>Ga0126312_10000009_pt1 | contig 71923 bp, 91 predicted proteins | sample Plot104A_FD_92537 | JGI IMG/M metagenome (GOLD analysis project Ga0126312, IMG submission 92537) | Serpentine soil microbial communities from UC McLaughlin Reserve, CA, USA - Plot104A | ecosystem: Environmental > Terrestrial > Soil > Grasslands | place: USA: UC McLaughlin Reserve, Lake County... | reverse complement strand
GAGGGGCTGTACATCGGTATGTTTGAAGCAAAGTCGGGGTATCGCCTTGTTACCTCGGTCCTCCGCGCCTCGTATTCGGGCGTCTCAAGTTCCGTGGGCTCAGGCTCCTTTTCCTTCTCAAATCTTGACCTTACCTCGTCCTTTGTCAGGGAGACCCACAGGTTGCTTCCGTCGTACCCTGTAAGGTAGTATTTAGGGATGAAATAGTAATTCTTGCTTACCCTGCCCTCCTTTGTCTGAATGTGATCGCGGGTTATGCTCTGGACCTTGCCAAGATCCTTGTCGTCGCTTGACTTGACCTTCTTGTCAATGGCCTTGTCCCATGAAATGATATCTCCATTACTCATGCCAAAAATTTTGGCACATGCAATTTATCGATTTCAGATTATTGTTACGTAAGGGGCGTGCACATGCAGCCACACATGACTATTACAGTTGACTGTACATGTAGAGGGATATTTTGAATGGTCGGAAAAGAAAAAATGTTCTATGGAAAAGCCCTGAATGTTCTTCAAGGTAAAGGCTGACTTTTGTTCAGAATGTTGTCGTCTATACTAAGACCCATGCGTCTCAGGGTATTGATGGAATCATAGTTATCGAATTTTGAAGCCACAGTCGCCTGAACGCAATGACGGACTTTCCTAGAATGCAGAGCACTGCCCGACGTAGATAATCTCATCTTTATCCCGGATTCCTGCTTTTTTCTTCTGACTAGTGCCGAAAGGCTACAGCATGTTATATTATATTACATAACCTACATCCGCTTCAAGCGGAGTGCCAGGACAGTGGCAATGCCAACTGCAAGCGGGAGAACAGCAATGACCGAGAATTATGGCACGACAGTGGCAGTGAATGTGACTGAATCCGTCATGTCCTCCCCGCTTGCAGCAGCAGTGGGAGTCTCCCAGCCGGGCCTGATGTTAGTTATCTCTATTGTGACAGGGCCGGTGTAGTTGCTTTCAAGCTGGATCCTCTGGCCTGACCTCCCGCTTTGGCCGGGCTGGTTCACCTGCTTCCACAGCTCTGCTCCGTCGTCAGCATACATGGTTATGTCATAGCTTTGCACGGGCAGGGGCGTCTCTATGATGCCAGGAACTGTGGCACCGGCTTCAGAGCCGGAGCCGGAGACGTTGCTTTCTGCCTGCGGGAACGAAGTGCTGTTAGCTCTCGGGGAGCTTGCATTGAGGAACACCACCTCCAATGTAAAGGCGTCTTCAGGGTTCAGCGGGAGCTGAGCCCATCTGAGCTGCACCCTATAAATGCCCTTGTCAGACACCTGTTCAAGTATTGGAACTTCTTCGCCATCCGTATCTGTCGCGTTCAGGCTAAGGTTGTCATCCTCTGCACCGTCTAAAGCAGCTTCCGGCTCTACCTTCTCCTGCGCAAAGGCTGGCGGCAGCAGCAAAGCGAGGAACGATGATAGAACAATAACTGCAAACAGGTAAGGATGACTCTTCACGCCTACTATCGCTCAAAATATAATATAAAGGCGGTTGAAAATTTTTCAATAATTACGTAGAGATGCAGGAACTTCACCTCTGTTTTTCAGAGGTACCCGCTCCTGCAGTCCCTACGGGGTTCCATGCATGAGGGCGCAGGTTTTACCTGCTTTTTTGCACGGATCATATTTGTTGTGTTCTTTTGCTTATTTGGCTTGGCGAACCTGTGGCGGTACAAGATTTATAGAAGCGTGTTAGACGCATTTCTCATACAACAATGGATACCGAAGAGCGGCTGGCACTTGTGACCCGGGAGCCTACCGAGGAAGTGGTTACTGCCGACGAGCTCCGGGCGCTCCTTGAAACTACCGCTCATCCAAAGCACTACATCGGCCTTGAAATATCCGGCGTGCTTCACCTTGGCAGCCTAATACTTACCGGCTTCAAGATAAACGACTTTATCAAGGCAGGCATCAATACCATCGTTTTTCTGGCCGACTGGCACACTTACATCAACGGCAAGCTGGGTGGCGACTGGAACAGGATGAAGCAGGTGTCGCAATACTACGCCGACGCCTTCCGGTTCTTCTGCCCCGGCGTCAACGTCGTGCTTGGCAGCGATCTCTACAGGCAGCACGAAGACTACTGGGAAAATTTCGTGCGATTCAGCAAGCACATGACCTTGGCAAGGACGATGCGCTCACTTACCATAATGGGCCGGAGCGAGGGCGAGAAGAACCTCGACCTGTCGCAATTGCTGTACCCGCCGATGCAGTCAGTCGACATCAAAGCGCTCGACCTCGACATCGTGCACGCAGGCATGGACCAGCGCAAGATCCATATGCTTGTCCGCGAGATATTCCCTAAGCTTGGCTGGAAGGTCCCAGTCGTCGTGCACCACCACCTGCTGCCAGGGCTGTCCGAGCCTGTGCGAATGGGCCTTGACGAAAAAGCCGCCGAAGACGCCGAGATATCGAGCAAGATGAGCAAGAGCAAGCCGGCAAGCGGCATACTGATACACGACGACGAAAAGACTATTCGCGACAAGATAATCAAAGCGTTCTGCCCCGTGGGGGTCGCAGAAGGGAATCCTGTGCTTGAGCTTGTGCGCTATGTAGTGTTCCACCAGTTCAAGGATTTTGTCATAGAACGCCCTGCAAAATACGGGGGCAGCGTAATGTATTCAAGCTACAAGGATGTTGAGAGCGACTTCATTGCAAAAAAGATACATCCGATGGACCTGAAGAACGCGACTGCGACCTATGTCAACAAGATAATCGAGCCGGTGCAGCGGCACTTCAAGGAAAGAGAGCCGCAGCTGAGCTGAAAAGGAAAAAGAAAGTAGGATTTTTAGTTTATCGCCACTACCTTGCTTCCCCACAGGCAGTAGCTGTCGCCAACTGTGCTGAGCCATTCGTCAAGGTTTTCCTCCACACATAGCTCGGCCTTCCGTCGCATACCTCTACAGAGACATCGGCCATCCTCACGCTGTCTGGGTCAAGGTGCCACGACCAAGGCTGGTTAAAGTCGCCGTCGCCGCGGACAAGCTTGCCGGTGACATGATATGCTGTTCTTGCTGTTATAGTTGTCTATCAGCTGCTGGATCGTCTCTCCGTCAGTCGCGCATACAACAAACCTTTCTCCGATCACATCAACCGTGAACGACCTGCCTTCAGCAGCTGTCTTGGATGTAACAGGCTTTCTCAGAGCATCGACGATTGCGACTATAGTGAATGCATCGCGTATTGTCCCTGTGTGTGCGCTGGTATACCCTGGCCTGCGAAATTGACGCTGCCCGAAGTCACGTCCCTTAGCAGCGTTTCACTGCATAGGACCTGCTGTTTACAACACTGTATGCAATGCCATTCGAACTGTCGTCGGCTTAATCTGTAACATCATGGTATACAAGAATGTCAACGGACCTGTTGATCGTGAACGTGACGGCGCGCCATTGTAGACATAACCTGCTTGGCCAAAAGCAGATACGCGGCCTGGTGCGAAGCGTGCCCTTCTGCATTATGCGACGCTGACTGCTTTACCATCGTTTCGGTGATCCTTCTCTTTCCATTATCCATGCTAGGCTCGGAGGCGTTATCGTACTCCTGCTGTATTGCGCCCACTATCATGCCAAGGCCTTTTGGGACAGGCTCTGCCAAAGTCCACTCGTTAACCGACGATACCGAGTGGACTCTGCCGTCCATAGTAACTGTCAGCGAGTGCGAGAAGTAGTCGGCAACTCCATCTTTTGGCGGGTAAAAGCCCTGCAGTTCAAAGAACCTGTTATCTGAAATTGCCTGCTTGATCGATTCTACGCTTGCGCCGGAAAGCTGTCTTTCAACCACGCCGCCGTTCTTGATCACGTTATTTTTAGAGTCGTATGGAGTCTTGGATTCAAAGGCAAGTCTTTCATTTGTCCCCCAATGCCTCCTGACTTGACGTACTCGAATTTGAAATCAGAAGACGATGACGGCTGCTGGGCATACACTACCATTACTCCCATCAGCACTGTGATGCTGGCGAGCAATATGCCGGCAGCAACTAGGCCAGGAATTGAGAGTCTTCTTATCTAACATATTTCTGATAAAACTGAACTCCATTTAAAAAGATAACTGACCCGTCAGTCAGCATAATATAGCTGAACTGCGATCGTTTATTGCCAACAGGCCGGGAAAGCTGCGGCGACAGGAAAGTTGAAGAGTGCTAAAACGAATATATTTATTGGCGCTATAATGACTATTCACGGATGTCCGCAGAAGCAATTGCAAACTTTGACATGTACGCATGGGTCGCCGTGGGGTTGTTCATCACCGGCCTGTTCGCGGTAATGGTCTATGAAAAATCAAGCTCTGAATCCAAGAGGAACAGACAGCAGCAGTCAGGAACAGCTGCAAACAACACTGAAAAGCAAAGAAACAGAGCAGCTGATTATTGAAAATTTCAGAAAGGAAGGTTTTGAATATCTAACCACCATACAGCAGAAGGCGCTGCCCATCATTGCAAGAAGGGTAAACTGCCTGCTCGTAGCTCCAACGGGCTCCGGCAAGACCGAAGCTGCAGTTCTGCCAGTATTTACGATGCTTGCCCACGAAAAGGGCAGCGCAGGTAGGATCCGGGCAATCTACATCACGCCGCTGAGGGCGCTCAACAATGACGTCATGAGGCGCGTCATAAGGTACGCCCAGTCCGAGGGCCTGCGGATTGAAATCCGCCACGGCGACACGACCACACTGGAAAGGAAGAAGATAGTCGAGAACCCGCCTGACGTCCTGATAACTACGCCCGAGTCGCTTGCGGTCGTATTGACAAGCGACAAGATGCTTGCAGCCCTCAAGGGCCTACAGTGGGTCATAGTGGACGAGGTGCACGAGCTCGTCTCTAACGAGCGCGGCGCGCACCTGTCAATCAGCTTGGAGAGGCTGCAGGCAGCTTCATCGCAGCATGTGGCAAGGATAGGGCTTTCTGCCACCGTGGGCAACCTGAAGCAGGCGGCGCAGTTTGTTTCAGGCGCCGGCAGAAAGCGCGCCGTGCTAGTCGACTCGGCGAGGCGCGGCTATGACATCGATGTCCGGTTTGTCAAGGGCTCACTCAACAACGTCGCCCATTTCGTAACCGAATATGTCAAGAGCAACAAGGTGGAAGGCTCTATCCTGCTTTTCACAAACACAAGGGACGAGGCAGAGTACCTCGGGACGATCCTGAAGAACCAAAGTGAGATCAAAGTCGATGTCCACCACGGCTCGCTTTCAAAGGAAATGCGCGAGGAAACCGAGCACACGCTCAGGTCCGGCTCTGCTGGCATTGTCGTGTGTACTAGCTCGCTCGAGCTTGGACTGGACATAGGCTCAGTCGATCTGGTGATACATTACGGCTCACCCCGGCAGGTCTCGAAATTGATGCAGAGGATCGGGCGCAGCAGGCATAACCGGAGGAGCTTTGCCAAGGGGCTGGTGGTGACCAACAACCCTGATGACGAGATAGAGGCTCTTGCAATAATCAGGCGCATGAAGAAAGGCTCGATAGAGGAGCAAAAGATGCACGAAGGTGCGCTTGACGTCATGGCGCACCACTTGGTCGGGCTTGCCATGCAGACCAGTGACCCTGTAAAGATGGACGACGCCTACAACCTTGTGACAAGGGCTCATCCGTTTCGAAACGTCAGCCTCTTTGACGTTGAAAGCTGCCTCGACATTTTGGCAAGCCACAATGTAATCAAGTACGACAGAGAGAACCGCACCTATGTTCGCAAGATAAAGGCGTACAAGTATTACTTTGAGAATCTCTCCATGATCCCGCACGTCCTGAAGTTCGAAGTCATCGACTCGATAAGCAAGCGCAGGATAGGCACGCTCGACCAGCAGTTCGTCGGTGACTATGGCGAAAAGGGCAACGTCTTTGTGCTCAAGGGCTCGCAGTGGCGCATACTGTCAGTCGACGAAGGCAGGATGGTGGTAAACGTCGAGCCTTTGCGCGGCGCCGCAATCAACATACCCTACTGGGTCGGCGAAATGATACCTGTCGACATCAAGACTGCTGAAGAAGTCGGGATTATACGCAACCAGGCTGCCGGCGGCCGCATCAAGCTGTCGACTGCCATCATGCAGGACACCGCCAAGTCGCTCAAGGTGATACCGGACTCGGAGAACATAGTGGTTGAAAGTTATTCTTCACGCAACATGCTCATGATACACAGCGTCTTTGGCTCAAAGGTGAATAACACCCTTGCCTCGCTTCTGTCGACGATTCTGTCGTCGCAGCTCGGCTACATTGTGGAGTCAAGGTCGGACGCTTATCGGATAATGCTCACTTCAAGCGCGAGGATGACGCAGGGCAAGCTTGAAGCCACGCTCAAGGACGTCTACGACCTCGAGCCAGTCATCATCGCCGCTCTGACTGGCACCCACAACATAAACTGGAAGGTGTGGATGGTCGCCAAGAGGTTTGGCATGATAAGCAGGGAGGCTGTGTACGACAAAAAAGTGGCCCGCATGATCTATGACAGGTATTCCAAGACTCCAGTGAGCGCCGAGTCGATAAGGGAGCTGGTGCACGACAAGTACGACATGGCTCAGACGCAGCAGGTGCTTGACAGCATCAAGGCTAGCACGATCAAGATACACTGGGTTGAGGTTACTGAGTTTTCGGATCTGGCAAAGACGATAATCGAGCACTCGGGGAAGATGGCTGGCATGACTCCGCTGAGCGTGGAAAAGGGCGTCATCGAGCTGGTAAAAGAGCGGCTGGACAAGACGAATCACAGGCTCGTCTGCATACGCTGCGGCAAGTGGGAGCGGGTGATGGAGACAAAGGATGTGCCGGAGGAAGTTTCATGCCCAAGCTGCCGGTCGCGCCTTGTTACCGCAACCTTCTGGTCAGACGATGAGATGTCAAGGATAATCAGGACCCGGCTTGCAGGCGGCAAGCTGACGCCGGAGCAGAACCACAAGTTCGAGCGGGCCTGGAAGGTGGCGTCGCTTGTCAACAACTTTGGCAAGAAAGCCTTGATAGTGCTGGCAGGGCATGGAGTCGGTGCCGACACTGCTGCCCGGATATTGCGCAACTATGTCGACGACGAGCAAGTCTACCGCAGCATCTACGAAGCCGAAAGGCAGTACGTCATCACCCGCGGGTTCTGGGCCGATTGATCCACAATAACTACTCCAAAGTCTTGAGAGCTCTTGATGGCAAAACTCCGATGAGCGTGCGCGGCACTAGCAGCGTGATGACAACATCCCACCGCATGCCAGAGTTTGCCAGCTGACCCACTATGAAGAGCGACAGCGAAATGGCAAGAGCAGCAAACACAAGGTATGTATGCTCCTGTCCCGCTTTCTATTTGCAAGGCAGGCTATTGTGGCGCCAGGGATGGCAAGCAGCGCGGTGTAATAGGCTGCGTATAATGGGGATGCGACCTCTGCTGGATCGTATGCAAGATTAACAGAATAGTAGACAAGGCCGATAATGACAAAGGCAATCATCAAGCCCATGTATGTTATTGCGAGCTTGACGTATGGATGGAGGCTGACATCATGAACGGCAGTCCTGTCTTCATTACCTGTGCTTGCCATTACAATTGCTGCTTGCAAGCAGCATTCTTATGAGTGCATTATGATGCATGTAATCTCGTACACCAGTGGTACAATAGTTTGATAGTATAGGTAAAAGATTTCAGTTGCTGAATACAATACGCGTACAAAAGTTATTAGGAGATTGCACGCACAATAAAACAATTAAAAATGCCTAATAATGCCCATGATTCAAGTTCTGTAAAAAATAAAACAAGGCTTAAAATCCTGTTCGTCGACGAGGAGCAGGACATCACCACCGTTCTCAAGAAGGGCTTGGAGGTACATGGACTCGAAGTAGTAGCATTTAACGATCCTGAAGAGGCACTGCAAAATATCGTGCCGGCCAGTACGACCTTTTGCTTTTGGACATAAGGATGCCCAAAATGAGTGGCTTTGAGCTGTACAGGAAAATAAGGGAGACCGATCAGAAAGTCAAGGTATGCTTCCTGACCGCTTTCGAGATCTACTACGACGAATTCAAGAGGATGTTTCCAAAATTGCACGTAAGGTGCTTTGCCCGCAAGCCAGTAACAGCTTCGGACCTGAAAAAGATCATAATGGACGAAATGGAAGCGCCTCCGATCCCATTCAAGTGATGTTATTATTCCGGCTCCCTTAACGTGAGCAGGGCAAACGCGTCTTCAAGGTCGCAGCGCTTGCATTCTTGGCTCATGCAGAATACCCTTGACCTGTGGCAGCATTGCATTTGCAGACTTTGACTTCTTGCTATAGGGCTGGATCTAACCAATCAGTGTAATGATCGATAACACAATTAAATATTCGCCAAAATCCGTAAATGCAGATGCCTCCGACTTACATAATGGAAACAACTGCAGCGTATTTTTATATAATAGGCTGATTGTTCCTTGTTTTCTGCCAGATGTTCGCAACTACCTCTAGCAACGTTTGCTCGACAGACCCGTTGTATTTGCTCTGCCACAGCTTGGCGACATATTCGCCTGCGGTGTTTCTGTTCTCTAGTCGGCTCTCAAGGATGCCCAGAAAGTCGGGCTTGACGCCTAGATCTGATAGACCCTTTCTTGCAAAAGCAAGCTGGCTCCTTACGGTTTCAATGATGTTAAAGTGCGTCTTGGCGTTAAAGCCCGACCTCACGGCCGCCTGCCGCTCCTCCCTGACTGAAGGCAGCGGCCGCAGGCTTCTCTCTTCATGTATCGCTCTGTGCAGGTAGCCGACCAGAAATTCTATCATGGCCATCATTGTTTTGGGCGTCGGCTGGACCGACATCACCCTTGTCTCCACACGATAAAAGCCAGTGTTGAGCCGAACGCGGGCGTCGTCGTGCCGCTCCTTCACCATCTCGAAATAGTCCTTGGCAACCACCGGCTTTCTTGAAATGATGTAATCGACGTAATCCTCGATGCCTGCGAGGTACCTCGCGATGCCCGGAAAGCCCGAGTTCTGCTGCTCAGTCTGGTCGTAAAGGTAGATTCTAGGCTCATGAAGCGAAAAGACCCTACCTGCAAAGAGCCTGCTGTTGGCCCCAAGCAGAATGACTGCCGGTATCAGGTTCAGGATGTGGTTGAACATTTGCGCGGTAAAGTTAGGGTTTCTGCCCTGCAGGTGAAGGTGGAAGCCCTGAATTGCTGCCGCTGTGTGCAGCGCCTTGAACTTTTGGCCCTCAATTTCCACGTCTGGGATCTTACTCTGCCACCTTGCGAGCCGCAGATAGCGGGGCTTGTTCGTGATGAGGCCGTCCCTCAAGACATAGGGCGACGGGTTGGCCCCAAGGAATACCGGGAAAATCTCGTTCCTGTACACCTTTTTGATCGTGACGTCAAGGTGCTCTACGAACTCTTCAAATTGCGAATTGAGCCGGGCAAGGCTGTCAAATGACACAGGGTCGGTCTTGTATTCGAGCTGGCAGACGCCGTATTCGTAGTCGATGTTGTGATACCTCCCTAGCCGCTCGATCGCAGGCTTGGCGTTGACCGGCATCACTTTGTCGTCGACAAGGCATATCTCGATCTCGATCCCGACCCTGAAATTTTCATCAGTCCTTGCAGAGTGCCTGCGTATCTGGGCCTTGAGCTCGTTTGCCTGCCTAACTATTGATGATGACGGCTTTTGGTTCTTCAATCAACGATATACAAGACAGTCGTTTCCTAATTTGTATTTCCTGCGAGCTAGCTCAATCTGGCTATCGACGAATACGACCTGAGCGTCAGTTCTGTCTTGCCCTCGCGCCCGGCGCCTGCAGTTGTGCCAACTACCCTTATCCTGTCGCCTACGCTCAGCCTGTTCACCAGTGGGCTCTGGTTGCGCCAGCCGACCAGCCTTATTTCGCCTGTGTCGTCGCCGAGGAGTGTGGAGGTAAGAGGCACGGTCTCGCCGGCCTTGGTCGTAACGTCGGCAGTTTCTGGCGCCTGGAGCACTATTGCCTCGATAATGTAGGGGTGATCTGGCGACACCTGCACGTCCTTTATCTTGGACTCGAATTTCGACGTCTTTGGGAACGAGGGGTCATCATCATCAATTACGCGAATATATGAATCGTCCTTTGACAGCATGACCGAGTTGCCGAATATCCTTGAAGGGACGCATTCGATCAGTGTGCCGGCGCTCAGCTGTCCGGAGACGACAAGCGTGTTGTCAATCGTGAGTGTCAGCGGCCTGCCTGCCCTATCGGCTGCGAGGCATACAAAGCTTCCCCTGCCCGTCTCCTCGCCAACAGAAATTATGCGCAAGGGCATCATCTCCACGTCCTCCTGCGAGTCGAAGAACTCCAGTATCGTGCCCTCGTCACCGTGGATCTCGAAATCACCGCTGCCGTACTGAGGGTTGCCCTGCTTTATCCTGACTCCGATAAGGCGTGCCTTGCTGCCCGTCTTGAAGACCTTGGGCAGCCGGGACTCGTCGACGTTCCATATCACCGCGCGGAGCGTGCAGGTGCCCGCCTCGTTGGAAAGCTGCAGCTGGAGCGACTTGCTCGCCTCGCCCCGTGCGTTGACAAAATCTATGATACGCGGGTTGGAATTGATTACGCCGGAGACGACAGCGCTTTCCTGCATGCCATTGATGCTATCTACAGTCATGGTCAGCGAGTCAATGTTCGGGATCGCGGCAGAATCGTCGCGCGCAGGCTCTATGGCGCTGTAGCTGCCAAGGTTGATTATCGGCTTGCCGTCAAGCCCCGCCCTGACGTAGCCCTTGATTATCTTGATAAGGTCGCCTGCCTGCAGTCCCATCTCGTCCGGTATCCCCACGTGCCTGTCCCACAGCTTGACCTTCACCCTAGCGTCCTTATCGTAAATGACGAGCGTGCGGGTCGCGGCCGTCTCGTTGCTCTCCTTTCTCGTGAACTTATAGACTGGGTAGACATTCATTATCCTGCCGACGACCGTCACCTCCTTTGCCCCAACGTAAATGTCCTTCAATCCCGACTGCGCCTTGGGGATGCTGTCAAACGAGATCCCGAGGTCTGCTGCAACTAGGAAAAGCGCGCCTTGGTCGGTCAGGTAACCTGCGCCGACCCTGCGCTTTTTTTCGTCTATTAGATCTCTAACCTGTTCAGGGTTCAGCTCAGGCCTTTGCTTGAGCACAAGTTCCAGCATATCCTTAAAATCATGGGACGACAAGCTTTTTCAGGGAACCTCCTATCTGGAAAATCATTATCACACTTGCCTATATATCTTGACAGAGGGAAAAACAACCACACATTTATCTGAAAATACTCTGATAGTATGTCATGCAGGAATTCGACCTGATAGTAATTGGAAGCGGCTCCGGCCTTGACGTGGCAAACGCGGCGGCAGAGCACGGCGGCATGAAAGTCGCTATCGTCGAAAAGGGCAGGATGGGCGGCACATGCCTTAACCGGGGCTGCATACCCTCAAAGCTGCTGATACACAGTGCCGACGTTGCCGAAACAATAAGGAGCGCCGGGCAATTCGGCGTCAAGGTTGGCGAGTTTTCGATAGACTTCCAAAGCATCGCCAAGCGCACCATTGGCATAGTCGATTCAGAGTCAGACTGCATAAGAAGCGCGTTTTCTGAAATCGACAACCCCAAGCTGTTCTCGCACGAATGCAGGTTTATCGGCGACAAAACGATCTCTGTCGGCAATGAGACAATTCAAGCAAACAAGATCCTGATAGCTTCAGGCACCCGCCCTTTCATTCCAAAGATACATGGACTTAACGGGAGCGGCTTTATGACAAGTGACGAAGCCCTGCGCTTGAAAAAGCAGCCACGCGTGCTCACGATAATTGGCGGCGGGTACATCGCAGCAGAAATGGCGCACTTTTTTGGCGCACTTGGAACCAAGGTCAACATCGTGCAGCGCGGCAACCTGCTGATCCCGCATGAAGACGAAGAGGTCGCCAGAAAATTCACGCAAGTGTTTTCCAAGAAATACAATGTTTACCTTGGCTATGACACAGAGTCTGTTGGCAAAAAGAACGGCGGCATTTTTTTTGTCAATGCAAGGAATTCTTCCGGCAAGGTCATAAGCCTCGAGTCAGATCAGCTCTTGGTGGCGACTGGCAGGACGCCAAACTCTGACACGCTTGACCTTGGCAAAACAGGCGTGCAGGTGGACGGCAGGGGCTTTGTCAGGGTCAACAAGTACCTCGAGACAAACGTCAAGGGGATATTTGCGCTTGGCGACGCTGTGGGCCGATATATGTTCAAGCATAGCGCCAACCACGAAGCGCAGTACGCATTCAACAACATCATGCATGCTGACAAAAAAGTAGCAGTCGACTATGCCGCGATGCCACACGCGATTTTCAGCTGGCCTCAGGTGGCCAGCGTGGGCCATACCGAGCAGGAGTTGAAGAAGGACAGGGCCGATTACGCAAAGGCGGTCTACCCGTACATCAGGACGGCCATGGGCGAGGCAATAGAAGACAGGGACGGCTTTGTAAAGCTCCTCGCGTCAAGAAAAGACAGCAGGATACTTGGCTGCCACATAATCGGGGCCCACGCCTCGATATTGATACACGAGGTGCTGGTTGCCATGAAAGCCGGCATCACCATAGGCAACATCGCTAGGACGGTGCACATCCACCCTGCGCTTTCAGAGGTCGTCTCCCGGGCAGCTTCATCCTTTTGATGACACAATACAGAAATTAGACCGTAATACTGCCCTTAGGTGGCTATGGAAGCCTGCATTGACATTTCTGACCTGCGCAAGAGCTACGGGCAGGTGCTCGCCGTGGACGGCATATCGTTTGCCGTAGAGTACGGCAGGGTATTTGGCTTTCTGGGCCCGAACGGAGCAGGCAAGACCACCACGATAAAGGTGCTCACTACACTTGTGCATCCGACTTCTGGCATGGTCAAGATATTTGACAGGGACGTCGTCAGGCATTCAAGGGAAATAAGGAAAAGGGTGGGCGTGGTGCTGCAGGAGCCCAGCTTTGAGGCGAACCTGACAGTCGAGCGGGCACTCGAGCTCTATGGTCTGATGTGGGGGGTGCCTGCAGAAAAGCGGCGCGACAGGGCGAGGGAATTGACAGAAAAATTTGACCTGATGTCGTTCCGGAGCATGAAAAACGATGAGCTGTCAATAGGCCAGCGGAGGCGGGTGCAGGTTGCAAGGGAGTTCATGCACGACATGGATCTGCTGTTCCTTGACGAGCCAACGGTTGGATTGGACCCGGCGGCACGCCGCACGCTCCTGAATTACGTGAAAAAGCACGTGCAGGGCGGGCTTACGGTGTTTTTCACTACTCACATCATGGAAGAGGCGGAGTACCTCTGCGACGAGATCGCGATAATCAACAAGGGCAGGATAATCGCAACCGACACACCGGCCGGCCTGAAGCAAAAGTACGGCGGCGTCAAGGCGATAGAGATAAAGCTAAAGGACCCCTCCGCGCAGTCCATCATGCGGATAATCCGGCCGATAGCGGGAAGCTCCTCTATAGTTGAAGCGCCGGCGCAGGACACGATAAGGATAAGCTCTGCAGAAGCTCAAGAGATGCTTGTAAAAATAATCGAGGCGCTTGCGAAAAACGGGGTCCAGATAGAGAGCGTCTCTGTGAACCCGCCGACTCTGGAGGAAGTCTTCCTCACTGTCATAGGCAACGGGACAGCCTAGATCTTCATCCTCATCATTGAAAGGGTGGCAAGAGAGAATGCCGCTGCAGTAAACGCGGCAATAATTCCGGCTTCGATGTTGACAAAAGTGTCTATCTGGTTAAAGACGCCTGCCCTTGTCACGTCTACGATGTAGGTGAGCGGGTTGGCGTAGAACGCCGTGCTAAGCGCATCCGGCACGCCCTGCGTCGGGTAGAACGCCGTGCTGACGAATGAAAAGAACAGGAACACGCTGTTTACAATGACATTGAATCCTTCGCTGCTTTTGAGCCTCGTCGATATTATTACCGCAATAGAGCCAAAGAATATCGCGCCCGTTATCAGGGCGTAGAGCACGTAAAGCGTGCCCACGAGAGTGGGCACTGCGCTCCCGACAAGCGTTGGGGAGCCTGCGATGAGGATGAGGGCTGCGCTTGCAAGCCCCATGAGCATGATGGCAATGATGTTGCCGGCGATGTACTCAATCCTTGCAAATGGCATCACCAGGATCTGCTGGAACATGCCGTTTCGCTTATCGTTCCAGATCATGCTGCCGGCTATCGTGCTGCTGTTCATCATGTTAAAGCCTATCATGCCTGCAGCCAGGTACGCAGGGTAGGGCACGGCGCTGCTACCTATCGGGACGCCCTGCCCGCCAATGAGCGCAGAATAAGAGTAGCCGGCAATAAAGATGTAGATGATGGGAAATACGACCTGCCACACGAGGAACACCTTGTCGATGGACGCTACAAGGTTCCGGTACAGCAATATTGCTACGGCGTTCACTAACAGTCGCTATCATCCCATTGATTCTTTACCGTATATTAATCATGGATTGATTTGAGGCTGCATGGTAGGTCCTCGCCAGATTTAAATAACTTACAATTGAAGCTTAAGGACACACATCATGATGGCTGAAGACATGGCCGAAAAGAAGCTGCGCGGCTCTGGCGGCTACGCCATTGCAAGGATAACTGACGAAGAGCAAAAGAAAGGCAACCTTGGAGGCCCGGAGCTCTTTCTTGCAGGCATTGGCAGGCTGGAAGAGGACAGATTCGTGAAATACCACTGCAACAAGTGCGAAAAAGAGTATGAAGGCTCGCCGGCGGTGACGTACGAAAACCCTAACGAAGAGCTGGGAGAGGGCGTCACGCTTATAGAGAAAGGTGAATACAAGTGCAGGACCTGCAGCGCCACGATTGCGCAGTACAGAAAGTTCGATACCGTCCAGACACAACAACAACAGCAGCAGGCCCCTGCTGCCCCGCAGGTTCAGACACAGCAGCCAGCAATTGAAGAAAGACCGGCTTCAGCAGATATCGCCGCTGTTCCAGCTACTACTGTGGCGGCAGGCGAAAACTACTTTCCGATCCAATCGCTTGTCGGCATGTCTGCCTATGACAGCGAGGCCATGCTGATAGGCAGGATTAAAGAGGTAGGCTTGCGCAGGACTGGCAGGACCGCGCAGATAACTATCAAGATAGGCGAAAAGGAGGTTCCGTGGGACGGCATCTCAAAGATTGGAGACATTGTCCTGCTCAAGACTGCACAGACCCAGACAACAACGGCTTCAACGGCCGGAGGCATGTGCCCAGCGTGCGGCTTCGAGAACGAGTCTGACTCTGTGTTCTGCGCCGACTGCGGCAGCAGGCTCTAGTTAGCTCTTCAGGATTATTCTGGCGTCAACTACTCTGGTCCCCTTTCCTTCTTCGAGCACCAAAAGTGGGTTGATGTCGAACTCCTTTATCTCAGGGAAGTCGACCATCAGCTGGGAGAGCTGTTGGAGAGAATCTGCGACAGCCCTCAGGTCAAACGGCTTTTCTCCCCTGACACCCTTTAGCAGTTTTATGGTCTTGATTGACTCAACCATGTTCGTAGCTTCGCGCCCATCGATGGGGGCAACGCGAAAGACGACGTCCTTGAGCACCTCCACGTAGATGCCACCGAGGCCGAACATTATGACTGGCCCAAACGTGGGATCCTGGCTTGCACCAAGTATTGTTTCCTTGGCAGACTTGATCATTTCCTGCACGAGCACTCCCTTTATCTTGGCATTGGCCTTGTACCTTCTTGCGCTTTCTATTATCGCCCGGAACGCCACGCGCAGCTCATCATCGTTCTTGATCCCTACCTTGACGCCACCTGCGTCTGACTTGTGTATGATGTCCGGCGACGCTATCTTCATGACCACGGGGTATCCTATCTCTTCGGCAGCGCTTACGCACTCGTCTTCGGTGGTGCCAAGGATGCTCTTTGGAGTCGGAAACCCGTACGCCTTGAGCACTTCATAGCCTTCTTCCTCAAGAAGGTTTGCCCTTCCCTGTCTGCGGACGCCCTCAAAAATTGACTTGACCTTGGCCGTGTCCTTGGTAAATTGCAAAGTGGGCGCCTTAGTCGAGGAGGCATCGATCCACTTCTTGAAATCGTACATCGCCTTGAGCGTCCTGATTGCTGGCTCTGAATACAGGTAGTACGGGACGCCGCCTTCAGACATTATCGTCCTGTTTTCTACTCCTTCGGCAAGGCCCATGAGCGATGCAAGTATCGTCTTGTTCGGAAACTGGCGCGACATCTTTACTAGCGTCCTTGCAAGGTCGTCGTAGTTCAGAGTCGCCGAAGGGGTGCACATGGTCACGACAGAGCCCACGTTTGGGTGCGCGAGGACCTGAAGCAGTACCTTTTCAAACCGCATATAGTCGGCGTCTCCGACAATGTCCACAGGGTTCCTTGGCGAGCCGTACGTAGGTATGACACCGGCTATTGCATCCCGGATAGACGAAATGTCAGCCATCTTCAATCCATACTTGGAGCACGCGTCTGTAGAAATTATTGCAGGGCCGCCTGCGTTGGAGACAATGACTACGCCTCCGTCTGGCAGTGGTTGCTTTGAGAACGCGGTGGCAAGGTCGAACAGCTCGCCCATCGTGTCTACACGTATGACGCCGCACTGAGCAAACGCCGCCTCATAGTTTGCGTCAGATCCGCCAAGTGCGCCGGTGTGCGAAGCGGCCGCCTTGGCACCTTCTACAGTCCTTCCTGATTTAAGCACGATTATGGGCTTTTTCTTTTCGGTGGTTATCCGCCTTGCGATGCCCATGAACCGTCTTGCATCGCGGATGTCTTCAAGGTACATTACAATGACTTTGGTGTCTTCGTCTTCCGCCAAAAGCTCTAGAGCGTCGCTTTCGTCCATGTCTACCTTGTTGCCCATGCTTATGACTTTAGAGAACCCAATGTTCTGAGCCTCTGCGTCCTCGACGGTTGCGGCGCAGATTGCTCCGCTCTGCGACACAAGGGCAATGCCTCCGTGCTTTGGGGTAATCTTCAAGAAAGTAGAATTCATCATGTTGTCCTTTGATAGGCTCATTATCCCGAGACAGTTGGGGCCGATGACCCTGATACCGTACTTTTTTGCAATCTCGCCAATCTCCCTTTCAAGCTTGGCGCCAACCTCGTCGACCTCTTTGAACCCTGCTGAAACAATGATCGCGCCCTTGATGCCCTTCTGGCCTACCTCTTCCATCACTGCGGGTGTGAACTTGCTGGGCGCAGCCACCACTGCAAGATCCACCATGCCGGGGACTTCAATTACGCTCTTGTACGCCGTCAGGCCGCCCACAGTCGGGTTCGACGGGCTAACGGGGTAAATCTTGCCCTTGAAGTGCTTGGCTATATTGTAAAAGATAGTCTTGCCCACACCTGGCTTTTCCGAGGCTCCAATGACGGCAATCGACTTGGGAGACAAGAAGATGGAGTTGGACATATGAGGAGAAAAAAGTTTTAGGATGGTTATAAATGCATCATCCGTGACAGCGATAACTTTTATTTGCTATTGCCTTAATGATATCGTATATGGCAAGCGGCATCTGGATCGTGTTGGTTATCCCGGCCGTCCTGGCCTTTATCTTTGGAGTATGGGTGTTCTACAACGTGCTGGCAGATGTGTCTGAAAGGGGATTTTCGCCATTTGAGGTTGTAGCCCCTGACACGGTTAGGATGAAGGTAGGGCCCAACGAGTAAAAGCGGCCTTTATTTATCGGAAAACAAAGTATCTTGAAATAACTCATTCAACGGATTTTTGCATAGGCGACCGTAACGGAGAATCCTAACGTCGTACAGGAAGAATTCATCTGTGTTGCTACTTTTCTGCCGCGAGGAGCTGGCGGTACATGATCCCTTTCCAGCTAATGACTTCAAAAGTAATGAAACAGGTAAAAGAAACCGAAGGCATAAAAAAGTATACGCCGTCAACTCTGATTTCCCCAAAAAGCACTTCTGGACGCTTTCCATCCGTGAGGGCGAAGGCTCTCTCAGGCGCTTTGTCATGACAGAGCCACACGCGATTGCCATCAGGAAATTCACAGAATGGGCAGGAGATGGCTTTGCATTTGTAGAGTGGGCTGGTTCAGATGTCTCGGTTATTGGGCAGAGGCTCTGTAACAGCTCGACAACCCTACTTTTTACTATAACAAGAAGAAATAGAAATAGTCGCCAGCTCATATGTCAAAAGCAACCTTTATTTTCAATTGTCAAATCCCTAGAGTACATTGAGCAGTTCCATAAGCGCCATTGTCGATTCTGAAATGGACAGCCTTGTCGCAGATCTCCAGACCCTGATCCGGCAGCCAAGTGTCTCTGCAAAAAAGCAGGGCCTAGTCGAATGCGCCAACCTTGTTGCAAACATCATGCAAAAGGCCGGCATCAGCTCTGAAGTTCTGTACCTTGACGACAAGGGTATATCGCCGATTGTATACGGCGAAGTAAGGTCAAAGTCAAACCCGGGCAAGACCCTCATGTTTTACAATCATTACGACGTTCAGCCGGAAGAGCCGCTGGAGCTGTGGGAGCACGAGCCTTTCAGCGGCAAGGTCGAGGGCAACTACATCTATGGCCGCGGCTCGGCAGACGACAAGGGCGAGCTGATAACCCGCATTAAGGCAGTCGAGTATTTCCTGAGAAAGACAGGCGACGTGCCATGTAACGTCAAGTTCATGGTGGAAGGCGAGGAAGAAGTCGGGAGTGTGCACGTAGAGCAATACCTCTGGAAATACCAAGACAGGCTCAGGTGCGACGGCGTGATATGGGAGTTTGGCTGCATCGACATGAAGGACCGGCCGATAATCAGCCTTGGCATGAAGGGCCTGCTGTACGTCGAGCTGGTAGCAAGAGGGCCTTCAAGGGACGCCCACTCAAGCCTTGCGGTACTGATAGAGAACCCGGCTTGGCGGCTTGTCTCCGCGCTTGCAACAATGCGCGATAGGAACAGCGGCAAGATCCTGTTAAAGGACTGGTACAAAGAAGTCCGGCCGTTTACCAGAGAAGAGCTTGCGGTAATTTCAAAGGAGCCATTTGACGAAAAGGAATTCAAGCGTGAGTACGGCATCGACAGGTTCGTCAAAAACGCCAAGGGCGCAGATGTCAGGAAGGCGCTTGTCGGGATGCCGACCTGCAACATCGCCGGCTTTAACTCCGGCTACACGGGCGAAGGCGTCAAGACGGTGCTGCCCGCGCAGGCGGTGGTCAAGATAGACTTTCGCCTTGTGCCGGACATGGTGCCAGAAAAGCAGCTTGAGCGGCTCAAGAGCCACCTAAAGCGCCATGGCTTTGCCGACATTGAGGTGAAATTCATTCATGGCGAGGCGGCTGCCCGGACGCCCATCCGCGACCCGTTTGTACGGAAGGTCGAGCGGGCCGCCAAGGAGACGTTTGGCTCGTCGATTACCAGCGTGTCTTCTGCCGGCACAGGGCCGATGTACCCGTTTGTAAAGGTGCTGAAGGCGCCCTGCATCTCCGTGGGGAGCACGTACATGTTTGCCCGCATCCACTCGCCAAACGAGTTTGCAAGGATTGACCTCCTGAACAAGACTACCAAGTGCATCGGCAGGATAATTGAGAAGTTTGCTACCTGACAAATGCCGCAGTAAATCTCTACTTACTTCTTAAATCGTATGAGAGTACTCGAGCGCATACCATGCGCGAGGATCTGAGCTATGTGTGGGTGTGCCACGAGTGTGGCAACAACTTTCTCTTCCGCTCCGACGCAGAAGATCATGTCAGGATGGCAGGTCACAAGAAGATAGAAAAGTATGACATGGAAGCATTGACAGAAAGCAGCAGCAGCAACAATTCTATTTAAAAACAAGCAGTTCCATATTTGGGTGGCTTGAAGCGGGGATATTATGTCCTTATAGCCGGCGCGGCGCTATTTGTCGCTGGCATCATAGTCACGATCGCTTGGGCGGTGCCATTGGCGGCGCAGTTTGAGCGAGAAACTACCTTCCTGCAGGGCACGCCGCTTGAAGCAAGGCAGTCAAAGGAACTGACGCTTGAGGTGACGGATACTTCAAGGCCGCTTTCAGTACTCGTAAACTCTCTGGATCCAGACGCGCAGCTCCAAGCTGTCCTTGTGACGCCGGACGGCTCGACTGCGATCGATTCTATCTTTACGGAGAACACAGTCCTGAGCGCCGACCCAGCGGTTCAGGGCACCTACAGGATGACTGTTGCAAACGTTGGCCAGTCGCCTACCAGCGTGGACGTCGTCTTTGGCCGCCTACCAGGCGTGGAGACGAACAACCAGGTAAATATCGACGCGTTTGGCGGAATTCTTGCTGGGGCCGGCATCACCATCGCCGGCATACTGGTGATGATAGCCGGCGTCATCATCTTGATAATCGACAGGAGAAAACGTGTCGCCAGCTAGGAGCAACAAGAGAGTGGATGGGGAGAGATTCGAACTCTCGACCACCTGTGTGTAAGACAGGTATCCTAACCAGGCTAGACTACCCATCCGGGTAAAACTACTAGGTCAGTTTGTCGTCGGGTCGATATTAATAGTATTTGGGATTTCAGCGCGAGATAAAATAACCAATATATACCGTGTAAGAATTTTCGTTTCTAGAAATGCCTGAAAGGAAGAAAATTCTCCGTCCTGTTTTAACGCTCGCATTTTTTGTCGCTGTAATGATTGTTGCCGTTCCGGCGCTGCCGGGAGCGTTTGCCCATGGCGGGCATCAGCCCCCTGCAGCGGATTTCAGCGGCAAGAAGGTGAGCCTCTTTGTCAATCTAGAGCCCCTTGTAGTGACAGACATGAGCCAGCCGGTTTACATCAACGCAAGGCTGTTTGACGAAAACACTAACACGAACTTCCAGCACGTGAACTATCGCATATTCTTTAAAAAGGATGGCAGGGAAATCCCGATCGTCACAGAAGGCGGCCAGTTTGGAGGGCAGGGCTTCTTTTACGATCCCGAGGGAGACCTGCAGATAAAAATAGTTCCAAGGGATACTGAATCAGCGGTCGCAAGAGGCGAGGCAGAGCCATTTCTGGGCGGCATAAGGAACAGAGGCGGACCTGTGGTGGTTGAAGGCCCGATATTTAGAGCCCGGCCTGTATAACCTGTTTGTCGAGATATGGACCGTAGACACTCCCCGGACGCAGGTAGCCGAACCCCTGCAATACGATGTGTGGGTGACTCCGGGCCGCGAAGAAATGATCAGCGTCGCGGAAGGCAACCCGACATACGAAGTCAAGATCAGGAACTACTACGGTGCCATCGACAGCTCAGAATACCAGCCCGATACCAAGACCATCGAGTTTTCGATGCCGTTTGACTGGACTTCCGACCTGCCAAGCAGGATGGGCATGCTCCACACAGAGGTATTCATACCAAAAGAGATGGCAGACTTTGACAAGGACTCGCTGCGCGGCAAGGTGAATGGCATCGACGTTCCAGTGTTTGTGGTTCCGACAAGCTTCTCAGGCGACGACACGACCGTAGTCCACTTTACTATTTCAAAGCAGAATCTCATAAACATAGCCGAGCGGGTCAAGTCCGAGAACCTGTCGCCTGACGCAGCCGTTTTCTCGCTGAGCCCGCCGGACCCAGAAAATGAAGTCCATGTTGCACAGACCTCGCCCGAGTCGGAAAATTACAAGGTGTCGCTGACGTGGCCGGAGCAGATTCTGCCAGAGCAGCCAGTGACGTTTGGCATCAGGATAGCCGACAAGTCTGATGACCAGCCGATATCCTCGGCAACCTACGAGCTCGTGATACTGGATAAGGACGGCAACGAAGTGTCCCGTGCAGGAGGCGTGACGACGGCGGAAGGCATTTCATCGCAGGACATGACTTTTACGTCGCAAGGGGCATTCACCGTCAAGGTTGAAAAGATAAGGGGAAGCAGCGAGTCGGTGCAGTCGAGCCTTACTGTGGTGCCCGAGTTCCCAGTGGGCATCGCCTCAGTGGCTGCCGCGCTCGGAATCGGCGGGATAATAGTAGCGGCAAGAAGAAAGACGATGTAATGCCCTTTCTAGGTGGCAAGACGTATTAGACACATAGCGCCCTCCTATTTTTATGTCAGAGGAAGACGACGATTACCGTAAGCTGTCAGAGAAAGAAATAGCGCAGGAAGTCGCCAAGCTCTCCGGCTGGAAAGTAGTCAACGGCAAGGTGAACAAGACTTTCGAGTTTGACGATTTCGTACAGGCGTTTGGCTTTATGACAAGGGTCGCTATGGAGGCGGAAAAGATGAACCACCACCCAGAATGGTTCAACGTCTACAACCGCGTCAGGATAGACCTTGTGACGCACGATGTCGGCGGCATAAGCGACTACGACATCAAGCTTGCAAAGACTATAGACAGGATTGCCAAAGGCTGACTCGCTGGCCGCTTTAAAACCTACTTAACTTATCAGGGCATATACACTCCCGTATGGCCGCAGAGCAGCAGGGCAACAAGACCGCGGACATTGTGGCCGAATCGCTGCTTGACTGGGGCGTGGAGGTCATCTTTGGTCTGCCCGGCGACGGCATCAACGGGTTCATGGAAGCGCTCAGAAAGAGAAAGGACAGGATCAGGTTCATCCTCGTGCGACACGAAGAGTCGGCGGCGTTCATGGCGTGCGCCTATGCAAAATACACCGGTAAGCTGGGCGCGTGCGTTGCAACGTCCGGGCCGGGCGCAATCCACCTCCTGACGGGCCTATACGACGCCAAGGCCGACAACACTCCAGTCATTGCGATAACCGGCAACATATATTCTGACATGATGGGATCGAAATACCAGCAGGACGTCGACCTTGTGCGATTGTTTTCCGATGTTGCAGTTTACAACAACATGATAAACAGCCCAGAGCATGCCGAAATGGCAGTCGACATCGCGTGCAGGAGCGCCATTGCAAACAGGGGGTCAGCCACCTCACGATCCCAATAGATGTTCAGGAAAAGGAGCTCAGGGGCAAATACTCGCGGCACAAGGTCGCCGGCCACACATCAGACACGTTTGTTGCCTGCACGATGCCAGATATGTCGCTTGTCGAAAAGGCAGTGGAGATTCTCAACTCTGGCAGAAGAGTAGTCATGCTAGTAGGGCAGGGGGCGGTGAGCGCCGGCGCAGAAGTGGAGGCAGTCTCTGAAGCCTTAGGTGCTCCGATAGTCAAGGCGCTCCTTGGCAAGGCGGTTGTGCCGGACGACCACCCAAACAGCGTGGGCGGGCTTGGCATGCTTGGCACCGAGCCGGCGACGGACGCGATGCACCAGGCTGACACGCTTCTCATGGTGGGGACGTCGTTCCCGTACATCGACTACCTGCCCAAACCGGGGCAGGCAAGGGGCATCCAGATCGACCTCTTGCCAGAGAGGATAGGCATGCGCTACCCTGTCGAGGTGGGGCTAGTGGGCGACGCCCGGACGACCCTGGCGGCGCTCCTGCCACTCCTCCGATACAAAGAGGACAGGAGGTTCCTCCATTCCCGACAGGAAGGAATGAGGGGCTGGATGGGGCTTTTGAAAGAGAGGAGCAGCAGGCCTGATAGGCCGGTTAAGCCGCAGGTGGTAGCGGCAGCAGTTTCTGACGAGCTTGAAGACGACGCCATAATTTCTGTCGACAGTGGAACCAACACCGTCTGGGCAGCCAGGTACATCCAGGTCAGGCGCGGCATGAAATTTTCGCTGTCCGGCACGCTTGCAAGCATGGCATGCGGCCTGCCCTACGCGATAGCGGCGCAGATAGCGTACCCTGACAGGCAGTGCATCGCGTTCGTTGGCGACGGCGGCTTTTCCATGCTCATGGCAGAGTTTGCGACCGCGGTGCAGTACGACCTGCCTATCAAGGTGATAATAATCAAGAACAATACGCTTGGCATGATTCGGTGGGAGCAGATGGCATTCCTTGGCAACCCTGAGTACGGAGTCGAGCTCACGCCGATTGACTTTGCCGAGTTTGCCGAGAGCTGCGGGGGCAGGGGGTACTCTATAACTGAGCCGGGCGAAGTCCGGGCGATAATCGGCCAGGCGATGGCCGAAAAAAGGCCGACGATAGTTGAAGCTGTCGTCGACCCGTTCGAGCCGCCAATGCCTCCAAAGATGGACATGGAGTTTGTCGCCAACCTTGCTGAGTCGTTTGCAAAGGGGCAGCCGTACGCCAGAAGGATAGGGCTGACCCTTTTCCGCAACCAGGTGCATGACGCGCTAAGAAGCGTGCATTCGCATGACACGGCAGAGGCGCAGTAATAGTAGTAAAAACTTTCAGGAAAAAATCCGCCAGGATCGGACAGAGCAATCTGCTACAATCATTATATGTTCGATTGCCACACTATTTTTTTACATGAGCCCCGGCATCCAGATGTTAGAGGTAGCTATAGGCATCAAGGATTCGCTTATGGCTGCCGGGTTTACGTCACTTGACTCCCTCTTGCGTTCAAACCCGACCGACATTGCGGCCATCCTTGGAATCGAGCTCTACGTCGCAAAGCTCATCATCGATGCGGCAAAGAGCGCCGCAGTGCAATATGAGATAGAAAAAGAGTCAGATACTGCTGATCTACCTTCAGAATAGTCGGGCAATCATTAACATGCGATCAGTTGTTCTTGTACAAATCCCCGTGAGTCTGCTCTATGGATATGTGGCGAGTCATCCATCCTGCCACACCTGCTGCACTCCCAGTGGACCGGCTCGCGACAACGTTTGCAGGTTTCAGTTACTGACAGTTGGCAGCCGCAAGCCCTGCAGCTGTTCTTGTTAAAGCGGGTCATGTCAATGCACTATGGTGGAAGACTCTAGTGTCACACCTCGCTTTGGATGATAGTCAAACCCGTATTGCTCGCCGGATGAAATTGGAATCGACTCTATCGGCCCTGTCATGCAGGAAGGGCATTTGGCAACGGCATCATTGTCGAGATACGACGCGCACCAAAAGCATGCTTCGCATATCAGGAAATAGACCGGCCCCGTTTTCCTCTGATCCTTTTGCTGCGATTCTGCATGTTGCATAGGACAAATTATACAAGTGTAGAATATAATTTGCGTCAAATGCGCTTGTCAAGCGCGATAGGCGCAGGACTGGCATGTTCTTTGCATTATGCTATTGTTGCGTCTTGCTCTGGTATTTGCAGCTACCTTTTGCACATAACGTTCATTTTTTGCATGATTAAAAGCAGTATTAAATGGCATAGCTAGCAAATGTGCTAATGGATAATAGGATCAAGATCGGCATCGCTGCCGCAATAGTCATCGGGGTTATCGTCACCTCAATACCGACCTTTGGAATATTATTTAGCGGTAACGGCGGCTCCGGCGGGTCTGAGTCAAAAATCCTAAGAATCGGCTATTTCCCTAACATCAACCACGCGCAGGCAGTCATAGGACTTGGTAACGGCGACTTTCAGGAGGCTCTGGGAAACAATGTTGAGGTAAGGACGCAGATATTCAACGCTGGCCCGTCGGCGATCGAGGCGCTGTTCGCCAACCAGATTGACGTGACCTACATAGGTGCAAACCCTGCAATCAACGGCTACGTTGAGTCTAACGGCGAAGCGCTGAGAATCCTATCAGGCGCAGCCAGTGGAGGTGCTGTGTTTGTAGTTAGAAACGATGCCGGCATTGATTCAGTGGATGATTTTGCCAACAAGAAATTTGCTTCTCCGCAGCTTGGCAACACGCAGGATGTTGCGCTGCGCAAGTACCTGCTTGAAAATGGCTATGAAACAAAAGAAAACGGCGGCAACGTTGAGGTGCTTCCGGCCAAGAACGCCGACATTGTCACCTTGATGGTAAAGAAAGACATCGACGGCGCGTGGGTGCCAGAACCTTGGGGAGCCAAGCTGGTCAAAGAAGCCAATGCGCGAATCTTCTTGGACGAGCGAGAGCTGTGGCCTGAAGGCGAGTTCGTCACCGCGCACATTATAGCTAGAACCGATTACTTGGAAAGGAACCCCGGAATAATCAGCAAGCTGCTGGAAGCGCATATTGATGAAACAAACTGGATAAACGAAAATCAGGATGAAGCAGTCGCTGTATTCAATGCTGAGCTCGAAAAACTCACAGGAAAAACCATACCTGAAGACGAGTTCAAAGCAGGGCTCTCTAGGATGACGCTGACATGGGATCCGATAAAGCAATCGCTGGTCAAGTCGGCCAACGACGCATTTGACATCGGGTTCTTTGACGAGAGGCCCGACCTGTCAGAGATCTATGACCTGATGCTGCTAAACGACATCCTGAGCAGAAGAGGGCTGGCTGAGATACAATGATGCAAAATATGCACCTAGATGGCAGCGATTGCGTCTTTGAAGTAGATTATATTCTGTGCACCCGTACTGGAGGCATCAACCTTGATAGTGTCTAAATACAAACAAAGCAGCAACTCGATAATCCTGCAGGTTAAGGAGGTATCCAAGGCTTTTTCTTATGCCAACGGCCAGGCCTCCAAGAACCACATCGTGCTGAACAATGTCAGCATGGATATCAGGGAAGGCGAGTTTGTTACGATTGTGGGGTCTTCGGGCTGCGGAAAAAGCACGCTGCTCAACATCATTGCAGGGCTTGATAACCCAGACTCCGGCATCATATCAGTGAAGGGCGAGCACAAGACCTCCACTGATCCCGGAAGGCTGGTGATATTCCAGGAAGGCGCACTCTTTCCCTGGCTCACTGTTTCAGAAAATGTCGAGTTTGGATTGAAGATGGCAGGAATTGCAAAAGACAAACAGCGGGAAGCCGCGAATCGCTTTATCGACATGGTGCAGCTGTCGCGGTTCGCAGATTCGTACATTTACCAGCTCTCCGGTGGGATGAAGCAGAGGGTGGCAATAGCGCGTGCACTTGCAATGGACCCTGATATCCTGCTGATGGACGAGCCTTTCGCGGCGCTTGACGTGCAAATAAGGGACATGCTGAACAACCAGCTGCTGGAGATCCATGAGGCAACGAAAAAGACGATCCTGTTTGTCACTCACAACATAAATGAAGCATTATCGCTCGGCGACAGGGTAATAGTGCTGTCGCCGCGGCTTGGCAATATCAAGCGAGAATTTGGGATAGGCCTTCCAAGACCTCGCGACATTGGCAGCCCCGAAATCACTGTGATCAAGAGGCAGATTCTAAATGCGCTGGAAGAGGACTTTCAATTTGCTAGAAGAGAAACACGCGCAGAAACAGCCCAGTAAACGCAGCTTCGACGTAAGCGACGCCGCTAACATCGTGCTGTTCCTTGCGGTGTTTGTGGGAGTATGGCAGCTTGTGTTCCTGATTGGAATATGGCCCGCATACTTGATGCCATCTCCTGCAATGATTGTCACCACAATAGGCGACCTGATAGAAAATTCTTCACTGCCCATCGGAATAGGTGTATCGCTGGCTAGGCTCGCCGCCGGCTTTGCGATCTCGCTTGGTATCGGCGTGGCAGTAGGACTTGCAATGGTCAAGTTCCGCGGGTTTGGCAAGACGATGAGCTCGTTTGCTGTCGGGCTTTTGACGTTCCCGAGTATTGCTTGGGTGCCATTTGCCATCATACTTATTGGGTTCAACGACTTTGGAATACTTTTCGTAGTCGTCATGGCTTCTGTATTTTCGGTAATGATAACGACTTATAGCTCGATCCGCAACATACCTCCCATCTACCTTCGCGCAGCGCGTAACATGGGCGCAAATGGTTTCACGTTATTCCGTCATGTCATGATCCCTGCGGCGACCCCGTCACTCGTACTTGGGATCAGGCAGGCGTGGTCGTTTGCATGGCACGCGCTCATTGGCGCCGAGATGCTGATAACGACCCTGTATGGCCTCGGGCATATACTGAGCATTGGGAGGGAATTCAACAGAATGGAAGACATCATTGCCACAATGATCACAGTTTTCGTGATAGGCATAATATTCGACCGGATCATCTTCCGCAAGATTGAGGAAAGGGTAAGGTCCCGCTGGGGCCTGGATCAGCACAGCGAATAAGCCATTGAGATGGTTTGAAACCTCGAAATCCACAAATTAAAATATGCGCAAAATCTGCATATATCATAATTAATGCTTGATGACCTTGCAAAGAACAGGGTGGACTCGAAAAAGCCACGCAAAGATGGCATGACCTCCACCATAGACAAACTGCAAGGTATTGACAAAGAGAACTTCTCAATGATCGCACCGTTCATAGATGTGGTCAAGATCTACGGGGCGCTTCCAATGCTGGTCTCAGAAGAGAGCCTCAAGAGAAAGATCAAGTTTTATCACGACTTTGGGGTGCGCGTCTCGACTGGCAGCACGATTACCGAGTTTGCCGTTTCAGAGAGCTCGCTAGAGAGGTTCGTCAAGGAAGCCGCCAAAGTGGGCTTTGACATTATAGAAATAGGCGAGAACAGCATCGACCTTTCGTTCGATCAAAAGAAAAAGGTAAGCGGAACGATCAAGTCGGCCGGCCTCGAGTTCCAGTGGAAGGTAGGCAAGAAGGACCCGCGCCACCAGCTGGGGGTCGACGACACGCTGGACAAGATCGGGGAGGCCGTGAAACTGGGCTCCAAGAAAATAGTGCTCGAGGCAAACGAGGGGATCAACGTCGGCATATACGACGAGAAGGCCCTGGTAAAGTGGAGCTTTGTGGGCGCGATCACAAACGAGTACCCCCCAAGCACCTTCATCTTTGAGGCGCCGCTGGAATCGCAGCAGTCGGCGCTCATTGCTGAGTTTGGCCAGCGCGTCAACCTCGCCGAGGTTCATCAGGACGCGGTCGCATCTCTCGAGTCACAGCGGAGAGGCTTTCTCTCAAAATCAGCATTCGGGATATCGTATCTGCGCAGGAACCCCGAGGGCGGGCCGGCGGCAAAGTTTATCTACTTTGTGATAAGGACAAAGCACCCGATAGAGCAGAGCGAGCTTGTCTCGATGAGCCACCTGCCGAGGAGGACCGTGCAGGCTGCGGTCGACGACCTCAAGCGGCAGGGGCTGATAATCGAGAGGAACAGCCTCGACGACGCGAGGAAAAAGGTGTACCAGCCGGTTCAGTCGGACTGGTTGTAGGCCAGCAAAGCGGCAACAGTCTTGCTATCCTTGATTTCGCCGCTGAGGCATTTCCTGACAGCTGCATCCAATTTCATTTTCTTTATCCTGATGTTCTCGTCGTCGTCCAGTGGGCCACGCTCTATCTTTCTCAGGCGGGTCGCAACAAACACGTGCATGAGCTCGGTGGAATATCCAGGCGCGAGGTACCATTTCATCAGCGGCTCGAGCTTGCCAGAGTAGCCGATCTCCTCAGCCATCTCGCGAACAGCTGCCTGCCTCGGCGTCTCACCTTTTTCGATCTTGCCAGCCGGTATCTCTAGCAACACTCTGCCAGATGTGTGCCGGTACTGCGTGACGAGGATGACCTCGCCGCCGCTGACTGCCACGATCCCGACAGAGTCCGAGTGTTCGACTATCTCTTTTTCGATCATCCTGCCGTCCAGCGAGAACCTGTCCTTTCTCAACGCGATGCCGCCGGAATAGATCCTCTTGCTCACAATCGGCCTGACGCCCCTCATCGCCTTTAGAGCGTGAGGCGGGGATTAAACCTATTCGCTAGTTTTATATGCGATCCGCGGCCTTTTCTGGGCGTGGAGTTTATCGACGGCGAAGGCAACATCATTGTGCCCAAGGCCGTCAGACCAATAGTCGATCTCAAGGAAACAGCCTTCGGGAGCAAAAATGGAGCCAGAAAGCAGTACCGCTACGGTAACCTCCACATTCGCGAGTATGACAATCATTACACCGTCCACATGGACAGGGTTGACCCGCTAAAGAACCCTCTTGGGCACCTGCTTGTCGACGCGCCTGAATACCTTGCCGGCGCGGCTGCCGCAGTCATTGTCGGGCGTAGAGTCGCATCTGCTGCTTACAGCAGGCGCAAGCAAGAAGGCAAGAGCGGCAGATATGCTGCAATCGAGGCGGCACTTGCTGGGTACATCGCAGGGTCCTCCGCCGGCAGGCTGCTTTACGACGCAACCAACAATCTGAAGAAGAGGAGAAAGTAAAGATGGAAAGCCCAGAGCAGATCAGAAGGGAAGAAGGGGCGAGAATCGCTGCCACAAAAGAGGCGCAGGTCTACCAGCGCCCTTCAAAGCTGCACGTGGCAAAAATCCTGCTGAAGCTGCTGCCAGTCATCCTGAATTTCAGGCGTGACAGGCGGGAATGGGTCAAGAGAGAGGGCAGGAACGTCAACGAGGAAAAGTACCGCCGTCACGCCAGAAAGGCGCTCAAGACGTTCATCGAGCTTGGGCCGTCGTATATCAAGCTCGGCCAGTGGCTCTCAACACGGGTTGACATTTTGCCCCAGCCGTACCTTGAAGTGCTGTCAAAGCTGCAGGACGACGTTCCGCCTGCGCTATTCTCTAAAATAAAACCGATAATAGAGGACGAGCTGGGCAAGATAGAGAACGCATTTGAAGAGTTTGACCCGGCGCCGCTGTCAGGCGCAAGCCTCGGTCAGGTCTACCTTGCAAAGCACGCCGGCGGCCGCAAGGTCATCGTAAAGGTCAGCCGGCCGGACATCGAGCGCGTCATCGAAGACGACATTTATGTCTTGAAAAAGATAATGCCGCTTGCAACGCGCTTTATCGACCCTAACCTGAGGTTTTCTGCAGAAGGCATGCTGGCGCAGTTTATCGAGACAGTGCACGAAGAGATGGACTATAGAATAGAGGCGCGGAACCTGCTCACGATAAAGAGCAACCTTGCCGACGACCCTTCAGTCATTATACCGGACGTGTTCCTTGAGCGGACGACCAAGCATGTGCTGACGATGGAATACATCCCCGGCATCAAGGTGACGGACGCTCCTTCGCTGGACGCAAAGGGAATCGACAGGGAAAAGCTAGTGGTGCGGGTGCATAGGCTGTTCTTCAAGATGCTCCTGCGCCACAATATATTTCATGCAGACCCGCACCCTGGCAACATTTCAGTCGCTGATGACGGCCGGCTCATCCTGTACGACTTTGGGATGGTAGGAAGGCTCGATAGCGAGACGCGCATCAGGCTTATCCGGCTGTACCTGGGATTGCTTGACAAGGATCCGGAAAGGACGGTGAACGTGCTGATAGAGCTTGGAACGCTCGAGCCGACGGTCAACCGTTACGTTGTCGAGCGCGGCATCGCGCTGAGCATCCAGTCGATGCACGGAAGGGAGGTGGACAGGATGGAAGTTAAGGCACTTGTAGATTTGGCTAACAAGACTATGAGCCGCTTTCCTTTCAGGCTCCCAAAGAACCTCGCTCTCTATATGCGCATGGCCTCTATACTGGAAGGCATTTACTACCACCACAAAGTGTCGTTCCAGTTCTCCAAGGTGCTTGCAAACCTGCTAGAAGAAGAAGGGCTTGTGCGCGACGCGTATATTGAAGAAGTAAAGGTCTCTGCAAAGAGGTTTGCAAAGGGCATACAGGACTCAGTGAATGTTGCGCCCCTCTTGAAAATGTACCTGGAGACGCAGGGGCCGTACGGCAACAGCATGCAGGAAAAGAACAACAGTGCGCTTGCCGCAAGCATCCTGTCGTCGGCGCTCTTCATCGGATCGGCGCTGATGCTGCCATACAACTCTTACCTGTCATATGGCGGCTTTGCTGCAGCCGCTGCAGCGGTTGCGGTGGCGCTAAAAAAGAAATTCTAAGTTATCGGGATGTTGGTCATCTTGGGGATGGGTATCCTTAGCGTGACGACTCCATTCTCGTAGGTCGCCATGCCTACTACCTTTTCCTCTTCCTTCACCGATATTGGAAGAATTATCCTCTTGTCTATCTTGGCCGGCCTGTGTCTATAGTAGACGGTGCCAAGCGCCTCTGCCTGCTCTCTTTTGGCGCTTATCGACAGGACGTTGCCAGTTATCCTGAGGTTTATGTCCTTCTTGGCAAAGCCCGGCAGGTCGATTGTGACCACTAGGTCGCTGCCCTCCTCTGCAATGTCGATGGCTGGCATCACGAATTCATAGAACTCTCTTGACTTGCTGTCAAGCTCTCTCACTAGCTCTCTAGCCATGTATCTTCCAATACCCATGGCCTAAATTCGCTGAGATGGTATAAATCCTTTATTTTCTTCTTTTGAAAAGCAACAAAAGTAAAAATAGGCGGCAACGGATATGCAACCAGCACAATACATATGTATGCCGGTTCGTACGACATGCCAAACTGCAACGCCTGCGGCAGGGAAGTGAGGCCGGGCGAGCTCTCCGAAAGCTTCTCATGCCCCAAGTGCCGCAACGCAAGGATATGGCGCTGCGAGGGCTGCAAGGGCAAACAGAAAAAATACCGGTGCCCTGCGTGCAGATACGAGGGCAAGTAATAAGTAGTAGTAGCAGCTAGGATAGGACTTTGAAAAAGTTTCTCACGAGGTCTTTGTTTTCCTGCTGCATCGTGGCAAATGCTTCAACAAGCTCATTTTCTACCGTTATCTGCTTTGCAATGACTGACCTCAGCTTCTTGGCGTCCAGCGGAGCAATGCTGTCGATTGCGCCCATGCTGTAGGCATAGATGTATTCGTTGATTATTTTCGAAATGAATGACGGCGCAGCCTGCATCAAAAAGAGCATTCCTTCCCTCATCGTCTTGGCACTTTGGTCTCCTGCCGGCAATGAAGAAATGTACGACTGCAACAGCTTCATGCGCTTGTCGCCCAGCTCCTCTATCGAGGACGCGACGAGTATGCCAGCGTCCGTCAGCTCGTAGAATGGCACACCTTCTAGCTGGAGAGCCTTTGGACCTCTCCTCAGCGGCAGCCTCCCGCCCTCTTTTACCACGCCGGCTGGGATGAGTACCTCGTCCAGATCCCGGAAAATGCCAGAGTAGATGTTCTGCCACAGGATGCCGTGCTGCTTGGCTATTGCGTGGGCTATCGAGGTTCTCGTGCGGAGCTCCGGGCTCTGCTCAGTGGCTAAATGAGTAATTATGCCCCTCTGCCTCTTTGCCTCGCCCGTGAACTTGTTCTTGCGGGTCTTGAAAGTGTCAAATATTGCGATGGTTGATTTCTCGTCTTTCACTGTGCTATGCGGGCACCTCCTGCTGTCATCCCACGACCATTTCTACACAATGTTTGTTAATATTTTAATTTGTTGGTTTTTTAGATTAAAATTCTCGGCACGTGCAGCATGTAAAATGTTATAAACCCCAGCCTATGCCAAATAATGCTCAACATCTTTTTATTGATGCTAATATGACCCTCAGGCGGTGGCAAATACAAAGGGCAAGATAATAGTAATCGAGGGCACCGACAAGGCAGGCAAGACGATCCAGTCGCGCATGCTCATGGAGGCCCTCAAGGTGTCCGGCAAGGTTTGCGTCACACTCGATTTCCCTGATTATACCACTCCAATCGGCATGGAGATCAGAGCTTTTCTGGACGGCAGGCGGGACTATCCCGCTGAGGTCAAGCACCTTCTTTTCTCTGCAAACCGCTGGGAGAAAAAGAAAGAGATCGAGAGCATGATTGAGAATGGCACAATAGTCATCATGAACCGCTATTGGCAGTCAAATCTCATTTACGGGGCGGCAAGCGGCATGGATACTAGCTGGCTCTTGAGGCTTGACAAGGGCCTGCCAAAGGAGGACATTGTCCTTGTATTGCTGGTCAATACAAGCGTATCGACCAAGCGCGCCGAGACGCAGGATGTATTTGAGGCTGACGTGCAGCTTGCCGCTAGGGCCTACAAGAACTACTTGAAGTTTGCAAAGCAGTACAAGTGGAAGGTCCTTGACGGCTCCAAGAGCAAGGATCAGGTCCACCAAGAGATAATGAAGGTAATAAGGAAAGAGTTGAAAGTTTAAGTCCTGTCAAATTGTGTGATATAGTGTTAATGGACTTTGCTGGCGAGATCACCGACCCTGTGCACAAGTACATCCGGTTCTCGCAGGTGGAAAAGGAGGTCATCGACAGCCCCGCGTTCCAGCGGCTGCGCAGGATAAGGCAGCTTGCCGGCGCGCACCTCGTTTACCCTAGCGCGCAGCATTCCCGCTTTGAGCACTCGCTTGGCGCCATGCACATCGCCGGTCTTGCCGGCGAAACCCTGCTTGACAAGGGGTACATCGACAACGCAGAGGTAGTGCAGGAGCTCCGGCTTGCTGCGCTCTTGCATGACATCGGGCACGGCCCGTTCTCGCACCTGTTTGAAGAAGTGCTCGAGCACCGCTGCAACACGTCCCACGAGGAGATGGGCAAAAGGATAATCACACAGGGCGGGGTTGCTGGCATCCTTAAGAAGCACGGCCACAGCCCCGAGCACATTTGCCGGCTCTCCTTTGGTCAGCAGAAGGTAAATTTCCTGAACGAAATAATCTCTGGCGGGCTATCGGCAGACATCATGGACTATTTGCCACGGGATGGGCTCTTTACGGGCGCCGAGTACGCCAAGGTCGACTGCCACCGGCTCGTAAGCTCGCTTGAAGTGTCCAAGAACCGGCTTGCGATAAACAGGTCGGCCCTGAACTCGCTTGAATCTATGCTCATTTCCAGGTATGAAATGTTCAAGGCAGTCTATTTCCACAAGACCGTGAGGGCTGCCGAAGTGATGTTACTACACTCCATGACGGCGGCAGACGAGGCGCTCGGCCTTACAGACACCTCGCTTGAAAACTACCTTGCTCTGACAGACGAGGCGACCCTTGAGCGGCTGTACCCGCTAGATGGCAAGTACGCGTTTGCCGCCAAGATGGCCCGGGACTACCGCGACAGGAGGCTGCTCAAGACTGTGTACGAAAAATTCCTCCACAAGCGCGACAGGCAAAAAATGGATGGAAAGGCGCTTCACACCCTCGCGTCGCGAATAGCTGATGCGGCAGGCGTCGATCGGAACTATGTTTTTGTCGACGCCTCGCGTGCCCCTTCCATGCCTCTCACCCCTAGCAAGGAAGAGATGTATTCCGTGCTGATGGTTGACAAGGAGCGGGTTTACGAAATGCCCGTGTCTGACATCCCGCTTGTAGACTCGATTTCGGGGTTCTTTGATATGCTGCGGGTTTATACGACGGCAGAAAATCGCGAGAAGGTCGAGCGATCTGTTAAAAAAGTGCTGGGTGATCAAGAGTCCATGTACATAGGAGGCAGAGTTCATGGGCACTAGGAAGCGGGTGGTAATCAAGCTGAGCGGCAGGGTCTTTGGCGACGATGCCAGAGTCGAGCTGAAAAAATATGCCGGCATGCTATCTGAAGTAAGCGATCGGGTCCAGCCCATGGTGGTGGCCGGCGGAGGCAAAATTGCAAGGCATTACATCAACATTGCAAGAGGGTTTGGTTCGGACGAGGCGTCGCTGGACATCATGGGCATCGAGGTTTCAAGGCTCAACGCGCGATTGTTGATAGCGGCACTTGGAGAGCAAGCATACCCTTCGGTTCCAGCGGATCTAGAGCAGGTGTCAAAGGCGGCTGTCAGCGGCAAGGTGATCGTGACAGGCGGCCTGCACCCAGGGCAGAGCACCAATGCCACAGCGGCGCTCATTGCAGAAAAGGTCAAGGCTTCTAAATTCTTGAATGCGACAGATGTTGACGGCATTTACGATTCCGACCCGAATAAGAACAAGGGCGCCAAGATGTTCAAGGAAATCACGGTGAAAAAGTGCTTTGAAATCCTCGGCGCAGAAAATTCTGCGGCAGGCGCCTATGACCTGATGGACATTGTGGCCCTTAAAGTGATAGAACGGTCGAAAATCCAGACGGTAGTGCTCAGATCAGACATTGCGACAATAAAGAACGCAATCGTCAACAAGGCGACAGGGACGCGCATCGTGTTCTAGGACACTGTCTTGATCTCGCCGGCGAATTCCTGCATCCCGTCGGCAACCATCTTTTTGTAGATTTCTTCTCCCTGATCTATTGGCATCGGCTTTGACTGGGCCTTGGCAAAGCCATCTTTGTCGCAGATAAAGAGCATCGCCTCGCTCCCCCTTGTCATCTTGCCGGCCAGCTCTTCCTCTCCCACCGGCTCAAACCCTGCCTTGTCCTGCTTGATGGTGTAGGTCAGCATCGCAAAGCCAGCATAGTCGAACAGCTTCATCTGGGCTTTCTGCGCCCTCTCTCGGCCAATGTGGGCGGCCTTGTGGTACTGCACTGCAGCAATTTTTCTGTCGCGGCAGTATGTATAAGCATTTGCTTCAATCGACAGCTTTAAAGGTAGTCAGGGTGCAGAAAAAAAGCAATCGTGGTGAATACAAAGGCCATTTACGTAGCAGGCGGCGGCATCGCCGCGATTGCAATAGCGATATTTTTCATTCTGGGCTCCGGGAATTTCAGGCTGCCTGGAGGGCAGGATAATAATCAGGGCACCGCGGCCACCCAGAACCAGACAACACAGGCCAATCTGGGATTTACCATCAAAAACATAACCGCCGAAAGGACCGACGACAGGAACGCGGACGTCCACATATCCTTTGACGTCCTAAACCCTAATACAAGCACAGTCCTTCTAGAAACGATCCACTACACCGTTTACGTTGACAAATTCACCATGACTTCGGGCGACATCGGGGTGAGCCCAGAGGGCTTTGTGGCGGGTCAGGCGGATACGTTCCCAATTGTCTCTGGCAGCATTGTCACGCTCAGGGACACGGAGTCAGCAGAGCGGAACAACCTCACGGCCAGCAGCTGGGAGAGCATGGTCGAAGGCATAGCCCAGTACAGAGTGGAAGGCATGTATTCATTCAGGCTGACAGGCGGAAACTTTCAGACAACTTTCCAAGAGCATGAGTTTAATATGACATTCCCATGACATTTTATGATAATATCATTGCAGGAAACGTCGCCATGCGATAAGGATATTAAGTTTCAAGCAAAAATCGCGTTGATATGGCTGACGCAATGTTCATGTTCGCAGTAACGACAGGAGTCTTCGTATTCCTAGTAGGCATACTCTTTGGGTCGAGGGCAAAAAGATACAGCAGCGGTTACACATCGTCTGAAGGTCACGCAAGCAGCGCAGGCCACGACTAGGCGGCGCAAGGCCCAAATTTTTATTACTATTTGCGCCTGCCGCCAAATATTTCTTCCAGAATGAATCCAGAACTTTCGTCCTTTTCCTGCTTCCTCGCGTAACACCGCTCGAAATACCTGCAACCAATACACAGGTCAGACGGCTCGACTATCGGAACCTTGTTGTCCTTCAAAAGCGTGCTGAGCACCCTTGCGCGCCTGATTACCTCTTCAAACATCCTGTTGTTCTTGGTTGTGGAAAACTCGACTGTCCTGCCGTCGGCAGTCATGTAGATCAAAAAGCCCTCGTCCTTTTTGAGCACAAAGAGGCAGGCGTTGACGTACAGAAGGTGCCGCGGGTGCGGAACTTCTGGCAGGGCGGGGACGACTTCAAACCTCACGACGTAATCGTCGGCTATCAGCATGTCCGCGTCGGCCTCAAGGATCAGGCTGTCAACCCTGTATTCGCCGCGCACGCTCTTCAGGGAGTGACGCATGCCGTTGCTCAGGAGGGCCGAGATCTTGGACAGGTTATCTGGAAGAATTGGATCCTTGCGATCATAGTAGGCAAGCCTCGTGCAGCTGGACGCTTCAATGGCATGAATCCTGTCGCTGTTGTTCTTGTCTATGTTGACGCTCAGGTCTTCATGTAGCTTATCAAGCGCCTTTTGGATAGTTTCGCGAAAGTCCCGGCCGCCAAGCATGTCTTGTGTACGCTGTACCGCATGGCGCCTGTATATATTGTGTCTGCTAAAAGCCAGCCCTGACCGGGTCCCGCGGCTTGACGAGCTCGCGCAAAAGCGTGGTCGCGTAAGAGCCTTTCGGCAGTCTGAACGACACGACAACAAGCGGGTCCTTGCGGTAGGCAAAATTGATGCACCAAAGGGGCGCCTGCCTAAAGCCGCCCTGCTGGCTCAGCTCCTGCATCTCCTTTATGTAAAAGTCCTTTGCCGCCACGCCCTCCTGCTCAAGTATCTCCTTGGTGATGCCCTCAAACCGGCCCCTGCCGGGCTGAAACGTGTGGCCGGCCATCCTTACTGCCGGAACCATCTTCGTTTTTGCTGCAGGGTCGAACTTGATTATCCTGCCAAAGGTCGCTGGCCCCTCCATTTCAAAGCACAGGTCGCTTGTTTGCGGCTGAAGCAAGTCCTCGCCGTCCAGTATGCTTGCGCTCAGGCATCTGTTAAAGATGTAGGCCTGGTACGCCTGAACGAACAGCCTGCGAATAGTGATGGGCACTGCGCGCAGCGCCGAAATTGCGTCCTTGCCGGCGATAAGCGCCGAAAGCACCTGCCGCTCGATGTCCATCCCCTTCGGCAGGGCCCTGAGCACCTGAGAATAGTTCTTTGAGTCGGCACTCCTGGCCCTTATCTCTTTGCTCATCGACGTATCGTATTCCGTGGTGTATGAAAGCAAAAGCTCGACTGCGCGCCGAAAGTCACGCCTGACTATTTCCCTGCCGACCAGGTGCGTCACAAGCCTTTCGCTTCCAAACCTCTGCAGGCCGTAAAAGTTGCCAATCTTGTCTATCTCTGGGACGAAATCTGACAGATCAGAAGCCTTGGCGTCGTAAACTGTTATCTCGAACTCGTTGCCTGCAAGGGATTCCTTGCCCAGCGGCCTCTTTGTAAAGCCCTGCAGGGTGAGGCGCGTGTGTCTGCTTTTCAACTCTGCCGGCGGGTTTTTCATTACCCGCTTCATGCCTGCGTACTGCCGAGTCGTTGCCTTGGCATCCTTGATCCCCATTACCCTGAGCGTGATGCGGCATTCCCGCTCGATTTCAAAGAGGGCGTGGTTTGAATCAATGTCTTTTTTTTCCAGAACGTAGAGCGGGTAGCGATGCTGCTCGTCGTAAGAAGCTGAGATATTCTTACCTACAAGCGACTCGTCACCAAGCTCGGACACCCTAAACCCGTCGCTCTCCTGCTTTATCGATCCTCTAATGCCCTCAAAGCTGGTACAATAGCACTCTATGCCTGCCAGCCTGTCTATCTTTGGAACAGGAATCATGCGCGCGAGCTATTATTATTTTTCGTCTTTCTTCTTTTTTGCCTTCTTGTCCGGCTTGTCTTTGGGCGATTCTTTGATAGTTTTTGCCATCGACCTTAGCTGCTCGACATTTTTAGGGTACTTTGTTTTCCTCCACACGTCTGTCGGCACGCCATTCTTTCTGGCTGTCCGCGCGTCAATGTCTGCCTCCTTCAATTCTTCAAGCGAATAGCCCCTGCCATTTCTCTGTCCATCCTTGACGGTTGCTCGCATATACACGTGCAGTATATTGCAGGCTATATATATATAATAAAATAAAACACTGATCATCATCACGCGGCATGCGATTTTCTGTACGGGCCTCTGGTGCGCCTGCGGGCCTTTTCTTCCTTGTTAGCTTTTCTGAGGAGTGAGGTTTCTTTTTCTTCGTCCGGGGTTTGCTTTGAAAAATTGCGACTTGCCGCATGAAATTCAGCTGCATGTGCATCAAGCTCCTGCCTACTGCCAAAGAACCTGCCACACGACTGGCACTGAAGCATCGTATCGCGATGCACCGTGGCGCTGTGTTCTGCCAGCTCGCCAGAATTCACAAAAACCATCCCGCACACACTGCACTTGTGCACAACTGATAATGTGCACACAGAAGTAATTTACGCTTTCCAGCCGCATATGCACACACGTACATACTGCTTTATAGCATTTCCGGGTTACTAGTCTATGAAGAAAAAAACGCCAAACCTGCTCGAAGAAAAGAGGAAGGCAGAGCGGGTGAACGCGTTTGATGTGGCAATAATTGGCGCGGGGTACGCCGGGCTCTCTGCCGCTCTCCTGCTCGGGCGATACCTAGTCCCGACAGTCATCTTTGACGGCGGGAAAGCAAGGAATTCCATGACCCGGCGCGTGCATGGCTACTTGGGCTTTGAGAACGTCTCGCCAAAAGCGCTGCTCAGAAAAGCATCGAAGGATGTGCTGAAGTACAAAAAGTCAGTGACGACAATCAAGAGCAGGGTGAGCAGCGCCAAAAAGCATAGGCGGTATTTCGTCGTAAGGACCGGCGGCAGGACTTTTCGCGCAAAATACTTGATAATCGCGACGGGCATCGAAGATGTCAAGCCCCGGATAAATAACTTCCAAAAATTCGACGGGCATGGGGCGTGGCACTGTCCGTACTGCGACGGGCACGAAGCCACCGGCAAGAGATTGGCGCTTATCGTGTCGGGGCAGAGTCCGGTGTCGTATGCAAAGGAATTCCTTGGCTGGACGCAGGACATCACGATGTTTCTGCATGACGGCTGCCGGCTAGAAGAAAAGGAAAGAAAGCAGGCGGAGGCACTTGGCATTCATGCAGTAAGCGACAGCATAACAGAGATCACCGGCAGCCGCGGCCGGCTTGCCAAGCGGCTGGCATGCACAAGCGGCAGGCACTACAATGCAGATGTGATATTCTACCAGCTCGGCTATAGGGTGCAGAGCCAGCTTACAGAGCAGCTTGGGTGCCAGCTTGACGAGGGGTATGTCAAGGTCGACGCAGAGCAGCAGACCACAGCTGCGGGAGTGTATGCCGCTGGCGACGTGGACACGGATAGGCACTATGTCGTTCTGGCTGCAGCTGCCGGCGCGCGTGCGGCGATATCGATTTATGAAAGACTGCTCAAGGAAGCGATCAAGGCAAAGATGCAAGGGCATAAATCCCCTTAGTGTCCCAAAACTAAGGTGGAAGGCCCTCCTCTATGGGTATGGGCGGTTATCGTGGGTGCAATCATTGCAGGCAAGTTTGTGCTGCGGTGGTCAAGGTTGAAGCGGCTGGCAAGACAGCTGAAAAAAAGTATTGGCAGCTGATTTCTATTACAAACTGCTAAAGTTGTTTTATACCATGAGGCAGTGATGTAATCATGGCAAGCGAGGTTATCGCTACCAACAAGCAGTACCCCAAGCTTTCCAAGCCGGTTTCAGGCTATCTGGAAATAGACCAGTTCAAAAATGCCGACCTGCACACTGGATATTTCTGCTACAATTGCATATATTTCATCAAAGAAAACCACTGCGCCATAGTAGAAGACAGCGGGCCGGACGTCAATGGAAAAGAGTCCGGGGTCATAGCTCCACATGGCGTGTGTACGCTATGGGATCCAAATGAGGAGGAGGCCCGCTAAAAAATGCCAGATGTTGGCCAAAAGATCAAAGAGGCTGTTGGAGCAGTAGACAATCTCACCAAGTTCAAGAAGAGAAGCAAGCTTCAGGCGTCATACATCGAGTATGACAAGTTTACCGACTCAAACCTGCATGAAGGGTATTTCTGTTACAACTGCATCTACTGGATAAACCAAGGTGGCGGCAAATGCATGCTTGTAGAGAATGATGGGCCAGACGTGAACGGCAAGGTCTCTAACGTCATTGCCCCGCACGGCTGCTGCATGGCATATGAAGCCAATTATGACAAGATTCATGATACCAGAAGCCCTAGCGAAGGTGTGGCGGTAGATACAGAAAAGAACAAGGAAAAAATCACCACAGCCGATGTGGCGTAATGGCGCCTGTTTTGAGTTCATATTACGGAGTACAAAAAATTATATGCTACTGCTATATGGCACCCTGGCTGTTCAAGCAGAGCCGTCAAACTCAGCTATTCCCAGCTTGACGTCTCAGGCTGTCCTGCCATCCTTTGAATGGCAAACAACCTTTTGCTCCCAAACAACAACTCTGGAGCGTAAAGAAGGGCGATAGGCGGCTGTTCTACCACACCGGTGACGAAAAGCATGTGGTCGGCATCACGGAGATTGCATCAGACCCCTATATCCTGACCCAAAGGAAGGTCGCTCACTGTCGTCGATGTCATGCCCGCCGACCGGCTTGCCCGGCCTGTGACGCTGGATGCAATAAAGGCCACCTCGCCTTTGCAGGGTGAGAGCTCGTAAGGATTTCGCGCCTGTCAGTCATGCCCGTACCTTTCAAGCTGTGGGACAGGATAATGAAAATGGGCAGTAGCTGAAAGTTATAGAACATGAATGCTAGAAATTTGTCCGTTCTGCAATTAACCCGGAAGCCATTATTATGATAGATGGCAGAAAAGCTTAAAGACATAAAAGAGACCGCGTCTGACGCTGTTGAAATAATAAGGGAACTTGGCTCGCCGGAGGTCCAAGAGTCGCTTGAGAAAATAAAAGAGACTGCCAAGACTGCCCGCGAGGTTATTGAATCCTTCAAGGATCCTGCAATGGTAACAAACATCGAGAACATACGTAAGATGACCGAGTCCATTGACAGCACCAGCACAAGGATGGAAAAGGTCGTAATAGAGCTAAAGAGCTCAGGCATCCTCGACGAGACGAGGGAGACTATCAAGTCGGCCAAGACCACCATGAGCTCGATCGGCGATGGCAAGAACATGGGAGAAATGGTAGATGCCATAAAGGAGATGCTGCGCTCCATTTCTGGCCTGATGGAAGAGCTCAAGATTACCGTGGTCGAATCGAAAAAGTCGGGGACGCTTCACAATGCCGAAGAGGCGATACGGGAGACGCGGAGCATATTCACCGAGGGCGAATAGGAGCATGGCTCTTCTTTTATAGGATGACAACCTATATACAAATCAATGTCCACTAGTGCGACTCACAATAATACCGCCTCGACTACCACCACCACTTCTACTACTACTACAACAACAACAAACATTAGGGAAATGACACCGGAGCAGACCGCCGAAGCGATCAAGAACATCGCAAAGCGGATAAGAGAAGAGTCTGCGAGGATGAGAGAGACCGTCAAGATAGTCAGGCAGAGCGGCGCCATAGAGGAACTGACAGAGGCCGTTCGAGAGGCCGCGCTTGCAGCGCGCGACAGCGTTAAGGAGATAAACGACGCAGCAAATGACCTGAAGCAGCGCGGCGTTATAAGCGAGACCATAACCGCGGCTGAAGAGACGCGCGCGCATGCACGCGAGACTGCACAGTACGTGAAGGAAACGGTCAGCAGCAGCAGGAAGCAGCTGACAGACACCACTACGAAAGAAACAACGAGCCCCGCATAGCCTTCCTCTTTTTTGAGGCTGAAAAATCTCCTGCTAAATTATTTCAAGATGTTTTTATTGACGTATCTGTGTACCTATAGGCGTGAAATATAGGAGCAGAACTGACATAACGGCTCAGATTCTAGAAGCCGCCAACGGTGGCGTTACAAAGACCAAAATCATGTACAAAGCGTTCCTGTCATATGCTCAGCTAAAAGAATATCTGGCCGTTCTAATAGAAAACGGCCTGCTTGAATACATCGAGGGCGAGCAGGTCTACAAGACGACAGACAAGGGTAACAGGTTCCTGAAGATATACAACCAAATTGGCGAATATGTGACGCCTGACGTAACAGAGAAATAATCTATATAAAGCCACTGACGCCCGATCAATGCTGTGTCCCCAAAGCGGCAAGTAGTAATCATGACTGCAGTATTTGCTGTAGTGGGCATTAGTGTGAGCGTCGGCATCATTGCAGCCGGCGGCGGGTTTTCCGGCCCAGGGCCATCCTTTCTGAATCCGCCGACTGAAGAGGACATTTGGGAAGTTGGCACAAACATACAGGACGGGACCGCCCTTGAGTACTCGCTGATAGCCATCGGGCCGTCAAGCGAGCTTGACGCTGCGCAGGTGTCCATGACCTTTAAAGATGCCGGCGACAACTGGAACGTGGAGTTCGCAGTTACCAACGGCACGGGACAGGCAATCGAGCGCACGATAAAGATGTCAAAGCAGCTTACACGCGAGGGAGAGCTGGATGACTCATTCAGGCCGTACCTTGAGCCCATACAGTCGTCAATCCTTGCTGTGCGAGACATGGACTACTCTGGCAGGCCAAAGTACCTTGTGGTGGGCGCGCCATGGAACACGATATCCGTCGGCTCATCGTCTGTCACGGTAAGCATCACCGGCGAAGAGACAGTGCAGACGCCTGCAGGCACTTTTGACGCCTTTGTGCTGAGCTACGAGCTTGGGGACCGGACGAGCAGGATATGGGTCACGAAGGACATGCCGCTACCAGTCAAGGCAGAAGTCTATGATGCAGAAGACAACCTGCAGTACAGGTATGAGCTGGTCAGCGCTTCCGGCGTACCTTCTTCTTCCTCCTCCTCTGGTGACACGACAAGCAACTTGTGATTATTTAGATCGCAGGCTGTATTTCCCTGACCTAAAGCTCTTGAACTCAAAAGTAGCGTTGTCTACCCGAAACATCACGCGGGGCTTCTCCCCTGCGATTATGTGATCGGGCGCTCTACCGCACATTATGGTTTCCCTGCTCCACCCGCCGCTGTCGATGATAGTCTCTGTCATCTTGACCCAGTGTTTTCTGCCCTGTCGTCGACCCACAGCTCCAGCCTGACGCCATCAGGGACATTGTATGCTACCAGCTTGACGCCAATCCACCTGTCTATCAGCGATCCGATCGACAATTCAGAAAAGCGCTTGTCTGTATAGCCTTCACCGTCGAAAATCTTCTTCTGGAACCATGAATTGCCCAAAAATTCCAGCGCGCCAAAATAAGCAGTTGCATCGCATGGGTCGTCCTGAGAATGCTTGCCGCTCCTTGCCGCCCATGCAAATTCTTCTTCAAATGAAAACGACTTCAGCTTCACAGCTTCACATATCCGGTCATCTCAATATATCCCTCCACGCCAGGGGAGATGTGACATACACATCCTGAGGCCGTCTTCGGGCCCTGCCGTCTCCCGGCTTATCAGCCAAGAGCCATCAGGAGTGCGATGAAGAGGCGTAGCTGTCGGGCTTATGACAAACATGCTGTCAAGAGGGTTATCCGGGTTGAGGTACCATTCCTGCCTACCCTCCTTTGTAGGATAATTTCCCTGACCCAAACCTGTCATACCTTACAGCAACCTCTTCAGAAGGAGGAGGAGGAGGAGGAGGATGGGAGGCGATGATGCTTGTGAAAGCCCCAACTACTGCCACTGTTAATGCAATGCAGGCTGCGACTGCTGCCATTATTATGATAAATTTTTGTTGGCAGCAATCACCTTTGGTAAAAGCACTATATACGGTCTTTTGTGGCTCTGTAAACAGTATTGACGATTCAGTATTAACGATTAAGAAACAATCTCTTGAACGAATTTTTCATCACCCAGGGAAATACACGTTCTGCATGAGCCAGTCGCCGTACGACCTGACTTTTTCGTCGATCCTGCACCAGAAATGCACTGAGCCCGGCAAAACCTCTATTCTTTCGCCAGATGACGCCATAATTACCTTGACGCCTTCCTTGCCCTCGTACATGTATGCGTCCTGCGGCCTGGCGTCACTGCCAAGCAGCTCGACTGCCTTTTGCTTTACTATTTCTCTTCGCACTGGGAACGTCCTGCGGAACTTGTCGATTACAATGCCGACGTTCTCCATGCCGTAGGCGTCAACGTCTGATATCTTGCCTGCGACCGGAAAATGCAGCTGCAGATCGACGCCGTAGCGCGAGCCCGTGAAAACTGCAAGCTCGTTTACCTTCTGATACGCTAGGTTGGGGCTCTTCCTCAGCGCGGCTGCAAGAGCATCGCGGTTGAGCCCGATGGTCTGCCTCAGGTCGTCCATCATGCTAGAAAATAATGCGGTCGTCGTTGCCAACATTGTCTCTGCGCGGTCTGCTATTAATTAGCATTAGGTTAAAAGTCTGATTATGCGAATATTGCAAATCTTCCAGCTGATGGCACGCATGCACGCACGCGCGCGTGTTTGCCTCTCTCACGCTCAGGCTCGGACAGCCGCAGGTTGAGGATTGACCATGCCCAGAAAAATCAAAAGAATAAATAAAGAAAGAGGATCTACCACGTAATTGCAGCTCTGGTTGTTGATATTTTTACTCGTATTTCTAGATCAAAGTCTGACAGTATTTCTTTGCACCTTGTTCGAATGGTAACTTCTGTAACGCGGGAAAAGCTGGCAATGTCCGCAAGGTACACGTTGTAGCCGCAAATACATGCAGATATGTAGAGGTAAGCAGCCGCAATGCCGACAGGATCCTTTCCAGACAGCAGTATGTTGCTTTCTGTCTGCTGGGCGACCTCTACAGCCAGCCTCTGCACTCGCCAGTCGATTCCTGCCGTGTTCGCGATCTTGGCGATGTACCTGTCTACCGGTATCACCTGATCGAGCTGACATGCAGCAGGATATCTCGCCATCACCTCACCTGATTCCACAGGATCAGCCATGCACATGACCATTCTTTTGTAGCATTGAAACGCCATTTTAAAAGATGACCTTCTGTTGTCGTCGCGAAAGTCGACGGAGCTGACGATCTCTTCCAGCCCACGCACGATGCAGGATTGCTTGCACGCAAGATACACCGCTGCTACAGCGTTTCCAATGACTGATAGCCCCTTTGTGTCGTTTCTGGACGAATAGCTCCTGTATATCTTGGCGGCCGTTTCAGACAGCGATCTTGGAAGGAGCATCTTGGAGCATATTTTGTCTATCGACAACAATACTCTGGCGACCCTTCTTTCTTCAGACGACGCCTTTATCCGAGCATGCAGCCTGCGCGCACTTGCAATGCGCTCGGCGGCTGCACAACTGATCGGCTTGCCAGTGTAATCCTTGTCTGAAATTCCAATTTCTGTGTTTAGGCCGCGATTCATCAACAGAAAGCTGCTATGTCCGCTGCCACGTATATTTTTCATCCTATCGTCAGGATTGCTTGAATGGGATTCATGCCCGCAGTAAGCCATCTTGTCCATCACAACGTATCCGCATGACTGACAGATGTATTCGCCACAGGATGTGTCAAAAATGAGGGCAGAACTGCACTCGGGGCATGATGGTTTCGCAGAGGTATTGTTGTTGAAGACGATGATCTCTTCTTCCATTTCCTTTCACTACCATGTGTCATAAGGCAGCGTAATAGTAGTTACAACACGCGACCCTGCTGGAAACGAGGCTACCGTTCTCATTTGCATGCATATGATAATACTTCTAAATGGGTGCATTATCGGAGAAGATATCTCTAGAACCATTTCTTCACTAGAAGATCAATATACAACTTATACTGCAATGTTACAAGAATTTAACCCAAGCCCAAACGATCGTTTGTACTAAATCTACCCATAAATTAATCTCATAAGTTAATCACAGGTGCTCGCTCTACTTTTGCAAGCCAGCCATACAGGAACGCATCATGACTTGATAAAAATTAACTATCAATGTTATTAACAGCTTTGAGTCGTTGCAGCATGAATCACGTAATACTACAACAACGGCAAGAAGCAGCTACTACAACAAGTGATGATGATGACAACGACGACGGAGGCAGCAGACATGTCTAGAAGGCAGGCGATCTTTATCTTTGGGGTGCTAGGCTTTACCATAGGCTCTGTAGGATACATGGCGGTGCCAGAGGTGGCGTTATGGCTTGGCAGTGTACTGCCAGAGGTATTTGCCAATCAGGCCGTACTGGGATCAATTCTCGCAGGCATAGTAGGATCTGCTGTAAGCACCTTTGCAGTGGTAACTTGGGCAAACAGATCGGCGGCATAACAACAACAACAATACAACAACAATACAATAACTTTTTTCCAATTTTCTATTTTCATGTATTTGTCATCAAACTTTATTCTGAAATGTCTGGTTGTAAGCACATAACCAGTATGTTTGTCTTTGCGCGTTACCAATTATCTTTTAAAAGCTGTGGATAAACGAAGACGACTTATACGACATCGGCTCCATCCTAACATCTGCGTTTTCAGGCGGTATCGGAGGATTCCTGATCGGCCACGCTATAAAAAAGGGGATAAAGATCATAATGACCATAACAGGCCTTTTTCTTACGGGTTTGGCCTATCTGAATTACCAAGGGCTGATCAATGTAGATTGGGGAAAGGTCGTTTCAGTGACAAATACGGCTATAACGGAATTTTCAAATAGCACTGGCGGATATGTCTCCCCCGTGATGGACAGCCAAGTAGTTCCTACGATGATGAATTTTGGCATTCCCTCGACTGGCAGTTTTGCTGCCGGCTTTGTTCTGGGCTGCCTTAAAGGCTAGGTGAAAAAACGGTCAATGAGTTATAGTATATAGGGTCCTATCCAGGCAAGCTAGCTAAAAATACTTGCACACTTTGTAAAGATTCGCTACAAGTATCCGTATATTCTACAACCACTAATCATTGCATATGTTTGTAAATGTCGTATGCGACAGATGCAGCTCTATCATACATAAGATGAAAGTCCTCAGATCGGTAAAGGAAATTTCGAACCAACTCAACAACCTGTGCCCCTGTTGCGGCGCGCTGCTTAACCCGAAAGACTTTGTAGTCAAGGCGACAAAGAAAACATAGGCGGGGCCAATAAATAATTTCTTAATTGATACAAAAGAAAGATGAGAGGAGTTTCTCAGCAAGCATCATCGCTGGTATTATAATATCATAGCATAGCATAGCAGCGCCAAGCGCGTTAAATCCGTCGTGGCCTCTCCATAACTGCTTACGTGCCTTGGCTTGAACAACTCCTCGTATTACAATAATTATTATAGCGCCTCGTGGAGAGCTCTATCATAGTTGAAATCAGAACAGCTCTTTGGCAGGGCAAAAAAGATCCTGCCCGGCGGCGTCAACAGCCCAGTTCGCTTTTACGATCCTTACCCATTCTTTGCCACCTCAGCTAGGGGCAGCAAGATAACCACTGCCGATCACAAGACCTACCTCGATTTTTGCATGGGTTACGGAGCGATGATTCTGGGTCACAGCTACCCTTCAGTCGTTGAAGCGGCAAGGTCGCAGCTGGAAAACGGGACGCTGTTCTGCGTCCCGACAGAGAGGGAGGTCAAGCTGGCAGAGATGATATGCAAGGTGGTGCCGTCTGCAGAGATGGTACGAATCGTCAACACCGGCTCTGAAGCCACTATGCATGCAATCAGGCTTGCCCGCGCGTTTACAAAAAGAAAGGGTGTGGTAAAATTTGAAGGCGGGTACCACGGCGCCCATGACTACGTGCTTGCCAAGGCTGGCTCTGGCGCCGCCAGCATGCTTGCCTCGGAGGGCGTGCTTGAAGAGGCATCAATGCACACGGCAGTCGTGCCGTACAACGACCCTGCTGCACTTGAGCGGGCGATTGAAAAAAGCAGGCCGGCCTGCGTGATAATGGAGCCGGCCCTTGCAAACATCGGCCTTGTGCCGCCGGAGAAGGGATACCTCAACAAAGTAAGGAAGGTAACGCAGCAAAACGATGTGGTGTTGATATTTGACGAAGTAGTCACTGGCTTTCGCCTTGCGCTTGGCGGCGCTGGCGAGTTCTTTGGCGTCAAGCCGGACTTGGCGACGTTTGCAAAGGCGCTTGGCAACGGATTTCCGATAGCCGCGATTGCAGGCAAGAAGGAAATAATGCAGCAATTGGCGCCGGCGGGCAGGGTCTACCAGGCAAGCACGTTTGCAGGTAACCCAGTTTCAGTGGCAGCCGCGACTGCAACCCTTGAAACTCTGATAGAAGCCAAGAACGCCATCTACCCGCAGATAGCAAGGACATGCGATAGCATCGTCGATGGCATCAAGGACATGATGTCAGACAGCAAGCTTGACTGCGTGATAAACTCGATAGGCTCGATGTACCAGCTCTTCTTTACCTCTGAAAGGGTAAAGGACGACGCGACCGCAAGGAAGGCAAGCGCGGCGACCTTCCGCAAATTATTTGACGAGTTGATAAAGTATGACGTGTTCATATCGCCTTCGCAGTTTGAGACGTGCTTTGTGTCGTATGCGCACACGGAAGACGACGCTGATAGGACAGTCGAGGCATACGGCGAGGCATTTCGCAGGATAAAGAAGCAGCAATGAAAGCTACTATAAGGGTCGGGACTAGGGGAAGCAGGCTTGCAATCGCGCAGACCGAGATCGCGCTGTCCGCGCTTCGTAAGGCGCACCCGGGAGTGCGCTTTGAAGTAGTAACGATAAGAACCAAGGGCGACGTAGACAAGAGGCCGCTCTTTACGATGGACGAAAAGGGGATCTTTGAAAAGGAGGTCAACGAGGCCGTCAAAAACGGTGATGTCGACTTTGCGGTCCACAGCCTCAAGGATATACCCTCTGATCTTTCAGAAGAGCTGGTGGTCGCATGCATTCCCAAGAGGGCGAGCCCAAACGATGTCCTTGTCAATGACAAGAGGCAAAAGCTGAAAGAGCTTGCGCCCGGCTCAGTGGTGGGAACAAGCAGCCTCCGGCGCGCAGTTCGGCTGATGCGATACAGGCCCGACCTCAACGTCAAGCCGATAAGGGGCAACGTTGAGACGAGGGTCAAGAAGGTCATCAGCGGCGAGTATGGCGCGGTGGTGCTGGCAGAGGCCGGTCTAACGCGCATTGGCATGAAGGACGTCATCGTGGAGCGCTTTAGCGTAAGGGACTTTGTCCCGGCGCCTGGGCAGGGCGCGATAGCCATCGTGTGCAGAAAGGGCGACAAAGCACTCACCAACATGCTAAAGCAGATAGAGGACCCGCGCTCGCGGGCCGAGGTCTTGGCAGAGCGCGCGCTGGTAAGCAAGGTAGAGGGCGGCTGTCGGTTTCCACTTGGCGCGGTCGCGGTGACAAGCGACAACGACGACGATGGCAAGATGACACTTTACGCAAGCGTCTTTTCCGCAGATGGCGAGCGTGGCATCAAAGTAAAAAAGGTGGGCAAGGCAGCCGAGCCGGAAAAGCTGGGCAACAAGGTGGCTGACATGCTGGTAAAGCAGGGCGCGATGGAGCTGGCAGAAGGCTGGCGCAAGGCCGTGGAAGAGTGGAACAGCAGGCTATGATGGAAAAGAAGGGCAAGGTTTTCATCTGCGGCGCCGGGCCGGGCGACCCCGGGCTTGTTACGGTGCGCGCAATGGCACTTTTAAAAATGTGCAACATCATTCTGTATGACAGGCTCGTCGGCAAGGAGATAATCGACCAGATCCCTGCAAAGGCAGAAAAGGTGTTCGTGGGCAGGACGGTGGGCGACCCGACTACGCACCAAGACAGGACTAACAAGCTGATGGTGCAGCACGCGAAAAAGGGTAAAACAGTCCTGCGGCTCAAAGGCGGCGACCCGTTCATCTTCGGCCGGGGGGCGGAAGAAGCCGAGTACCTCATCAAGCACGGCATTGAATTCGAGATAGTTCCCGGCATAACTTCTGCGATAGCGTCGCCGGCGTACGCCGGCATCCCCCTGACGCATCGGCGGCATTCGTCGTCGGTAGCCATAGTCACCGGCCACGAGGACGCCGAAAAGGACGAGCTGGTGATCAGATGGGGCAGGCTTGCCGGCGCAGTCGACACCATAGTAGTCCTGATGGGCATAGAGCAGCTTGGGCAGATATCAAATGATCTGGTAAAGGCGGGCATGAAGAAGAGCACCCGGGTTGCGATAGTTGAAAGCGGCACCACGAGCAAGCAGAGGGTTGTCAGGGGGACGCTTGGCACGATAGCAGCCGCCGCCAAAAAGTCCGGGGTCCGACCTCCTGCAGTCATTGTAATCGGCAAGGTGGCTGCCCTTGGCGACACGCTTGGCTGGTTCAAATGATCCTGAAGGGCAAGACGCTTGCAATCACAAGGAGCGAGCGCAACGCGGAAGAATTTTCCCGGCTCGTCGCTGCCGAGGGGGGCAAGGCGATTGCGCTCCCAACCATAGAAATAGTTCCGGCTGGGCCGCAGGCTGCAAGGGAATTCCTCGACAAGCTGCACGACAAAAAGCACGACTATTGCGCGTTCATGAGCTCGCAGGCGGTAAGCGTCCTGTTCGAGCTTGCAAGCAAGAGCGAGATTATTTCTGCGCTCGAATCAACTGCAGTCATTGCAGTGGGCCCCAAGACACGCCAGAGCCTTGAAGAGCGCGGAATAAGCGTCAGGCTCATGCCGGAGAAATTCTCTTCCGCTAGCTTGGTGGAGCTGCTGCTGTCCGGAGCCAAGCCTGCAGGCAAAAAGATAATCATCCCGCGCAGCGGCGCCGCAAACGAATTTGCCACCGAGGCGCTTACCAAGATCGGCATGCAGGTAGACGAGGTCTCTCTCTACAGCGTGCGCACGTGCGCCCCGTCGTCTGCATGGGGCGAATTTTCTGCGCTCCTGCTGCGAAAGAAGGTAGACGCTGTCATTTTCACAAGTGCTTCAAGCGTCGGCTCCTTTTTTGAGATAATGGCAAAAATATCGCCTGGCCATCCGCGGCTTGACAGCGTTACCCGTGTAGTGTCGATAGGTCCCTTTACGAGCAAGGAGTTGAGAGGCAAGGGCATCATCAAGTGCTTTGAGGTGAAAGAGCACACGGTCAAGGGCGCGCTTGAGCTGGCCAAGAATATTGTATAACTCTTTTTAGCCATTTTGACCATATCTGCGTCATGACAGAAGCAACAACTGCTACTGGCAAGCAAGGCGCCTTGCTTGAAGACTCGACGTTCAATGTGATAACCCAGATCGAAAAGAAGGCGGATTTCCTCTACTCTTCAGTTGAAAAATACATGCGCGACGCGGAAAAGGACAACAAGCCGGAGCTGGTGAAACTGTGGAACTCGATTAAAGAAGACGAGCAGAACCACCTGAAGATGCTGCGGGATGAACTGATAAAAGAAGCTAAGGAAAATAAATTAAAGTAGGAAAGAATTGGCAGCCTTGGCAGGCCTAGTCTCTATGCCTGCCAGCCTGTCTACCATCCTTTCCACTGTTGCGAGGTATTCGATTCCCTTTGGAGTAGTGCGGTACTGCTAGAGAGAGACTCTATGTCCAAGCAGCCCGCTCTTCATCAATTGCGAAATGTATTCCCTAGCCTGACTGTGCATAAGGTAAGCGTGAAACATTATGTTAGTGATGCCCGCATCGCCCGTGAGCTCCGCAGATGTTGCGCATGATTGATTTCGTCTTTTTGAAGAACGTCAATGGTCGGCAGCTGCTACTGTAGCCGCGACAACAAAATACGATCGGCCATCATCTTAGCCTCTTGAGCTGGCTGCGGAGCCAGACTATATAAGTTCGCTGCGGCTTCCTTAGCTCTATAGCCTGCAGGCAGAGAGCTCCCTAACTGCAGCCCTGTTCTTTTTCCAGTCAAGCCTGCTGTGCCGCCTCGCCAGCAGGTAGTACAGGCGCTGGTCCAGAAGCTCTACAGGGAGCCGGCTTATTATCCAGATGTCGCAGGCGACCTTACCGTGAGGTATCCTAGAGCCGTTTCCCTGCACTGGGTGCGTCAGCTCCTGCACTATTGTGTAGCGCGAAGCGTTAAGGCACAGGCGAAATACCGGAGGCGACGTCCCGCCGGTGGCAGTGCCCTCTACCCATCCCCGCCCGGCCATGATGGCGCTGCAGATTATCCTCCTGTCCTGCAGCTCTGAGAAAAGGCTGTAGTAGACCTGTGGAATCCTAGCCCTGAACTCCGGGCTGAAGCTCTGCTGGGCGCGCCTGCTGGACTCTATCGGCATCTGCGGCTGCCAGAACTTGCAGGCGCTGTGGTTATTAACAATTTTTCGCAAAGAATAGTGAGTTCAGTGAGTGAGTATAGTACAACATATTAACATGAAAATGATTCCTCAAACTTATTAATGCAGTCGAACCTCCTAACTCCGATGCCGATCAACATTCGCGGGCATGATGTCAACCCTGCGCTCGTGGTAATAGACGTGCAGAATGGCTTTGTGAGCAAGGGCGGGTCATATGACCAGCTTGGGATAGACGTTTCCCGCTACAGGCAGGCCATCCCCAAGATGGCAGAATTGATAGCGCTGTGCAGAAGCGCCGGCATCCCGATATTCTATACCCAAGCGGTTAGGGAAAAGTCAGGCATTGACCTTTTGACAAACACCCACAAGATCCTCCCAAAGTCAAGGGAAGAGAGGATACGAAAAAAGCCCATCTGCGTCAGGGGCACGTGGGACGCGGAGATTGTTGACGAGCTAAAGCCGTCGCCAGAAGACCACATCGTCATCAAGAGGCGCGACTCTGCCTTTCAGGACACCGAGGTAGGCGTCTGGCTAAAGAGCATCGGCGTCGACATCTTGTTATTCTGCGGGATAGACACGTCCATTTGTGTGGAAACGTCGTTGAGGGATGCGTTTAACAATGGATACGACGTGATACTCATTTCAGACGCGACGGCGTCTGGAAACACCAAGCACTTTGAATCTTCGCTCGAGGTCGTCAGGGAATACTACGGCCTTGTGATGGATGTCAAGGAGTTTAGCCAGCATCTGCTGCCCCAGAAGGCCGAGCAGCGCAAAAGGCAGTAGCAGCAGCAGCAGCAGCAGCTTCATATCTTCTACTATTATTTCTTTAAAACATTCGTCAAGCACGAAAGGGTAAAGGCAAAAAGTGAGCTGCTACTCGACGAAGGGGAATCCGAGGCAGGTGCAATCACCAAATATGCTGACCGGCATGGGGTGGACCTCATTGTACTGGGCTCGCGAAGCAGGTCGGGCATGGGGCGGCGGCTGCTGCTGCTTGTTGGAAGCGTTGCAAACAAAATCCTCAACCTTGCAAAGTGTCCAGTCCTGATCGTTAGATGATCATAATAGAAAACTGCTAAAACCTTCCTTCTTTTTTTAGCTAAGTCCAGTGTGAATCGAATCAGCGCAAAAACATCTGGCGCATTGACGGAACCTATATGACCATCTCGCTCGTCAGTGGTTGCATGGAAAACAGCCAGACGACTCCCACAATCGTCATAACCATTTTGACTGCGGCGCTTGTAGCCGCAGTAGCGGTAGTATAACTGCCATCAGCACGGCAGCGCAGAACAACAACAACAGTGCAATTGCACAACAACAACAAGAGCAGAACCAAGTAACATATAGAATACAAGAGACTGCCATGTCAACGGCGGCCCCAATGGCGCACACCGGGAATCTTCCCCATATGCGGTAGTCTTTACGCTGCCAATAAGGGACGATGGCAAGATCTACACCGGCCGGGTCACGTTCACTGCAAGCAAGCCTATTGAAGTAGAAGTGATACACATCTACAGGCCAGACCAAGCGCCTGATAAAGCGCACGGCGAGCCGCCTACTGCCGTCTTAAACGGCACGACGATAACCTATTCGCACCTGACGGGATTGGTGGACAATACGATAATCACGGGAGATGTCCCGATCGCGTCTGGAACGTTCGAATTTGCCGGAAGCGGGCTCGTGTTCCACAAGAGAAGCTCAGAGCCATTTACCGTTACATACACTATTGATGCGGCGGTAAGGCCTCTAAAGCAGTGAGACTTGTTACACATATGGTGAAAAAGAAGTGACACTGTCCGATAGTAGTGATCGGGCGGAACAGAAATTAACACTTTTTTGTAGTTTTGATACTGAATAAAATATTAGCTCACAAAGATAGACAATCATACCCAAGATTCTATTCCGTTTTTTTTATATATGACAGGGTCATAGATAGAAACATAGAAGTGAAGTCATATCAGAAACATATGGATAAATTCTATGGAGAGACACGTCATATACGCCGTGATTTCACCGAAAGAGCGGGGTGTGAACCAGTGCAAGAAGTACATGATAAAAAGATGATAGAAAGGCCGTCTACTTTAAAAAGATCACACAAGAAGCACCGCAACAGAGAAGAAATTGTTGCTAATGTCCTTGAAGCTGCGCGGAATGGTGCAACTAAAACAAGAATAATGTACAAGTGTTATATCAGCTATAGGCTATTACAGAAATATCATGGCTATGCTATCGAAAATGGCTTTTTATTTTATGACTCTGAATCTAACAAGTACCACGTAACGAGCAAAGGAATACAGTACCTTGTCTATTTCGAGGGGTGTCGTGACACAGAAAGTGAGCTTGTACATAAGAAAAGGCTGATTTCTGAAATTTTAGAAAACAATAGGGAATCTATGATGGCTAACTTTGCCGACCCCGGGACAAATGACATGTTGCCGCATCTGGCGTAACTGCGATTTTGAATGAAAAATTATGCGATGAACCAGAATTGCAGAGGTAATATATAAGGAGAAGCAACCGAGAAAGATTAAGAGAGATAAAAACTGTGGAGTGAAAAAGTTCTGGAACTTTGATTGCCAAAGAAGAGCAGCAAGATTTCATGGCCTCGGTCGTTTTTAGTCTTCGTCATCATCATCATCATCTTCATCTTTAAATTACTGTCACAATTGCTCAGCTTGATTTTGTTTATTGACGGAAAGGCTTGAACTAAAAATGGATTCGCACTCGATGCTTTGACTCTGCAGAGACATTATTGCATTTCAAGTCGTCGTCATCATCATACTGTGCATGGAACTCAGTATTTTTTTATGGTTATCGATGTACTGTTCTTTACAGCGTGGATTTCCATAGTGATATAAAAACGAGTCAATTCGGACTGAACAGGATGGAAAAAAACTACCGACCGGCAAAAAACCAGCAATCTTACGTCCTGCTGAGAAGAGGCTGGACCGTCCAAAGGCTATGCATCATATCGATTATAGGGATCAGTGGCCTTGGGCTGGACGTCGTCTTTCACACGCTGGACACATCGGCACTATCGATAGTATTTGACGGAGCAACATGGAATGGCAGAGAGTTCGTGTCTGACAATCCGCCATGGATCTTGGCAATATCCTGGACTGGCCATTTGACGTTCCTGACAGCATTTGCCATGCTCATTGTGATGCCCAAGATTTTCTTTGCTAAAGGTACTGAGAAAATCGATTATCGAACAGGGCAGCGGTGGGTAGCATTCAAGCCAGGAAGGACAGTCAGGCTTATGTGGCTAATCGCTCTCATTGGAGTGATAGGATTGTCACTGGACTTGGCATTTCACTGGGCTCAGGACGGTGGGCCGGAGCAGGTTTTTCTCAACGGCTTTGCCGAGAACACATTTCCAGTGAATGCACTGGCACTGGCAGCTCATGTGCTGTTCATGATAGCATTCACGATGCTGATATTCCTGCCAAAGATACTCTTTGCTAGACATACAACCACAATGCCGCCTATTGCGACATGAGAAGAACTGAGATACAAAAGGTTGCGGCAGTAGTTGCTGCCGCAACCACCTTGTTTATGGCAGCCAATACCTTGCATGGTGCCTATGCCCACTCTGCACTTGCTGGCACTGGAGCAACAATAAAGACCATCGATAAATACCAGATGGCATTTCAGCTATATCCGAGACTTCCCAGCGCAGGCCAGAACGTGACGCTGCATTTCACCGTTCTTGATAGAAATAACTCGAATGTAAATGGTGTGTATGCAGCAATGGTCATGAAAGAAAAGGAATCTGGCAAAATTGAGGCACAGGTCCCGTATAGATTCTATGAACTGGGCGACCTTTCCATGCATTACAAGTTAAACGATAATAAAGATCATGTGGCGACATTGTTCACAAGAGTAATCGGAGATCCAAAGTACATGGCCAGCCCGCTTACGGCTGACTTTGATATTCCTGTTGGGCAGACAACAATGTCGCTCGGTGAACTTCTCATTCAAGTCGTACCTTTCACAGCGGCGCTGATTGGAGGCCTAGCCTTACTGTTCAAGAAGAAGAATTGGGGGCCTCAACGTTAGTGCAGGTTCAGTGGTTTCCGTGCCGATATCGCTTGCTCATTGTCCTTTCGAGTGCTATTCCTTGTCATTACAGACCGCAAGAGAACATGGCTCGTCTCTCGCGCAATCACTAGTAAGCGGTTCAGGGAACGGGGCAAAGAGAACTTCGTTCTAAAACGAGGGGGTGATGTATATGGAGAATTGATAAGCCGTCATGTACTGAAATCGAGTGTATATCGGATCTGTCCTACATCTCGGAAGCATCGCTGCTAGTAAGCTGCTTTGACCGACATGCTTCAATAAGACGGATTTGATTTCTTCGAAATGAGCAGGTTTGGTTATGAAGTCGTCAACCTGCGTAGAGGGCATGACCTTCTGAAATTCCTCTTTGATTTCAAATGCACTCATCAAAATGACCTTTACGTCTGGATTTGTTTTCTTTGCTTCTCTGGCGACTTGGAAGCCTGTCTTCCCTGGCATCCTGATGTCTGATAGGACTGCACAGTATTCCCTCGAATGCAGCTGAAAATGGTTCATAGCCTTAATCGAATCAGTGAATGCGTTAGTTGCAAACTCATTTCGTCGCAGGCCGGCTTCAATCACGCTGGCTACATCTGATTCATCATCTATTATCAATATGTTGGCAATCGGCTTTGACTCGGTCATGGCAATGCATATTATGCCAAATAAGTCATCTCTTATAAGACTTCACTGCATCATGGGCTTCTAAATTGAGATATATCTTCAAAATTGACTATACCCCGTTTTCTCTGCAATCCTTTATCCAGTATGATGAGTAGTGTTCGAATGAAAGATGTCTGAGGTTGAAATTTATCGCATGCCACTTGACTGTAACCCCGACGGGCGATACAGATGCAAAGAGTGTGGAGACGTGGCGCACTATCTATTGAAGCTGGGCATGTCGAACCATGGGAAATCTGGTTTTAACGCTTTAAGGATAAAGTCACAATTACAAATCCAGTACTTACGAATCATATCATAAAAACGAAGTGCAGATCTAGATTATTTGTGCGAGGTATCCATTATTGATTAGTCCTTTACAATTGTTTATCTGAAATCATTATAACGTCAATGTTGTAGCCGATGCGTATCGTATTGTTCTATTGTTGGAAACCCTCTGCCACACACATCGCACATGTATGGGGTCTTGGCAAGGTGGCCCGGTCCAGACGGTCTTTCCTCAGTTGCACTATTGAGAGAAAGATGTCCTGCCGCAATATGGCCTTCAAACGCATCAGGATTGTCAAATTTTACACCACATATCTTACACTTTAGTAACCTGTTGCCATCTGGGTCATTTTCCCTTTGTATAATGCTTTGGACATCTTTATCGTCAAAGGATTCTCTCCCACGATTACTTGCTATGTTCTCATTCATTGCAGTTCTTCGGAGATAATGCTATTTATCAGATCCATAACCTCTGTGGCAATGAGTGTTAAGCCTTTGTCGTGGTAAGGGGCGCGTAAGAAGCATGGAGCCGAGGACATAATCCAAGGTCTGAGAATGACTAGTTAGCAAGATAGGATTTGCGGCAATGTTAGGGTTTGCAATAGCGTTTGTGTTAGGCAGAATAGGTGCTGGCTAATTCAAGACAATAATCAAAAAAGGCGACTTATAACAACTCTACCTAATGGTATTGCTTGTCCGCCCAGTATCTGCGTCTGTCCTCAGCTCGCCATTGTCTCTGAGCCTGCGATAATATCCGGGATTGCTTTTCTCAAACCTTGATCTTACCTGCTCTTCTGAAAGTGCGAGTCTAACTTTGCCGTTTTCGTATGTTTTGACTTTACCTCGAGGTATTCGGTAATATTTCGGGTCAATGAGCCCATCCTTTACAACAAAATCAAAGTCTTTCAGACCATCCACCATTCCAAGTTCTTTGCCATCACTTGTTTCAACAGGCTTTGTAACTATCTGATTCCAATCAAATTTGCTCTTGCCTTCATTATTGTGATAGGTGTCATCCATTTTAAAGTCAAAGAATACTGGATAACAATTTATTTATTGATTTGAAAGTAAAAATCCTAGTTGGGAAGACAGACTTCATTTCCATAGGTGTCGGCTTCTCTCATTGTCCTTTGGGCTTCCTCTGTGCTCGACCACTTGGGGTTATGCTTGGTGGGTTGTAGATTATTTGAGGATTCACAAGATATCCGAAAAGCATTGCCATTTACGTGAACGGAAAAAGCATTTATCTGACGTGGTGCCGTGTTATTGTGCATCGTAATGAGCAGAAATCGCATTAGACATGAATCAGATGCAAGAAATATTATGATTAACAACGGTCTGGACGATAGAGATCAACAGATTCTGAGCCTTCTGCTGTCAGGGAAAAGCAACAGAGCAATTGCAACAAAACTAAAAATACCAATGAGCACTGTCCAGAGGAGAACAAGAAAATTATTTGAAGGAGATGTCGTGAGAGCGAGATACGAGCTTAACCATAAAAAGTTTGGCTTAAGAAAGGGACTGCTCCATGTCTACCTGAAAGACGGAGATATACAGGGGATTGCCAATCAAGTTTCAAAAATACCCGGCATGCAGTCAACCTCCATACACATTGGTAATTCAGACATCGTGGGGCTTTTTGTCTTTAAAGAGACGCAGCGTCTGTTAGACATAATGTCTGAATGCAAAAAAATTGTAGGCATTGACAGAGTGGTATGGTCTGAGGAAGTGGCGGATATAGCTGAAGCGGACACCGGCGATAACGATAGACAATTGCTGTCAGAAATCGCATAATTATTTTGGCGCACGCTGCGATGTCCTCGGGGAGTTAACTTATACTATATGACGCTATAAATTAATTCTCTGACACATTGCGTCACATCCGCGAAAAAGGTTTATTAGAGCATACACCATTAATACTACAATATTTGACATATGGTAGCATATAAGCGGGCTGGCAATAAAGCAAGCAATCAGAATCTTGTCCTTAATGGAGAGCATGTATCAAAGCTATTTGATGATTTGAACATCAAAATAGTAAGGGAATTAATCAATAATCCTGACATTTCCAGCACCGACATCGCGGCGAAGTATGGCATACCATTGTCCACAATCCAGAGGCGCAGGGTCAAGCTGGAAGAATCGGCTCTAAGCAAGGCATACAATCTTGATGTCAGGAAACTTGGGTGGCGAACAGGAGATCTCTTGATCTCTGTAGAAAAGGGAAAGGCTGAAGAGACTGCACAAAAACTGCTCGAGAACAACAAGGTCAATGTTATAATGGCTTCGCTGAGGATAGGCGACCCTCAGGTAGACATCATGGCGGATGTCTTTTACAGAGATTCAATAGAACTGCACGCCCTGACTGAAAAAGTCAAGGCGATGCCCCACGTAACATATGTCGAATGGGCAGAGGTGGTAAAGGTGGTCGGCAGCAACTCTGGCAGCATACTTGACAAAGTGTTCAGCAACATAGATGGTTAATAAGGTAAACGACATTATTATTGTGAAACACTGCATCAATAATCTGTGCAAAAATAAGCATTTAAGTATATGAGGATGCTATCATGCATCATACATCTTGCGCAAGAATACTAAGAGTGCAATGATTGGTGACGCAACCAACAAGCCTTCTATTATAAGGCCGGACGAGCTTGACATGGAAATTGTTGCCCTTTTGGTTTCAGGCAAGGACAACAAGCAGATAGCAAATGAAGTAAAGGTGCCACTTAGCACCATACAAAGGCGGACCAGAAGACTGTTTGAAAACAACACAGTAAAGAGCCGAATCGAGCCAAACTACAAGCAGCTTGGGTACAACAAAGGAGTTATCCATCTCTATATCAACAACGTCGATACAATGGCAACATCGCAAAAGCTGGCAGAGATCCAGGGGGTGGTGTCAGTCTCAATTCACATAGGCAACTCAGACATTGTGGGAGACATTATTTACAAAAATAGCATGGAAGTTCTGGATCTTATTGCAAAGTGCAAGCGCATCGAAGGCGTAATAAAGGTAGTGTGGTCTGAACAAGTGTACATGCTGCCATCTGTCCTGACAGACAAAAAAGTCCTTAATCACCTCAAGGCAATTTGAATCTGACACTTTATGCAACATTATTAACAAAACTTTAATATGCAATGAGTCTGAGCCGTTTTTCATTGGCATAAAATGCCAAAAACAATAGAAAGAAGCAATAATGTGTCAAATAGTAAAAGAGGCAATATGGTCTCTATACCCATGGATCAGCTGAATCTCAAAATAATAAAGGACATGATCAGTCGCGCAGACGTCAAAAGCGTAGACATGGCCAAGAGGTACAACACTCCGCTGTCCACAATCCAGAGGCGCGGGACCAAGCTTGAGCGGAGGGTACTAAAAAGGAGATACTATATAGACATCAGCCGCCTTGGCTGGCGACAGGCTGACCTGCTGATATCCGTTGCACAGGGAGATTGCGAAGGACTTGGCAGAAAGCTTTTGGACACGTATAGAAGCAATATTATTGCGACTTCGCTGAGAATAGGGAATCCAAAGATAAACCTGTTGGCGCAGGCCTTTTACCAGAATACAGAAGAACTGCACTGGCTAGTCGAGGGAATAAAGTCTATTCCAGAAGTGAAATCCGTAGACTGGTCAGAGGTAGTAAAAATTGTTGAAACCGACAATGTCCGCATGATAGACAGGGTATTTGGTGGTAAAGACTCCGTTGACTAGTCCCTAACACTCCCATTAAGCATCGGCATCTGAGCAATTGTCAAAACTTGTTTTCTGCGCCACGCACTTCGATATCCCGATGTATTTGCGCAGTGCTCCTTCTGTCTACGACCTTGACGATTTCAGAAAATTCGACTCGGGAGACATTTTCAATCGATTTGATGGACTCGATTGTCTCATTAAGCATATTCGAATCTGTATAATAAATTTCGGCAACCAAGTTGGCTATGGCATTTATCCGCCAAGAAGTCGATATTACATGGCTGTTTTGCTGGAAAATCTGTTTTGCAACTTGCTCTGTCTTGCCCCTGTCAACCATAATTAAAAGGTCGGCTACTCTGAAGCCCTGTTCCCAAAACCATTCCGGATAATCGATCTGATATTCCTGCCTTGCACTGGCAGTTTTGTCACCTTTGCCTCGATTTTTGGCATTTCTTTCAGTCGCCATTGGCGGGACATGGGATAATGCCTTAACCCTCTAATAAGGAGTCTGCTAGATTGTAGAGTAAAACTTGCTTGCTTGCTGGTAGGCCAAGCTACTCTTCAACCATCTTGCTTACTCCGACCATGTCGTCGATCGCGACATTTGCTAGTTTCTTGTGGTGTATAGCTTTTTTGTATTCTCTGGCATCTATTGCTTGATGCATTAAATCCAGCTCCCTAATGGCAATTTCCTTTTGGTGCTTTACCTGGAGGCTTTTGTTCCCGTCGCCTTCCCGTATATCCTTCTTTGTCATATGGGTCATAGAACAATCTTTTCCTCTGCAATACTAGAAAGCGGCTTTCTCCTATTTGCGCCTGTGTGTGTAGAAAGATCTGCGGTTCACTTTAGGGCCCTGTACAAGCCTGCAAGCAGCGTGTTCTGGGCGACAATGGGGGATTGACCAGTTTTCTCCGCTTCTGTTGAAAGGTATTCATAATAGGTAATGTTGGCATCGATATTGTTTTCAAATGCGCTCTTTATAGCCTTTAGCGCGCCTGTCTCCTTTTCAGACGCTACCTATTGCAGCCATTTATCCAAGGCAACAAACGTTTGCGTACAATAATCTCCATTGGAAGTATCTGCCAACATGCAAATAATTTAGCAAAAGCGCCTTAATAAATCACCATGATACATTCTTCTATCGCAGGTTTGTCAACATGTGATGCATTGCATCAAATTTAATAATGAGCTGTTTATTTATTGCGCCGGCTATATTATTATTGTTAGAGATTGCGGCATAACTAGCACTTTGATAGGAAAAACCATTCATTTCATCGATCACGAGCCAGACATTGTTAACACTGCAGCTGCCGCCTTACAAAAAAAGGTTACGGACAAGTCTGCAAAGACAAATCCTCCCGGCCAACAGAAGCTTGATAGTAAGAATAACAGATAGAGAGCAGCATAATCTATTTCGGACTGTACTAATAGTATATCTTGGCGCGTAGGTGAAACATCAGGATACTCAGAACACATAGGAAATAGCATCCTCTTTAATTGTATTATCTAGGAGGCTGCAAGCAGTTCCTAAGCCTGATTCGTAAAAAATATACTATAGCTTTACCCGAACTTCTACTACAGTTGATTTATCTGGATTCTAGTTTGCGATTATGTACTGAAAATCGTTAAGTTTCATACGAACTGGTTGTGTGACATTAATGAATCCACATAGTAGAAAAGATAAGAGCAAGAACAATAGAAGAACAGCCAAAGCAATAGATGCTATGCCTATAGCAGGGATAGTAGTTGCGGCATTACTAGTGCTGCCAGGACTAACCATAGTCGGCGGCAGCTACAATTCAGCCTCAGCGCAGCAGTACGCGCCTGGAGGAGGAGGAGGAGGAGGAGGAAATGCTACTACCGGAGGAGGAAGTCAATCAGAGGTAATGATGCATTTAGATGAAGTACGCAAGGCATTACAGAATAACGACAATCAGGGCGCGATGATGCACTTGGATCTAGCCATGAATTTAGGAAGTCAATCAGAGGTAATGATGCATTTAGGAGAAGTACGCAAGGCATTACAGAATAACGACAATCAGGGCGCGATGATGCACTTGGATCTAGCCATGAATTTATTACGCGGTGGCAGCAGCAGCACCCAGGGCAATACGACATCTAAGGCTCCACTGTCATAGCACAGACTAAAGAGAAGAGGTTGCATCACAAGATCTCGCTAGGACTAGGACAAGACCTGTATGTACGACGAGGCAATTTGCAAGTCCCGCTATATCCTTGGATATGCGGCGATGACCTGTACAAAAAGCTGAAGAATGAATATCCCCCGCTCAAAAGGGATTATAAGAGTGTGTTTGATGCAGATAAAATGCGCCCACTGTGGCTACCTGCCTGCCTTCTGAATGTAAGGCTAGCCCTTCACCCAGCCAATGTCCCAATTGCACATGGCAGGAATGTTGCTGCTTCTGCTGCGGTGCAGCGCTAGCCTCGTCATCATCATATCTGCTGTGACACAATCTCGGTTGCTATTCTGTCGTCTTGGCATTCTTCTTGAACTTTTTGCGAACTACAAAGGCGACAGCAGAACTACCGATGAAAGTGGCACTCCAATAGAGCCACAAATTGCCAAGGACACCAGAGAGCAGCGCAGGCGCCAGCGATCTTGCAGGGCTCATAGATGCGCCAGATATGAAGGCTAGAAAGAAAATGTCGAGACCGACAATTCCTCCTATTGCCAAGCCGCTAAAGCCTCGCAAGCCCTTAGTGTGGACCACAGCATAAATGACAGCCATTAGCAGCGCTGTAGCCAAAACTTCAATGCCAAATACCAGCGGAAGCGGGTAGGAATAATCCGGCGCGTTTGCGCCTAGCGATGCTTCAGTGCCAATAATCATCATCACAAACAGGCTTGCAAGCAGCGCTCCAATGATCTCAGCTGCAAAATATTGCAGCAGTTGAAATTTTGTCATGTCCCCACTTATTAGAAAAGCCACACTGACAGCGGGGTTAAAGTGCGCCATTGATATTTTGCCAAATAGATAAACGCCGATAGCGACTCCGACAAAAGGGGCAAAGGCAATGAACGGCAGCCCCAAGATGCCGCCGAACTTGGCGTCTAACACGATAGAGCCTGTGGCTAGGACGACGACAATGAATGTCCCAATTATCTCAGCTGCGAACCTTTTCTTGCAAGGCGTCAGCCTAGCCGCTATTTTGTCTCTTGAGGCTTTCAGCAATTTCTCTAACTCGTCTCTCTATATCGTCTCTTATCTTCCTGACTTTCTCTATTGGCTTGCCCTTTGGGTCTTCAATGCCCCAGTCAACCACATTATTAATGAAAAGCACAGGGCATTCGGACTTTTCCATGCAGCCCATGTTTATCGATTTTTCTGAACCCTTGATCATGTCCTCCGTGATTATCTTGGACTTTTGGCTGCTGATGTCGATGCCGACTTCTTTCATAACCTGCACTGCCAGTGGATTTATTTGCGAAACCGGTCTGGTTCCGGCGCTGACTGCCCTGTAGCCTTTTAGTCGATATTTTTGATTAAAGAACCCTTCAGCCATCTGGCTCCTGCCTGCGTTCTCGACGCAAACAAAGAGGATGGTTTTCTCATCTTTGCTGTTGTTATTGCTTCTGGGGAAAACGAACTTCATGTCTTTATTCTTTGACCGCGTTTATGACGATGCTGCTAATCTTTCTTCCGTTAACTTTTTGCCCTTGCATATAGAGCTGCTCGTTCAGCACCTGCACATTCTTGAAGCCCGCCTTTCTGATGCTATCGATATATTCTTCTTTTGGCTGAGCCCCGTCAATGCATCCGCTCCACTTTTCAAGGCTGATCGATTCTTTTGGAAGGCTTCTGTCTGCAACGAGATCGGATATTGCCATCCTGCCGCCAGGTTTGAGGATTCGACGGACTTCCTTGAATGCCTTCACCTTGTCCGTAGTCAGGTTGATGACACAGTTGCTGATGACAAGGTCAAACGAATTGTCATCGACTGGAATCCGTTCTTCAACGTCGCCCTTTTTGAACTCTACATTTGAATAGCCGGCTTCCTTTGCGTTTCTTCTAGCTCGCGCTAGCATTTCATCGGTCATGTCAACACCGATAACCTTGCCCGACTTGCCGACGATGTTCGCCGCAAGGAAAGCGTCAATGCCAGCCCCTGAGCCAAGGTCTAAGACTATCTCGCCCTTCTGGATGTCTGCAAAGTTCAAAGGTGCTCCGCAGCCCACGCCAAGGATTGATGCTTGTGGAATGGATTTCAGGTCACTTGGACGGTAGCCTACAACCTCGGCGGCTTGCGCAGGGGATTCCACCGAGCAGCAATTCGGTCCGCAACAAGCAGAGCCTTTTGTGGTTTCCTGCAACGCAATTTTGCCGTAGTTCTTTCTGACAGTCCTCTTGATTTCTTGTTGACGCTTCTTTTCCATTGCCAATGATTTACATGGGAAACTATTTAAATTGTCAAGGATAAACGATAACAGTTAGTGTAGCCATGGAAACCAAGAAAGGGAGCGGCAGCAGCAGAAAGCGAGAACTCCCGCTTTATAACGCGAGATGCAGTTTTGAAGGATATGATGCTTCCTCGCTTATGGCTGAAACTGCCAAGCTGAGAAACCTTATAACAAAAAGAGGAACACTTGAGATTTTGATACCTCTATGCTGCTCATCTGAGCCGGTCAGACACAAAAAGTTCAAAGAAACTCTGAAGAGAGTCAGCAGCAAAACGCTGGCGCACAGGCTTCAGGAACTCGAAAAAGGCGGGATATTAGAGCGGCGTGCATATAACGAAATTCCACCCCGTGTAGAATATCGGCTGACCGTGAAAGGGCAAGAACTTGTTGAATCTGTCATAAACCTGTTGCAATGGATGAAAAAATGGTCCATTGTTAAAGGATAGTCCTGGCACTGATCTGAGAGATAGGTCCTATAAAAAACCTCTGGAAGATAGTTGGAACAAATGTAATAAAATTCTAGCACTCTAATAGGCTATCGTCTGGAGTTTTTTTAATTCCTGAGCTGCAATATCTGGATATCTCTTCGGCAGCACAAAAAGCCGGCCTTTTCATTTTCGTATCGATTCAATCGCACTTGTTCCGACTATTCAGATGCCATGCGCAGGCGATTATCGTTGACGAGATCAAACCGTTGGGTTTTTGACTGAACGCCTTTGGCAAACAAACTTCCTTTTTATTACAAATAGAGCTCATGATCTAAACTAATGAGAGCAAAAGAATCGGCCGTCGCGAAGTCAAAAGGATCTCAAGATGAGCGTGATATGTCTCCACCAGATGCTGCGTTCCTACAAGTGCTTTATCGAAAGAAAAAGAAGATACCAAAAGACAAAGCAAATTATGTCATAAACGAAGAACCTTACAAACATTCTTGTGTTAAATGCAAGTTCAACTTGGGTGACGAAGGGAGATGTCACATAGTCAGAGGAAAAATCAATAACGAAAAAGGCATCTCAAAGTTTTTCTCACCAAAAGGCGATGGAATGCTGCCAGGAGACATTGTCTGGATGTATGTAAAGAAATCAGGCAAGAAGCTGAAATACAAAGAAGGTCATGTCATCAAGGAAGGTGCGCCGGGGTTCCAATGCAAGGATTGTAAATATTATTTGTATTCTGGTAACTGTTTGTTGATAAAAAGCAAATTCAAGCCAAAGATGAGCTGTGGCTTTATTGTAAAGATAGGACATGGGACAGAAGTTTGATTTCTCCATATCTTCAGGCGATTACATTCAGTGCATTGTGAAAGACGTAAAAGTCAGCTGGTATAGATGCCTATTGGTTCACCATCTAACGTAACTAACTGTCACATCTCTTTCCTTTGATTTTATTGAAACTGTCTTTGCCTGTGCATACATATTATGTTGTCATCGTCAAAATGGTCGCCTGACTTGAGATTGACAAAAACTCATCAAGCATCTTCAAGCTTCCAGAGTCCTTTAGGATCACTACGTCAAGCAAGCCAGGCAGAACGCTAATCCTCGCTGCCATAGATGGCCGACTTGAGGGTGCCTTTGCAGTTGCTGACGCAGTACGTGCCACCAGCAAAAAGAGGTCGTGAGAAGACTGACACCTATGGGCATCCAAGTCGCCATGCTGACAGGGGACAACCGCGCCACCGCCGAGCGCATAGCGGAAGAGCTTGGAATCAAGATTGTTTTTGCCGATGTACTGCCGGGGGACAAGGCTATGAAGGTCCGTGAGCTCCGAGGACAGGGAAAAAGGGTATAGCCATGGCAGGAGACGGCATTAACAACGGTCCTGCCTTGGCCCAAGCCGATGTAGGGATTGCCATTGGTGCAAGAACTGACGTAGCTATGGAGACCGCAGATGTGGTTCTTACTAGGAGCGATCCGCTCGATGTTGCAAAAGTGGTCCTTCTGAGCCGGGCCACGCGAAGGAAAATGCAGGAGAACCTCTGGTGGGCAGCTGGTTACAACATGATAGCCTTTCCCATAGCCGCAGGAGTTTTGTACCCATCAACTGGTCTGATCTTTAGACCAGAAATCGCTGCAGTTGCAATGTCAGGCTCATCACTTGTGGTTGGACTTAATGCATTGTCGCTCAAACGCGGTAAAGGTGAAGGAACTTATTCCAACATCTAAAGGAGCTCCACCTGAACAAAAACATTATCGCAAGAAGCTACAACTGAGCAGCGCATTCACACAAGGACATAGTCTCCATGCAGATGTCTTTGAGACAGCTAGCTCTAGCTCTTAAAGCTCCTGCTCTTTTTCATGCACAGCTAATCGTATGGCGTTAATGGCATCTATGTTGCAGTAAATCTCTGATTGTTTTCCACTGTCATGGTAACAAGCAGATCAGAGAGATATAATATACTTTTAGAAAAGTCTTTCTTTTGGTGCAGAAAATGATGAATAGAGCCTCGGATGCGCCAGAATTTTTTCATATTATGATATAGCCTTTTGATAATTTGTAAGCGGGGTGGCGAAAGCCTATAGAGCTTGAATTGATGGCTCTACTGGCTGCCTGGATCGCATTAGACGCCTACGAGCCCCATCCGTGCTAAAGCAAAGGTACCATGCGGCTAGGTGCATTAGGTTTGCCCAAAAGCGGATTAGTCGATTGTTCAAAGGGCGCTAGGGTGCATTAGCAACGGCGGCATTGTACCCTGATTCTGGATACTCTCATGCAGTCACCATATCGGGGTGTTGCGACAGGATCCCGATAATCCAGCGTTAATCCCCCCTTTTGTTTTACTAATCCCCCTTGACTGCAATGCTAATCCCCTTCTTCCTATGCTGCTCTATTTTCTCTCTCTTTTCTTTTTCCCTTATGTGTACGCAAGAATAAGAAATTTCTTACCACCTGCTATTAAGCGCTCGTTCTTTGTTAGATATCGTGAAATTCAACGATGGTAATGGTGACGGCAACAGGGCAGAAGCACCGCCGTCCTTGTCAGAGCATGAATTTGAAACTAACCTCTCGCGGCTGATCGAACTATCAGGAAAGCCTCGGCTGAATGAGGAAAGAGAGCGGAGCGAAAGGGATGACCTGTTAAAGTATTTCCGAAGGCATGGCTACACGAGTGGAGAAATATCCAGGTTTACAGGCGGGAACTTGAAGGAGGACACGATAAAAAAGATAGTCAGAGGCGTCCAAATTGATGATGATGATGATGCCAGCCTCAAAAAGAGAGCAGCGGAATTGATTGGGAGCATGGTCAGGGCCGATCTGGCCTTTGACGATATCCGGACGGGTGTTTCCGTCAAGAATGGCCTGCCAGAAGGTGTCACGGTTAGAGATTCTCCTCGTTTATAGCAGACGTACACCAGAGTCCGGACATTGTCGGCGGGGTAAAGAGCGTGCTCTCAATGTATGGAGAAATGAAGCAGCAGCAAGTATCATTTGCTCAGGCAAAAGAACTGCTTGAATACAAGAGTCAAATCGAAACACGAGCAGGAATCAAGATTCAGGATCTAAAGAAGATCTCCGAAGCGGCAAAGAAGTACAGAAAGGGCGATGTCAGCCAACTTATGGATGCTTTATCTAGTTTGGATAGCCTCGAGTCGATAAATGAAAAATTGAGGAGGGAAGAGGAGTTGCTAGAGGAAGCCACCAAGAAGCGACAGACGGCGGAAAAGGATGCTAAAATCGCAATCGCAGAGAACACCCACCGCAGGGAAGCGATCGCAATATGCAAGGACCTGATAACCCGATACGGCTTTACTACAACTGGGCTCAACGACATAAGCGAGCTTGCCAAAAAGTGTGGCAACCCCACCGAGGTTATGAATGCACTGGCAGGGTACAACGACATCAAAGACCTCTCAGCCCAAAAGAATAGACTGAGCTCGGAGGTAAAAGTTCTGCAGGATGCTGTCGATAACCTTAAGGGCCAACAGGAGGCAATTGGAAATTCAATAACTGGTCTTCTCAACCCCATATTGAACGAGATAACTAAAGCATTTACCCATGGAGCAAAGCGAATGGCTGATGAATATGATAAACAGATAGCGGATATGAAAGAGGCATCAGTAGAGTATAGCAGAAGACAAGAGGCGGCCGTCTACCTTGCAGGCGACCTCAAACTTGTGAAAATTATCAGGACAATAACGACCTACCCAGAAGAGGCCATCAAGATTCCTATAGGGTTTGCCGTTGTACTCCTCACGGCTGCAAAGAACATACTGATCGCCAAAGGGAATCACTCAAAGATAAAGAAGCGATACGCAATGCTTGTACCAGACCATAACTATGAGGCAGACCGCGACATTGAAGCGCTAGTTCTCGTAAACGGGGCGATAATGGCGCTAGAGTCAGTAGGTGCAACCGCTGTTGACGCGTGAAAACGATGACGCCGCGATCGACGGCGACACAAGAAGTATTAGCGACACGTTTGGAGACGACATAAATAGACGCGTCATTCATGAGATAGATACGCAACTTAAGGAAATCCACGCGATCAACAACTATGGCAAAGTGAAAGATGAGAGGGACCTCCTCGAGAAAAAACTGAACCACGCACTAATACTTCACAAGGAAACCTCAGATGAAATTAAAAAATTAACAGAAGGCATGAAAGGGTACAGCGAGACTTTAGAGCAGCTATCGCGTGCCGAAGAAGAGATTGCCAAGCTGCGTCGGAGGATAGGAGAACTTGAACAGCTCAAATTCATTCTTCCTGAGGAAGAAGGAAGTAACAAGACTAATAATATCAACAGTAGGGGCGCTGCCACAACTGATGATAAGCCCGGTACAAAAAAGCTGTTAGAGGTTGAAAAGATGTTTCTAAACTCAAAGGAGGAGGAGATAAAGAAAAGAGCTGCCGAGCTCTTCAATTCAAAGAAAGAAGAATGGGAAAGGACAGAAAAGCCAAGGCTTGTTTCTGAGGCTGCTGCTCAGGCATTGAAACAGATGATAGATACACTCAGCAGCAACGACGTCAAGAGCTCAATACGTTCTCCAGCAACATCCCCGTCGGCATCATCATCGATAATACTGCCAGTGGAACTTCAAGAGAGATTGAACTCAATAATCCAGGCAGAAGTCCAAAGAAGGGTGGATTCAGGATTTATTGAGCCAAAGGCTGAAGAGCTACGACGAATGATAACGGACAATGTCTTTGCATTCCTACAAGGCCCCTGGGAGGTACCGTGCAGGATATGCAGGGGAACGCATTTTGGCATGTGGCTATCTCTGGAAGAAGTATCAAGCATCTTGCAGAGCGGAGAGCTTGTATTGGAGTGTGCTGAGAATCATAATTTTATCAGGCCAGTAACAGACCCTCTTGACAAAGCAAATATTCTCAATCTGCAACGGCGTTTTTCCATAAGGCTCGCAGATCTTATTGCAGGTGAATTTGGCTATGAAGAAGGGTAAAATATTGTGTCGGCCCAACCTCCACCCCCGGATAGCAACCAAACTAACGATCGTTTCGATGATGCACTATGACAAGTGGTAGCGCGAGTTTGTTGGCTACAAAAATGCTGTAGACTATACAAATGTCACGGCGCACCAAAAGGCTAATTTATGACGCAGCCCTCGTCTACGCTCAGATGAATATGACGACCATTAGAGCAAGGCTTAAGCAAAGGTGGAAGATGCTTGCCGTTGTAGTGGGAATCTGGATAGTCGTG
>Ga0126312_10000007_pt1 | contig 76829 bp, 83 predicted proteins | sample Plot104A_FD_92537 | JGI IMG/M metagenome (GOLD analysis project Ga0126312, IMG submission 92537) | Serpentine soil microbial communities from UC McLaughlin Reserve, CA, USA - Plot104A | ecosystem: Environmental > Terrestrial > Soil > Grasslands | place: USA: UC McLaughlin Reserve, Lake County... | reverse complement strand
ACCACAATGCATCCAAATTTTTGCAAAATCAACTCCAGTTTTGGCTTCAGATTGTGCTATTTCATTTTCATGATGGGGAAAAATAAGATCATTTCCTCCTCCATGGATGTCTACAGTATTTCCAAGATGTTTTAATGCCATTGCAGAACATTCTATATGCCATCCCGGGCGGCCATTTCCCCATGGACTCTCCCATAAGGGTAAATCAGAGGAAAATTTCCATAATGCAAAATCCAAAGGATCTTTTTTGAGAGGATCTACCTCTATTCTCGCTCCGGATTCAATACTTCGAACAGTTTTTTTTGATAATTTTCCATATTGAGAAAATTTTTTTACTTCAAAATAAATTCCGTTTAAAGTAATATAGGCATAGTTATTTTCGAGTAAATATTTTATTAATTCAATCATTTCTTTTATATGTTCAGTTGCTTTAGGGTAATGGATTTCTTCTAATACATTTAAACAAGATGCATCTGTAAAATATTGTTCAATATATTTTTCTGCTATTTTTTTGGGATTTTGATTTAATAATTTTGCTTTTTTTATAATTTTGTCATCAATATCAGTAAAATTCTGAATGAATATGACTTTGTAGCCCTTAGATAAAAAATACCTATGTAAAACATCAAAAATAATTATAGTTCTTGCATGTCCAAGGTGGGAATCATCGTATACAGTTATGCCACACAGATAAATTTTTACAGTATTATGATTTATCTGTAATTTATCATATTCTTTCGAAAGAGTATTGTATAATTTCAAAGTCAGTAATTTTATATAATGCTATATAAATATATCATAAGAGAACTCATATTTCTTAAATATCTATAAAAATATCATTTCCTCGAATATCCAAATTATAAGTTTCTAATTTAACATCTTTAAGATAATCAAGTAATTCTCCTGTTCTAATATTGTAATGCCAAAAATGAAGAGGACATTCAACTACTTCACCATTAATTTTACCAGGTGCAAGTGATCCATCTTGATGCCTGCACAATGCTTCAAGAGCATAATATCTTCCATTAGCACGAAATATAGCAACTCTATTTCCATTCACTTCTACTTCTTTGCCCTTGTTTTCTGGAATCTCAATTGTTTGGGCGATTTTTATCCACGTCATGACATAATATTAGTTTAATAACGGTTATAATTTTCTTACCATGTCTTAGGATCATTTAAGACATGCATATTTCTTTTTCTGATAAAATTTTATTTTCAAAGATTTTTTATACTAAAACAAATTAAAATAGATCTTATAAATTTATTATTTACTATAATTTTACGGATAATGTAAAAATAGAAATTAGATCACAATCTTCTATGATAAAATCCAGAGATAAAAAATATTCTAATTCTACCATTTTATTGGAAACAGGAAAATTATCATATGAATGGGCATTAGGTACCATGAAGATTATTGCTAAAATACGTGAAAAATATGAAAGTAGTAAACCACTATCGGACTTTAAGTTAGGGTTTTGTTTGCATATAACAAAAGAAACTTCCGTATTGTTAATGGCTGCCAAAGCACTTGGAGCTAACATTTCTATTTGCTCCGCAAATCCATTATCTGTACAGGAGGATATAGTAGAATTTTTAAAATACCATGAAATAAATGTATTTGCGACAAAAAACCAAACCAAAAAAGAATTTTTCAAAAATATTGTAAAAGTCGTAAAGACAAATCCAGACATAATAATAGATGATGGAGCTGAATTACATAGTATTGCTCATAATAGAAGGATAAAAAGTCTAATTGGTGGAACAGAAGAAACAACCTCTGGTATTTTAAGGATTTTATCATTACAATCCAAGAATAACCTAAATTATGCTATTATTGGCGTAAATGATGCTAAAACAAAACATCTTTTTGATAATAGATATGGTACTGGTCAAAGTACTATTGAAGGATTATTAAGAACATTAGGAATATTAATAGCAGGTAAATATTTTGTAGTGTGTGGTTATGGTTGGGTAGGTAAAGGAGTATCATCATCATTGCGAGGCTTAGGTGCCAAAGTTACAATAACTGAAATTGATCCAATAAAAGCATTGGAAGCTCATTTGGATGGGTATAACGTCCAAAGACTTAAAGATGTTTTACCAATAGGTGATTGTTTTATTACATGCACTGGCCAAAGAGATGTAATAAGCAAAAAAGATTTTAATTTGATGAAAAATGGTGTATTTCTTGCTAATGCCGGACATTTTGATGTTGAAATTGATGTACATTACCTACAAAGTCAAGATAAGTCTCCAAGACAAATAAGACCCTATTTAGAAACTTATAATATTAGAGAAAAAAAAATTCATTTGATTGCAAAAGGAAGAGTAATAAATTTAATAGCAGCTGAAGGTAATGCATCAGAAGTAATGGATCTATCCTTTGCAAATCAATTGTTATCTATATTGTATATTGCAGAAAATTATAGAAGTTTAAAAAAGAAACTTTATCAAGTTCCTAAAGAAATAGATGATCAAATAGCTAAATTAGCTTTATCTGCCTTTGGCATAAAAATAGATAAACTTAATCAAAGGCAAATTGACTACCATTATAAGAATCCGTCTCTTTAATAAAATAATATTTCTTTCTTATATCAATTTTATTTATAATAAGAATAAATAGGAGCCCCATATCATTTTATTACCGAAATTTAAATGCATTATTAAATCATGCTTAGTGATAATAATAGTAATTTTCAAATTGTTAATGAAAAAAATAGTTCTATTAATATTATGAATAATCTATCTGAAACAAATAATCCAATAATAATTACTACTGCTCTTCCTTATGCTAATGGTGAAATTCATCTTGGACATATATCTTCAACCTATCTTCCAGCAGATATATTTACACGTTTTTTACGAATTTCACAACAACAGGTATTTCATATTTGTGCATCTGATGATTTTGGAACTCCTATTATAATCAAAGCTGAAAAAGAAAATAAAAGACCTGAAGAATTTGTTGCTCATTGGAATAAACGTGACATAGAGGATTTTTCTGCAATTGGAATCTCCTTTGACAAATTTTATCAGACAAGCTCTAAAGAAAATAGAGTATTTGTTCAAAATGTTTTTAATAAATTGATGCTTAATGGTCATATATATGAAAAAGAAGTAATTCAATTTTATTGTAATTTTGATAAAAAATTTCTTCCAGATAGATATGTTGTAGGAATTTGTCCTTATTGTAAATCAGAAGATCAATATTCTGATCTATGTGAGAAATGTGGAAGAGTCCCTGAAGAGATATTAGAACCCAAATGCGGAATTTGTGGAAGACCACCAATAAAAAAGAGTAGCAATCATTATTTTTTTAAATTGTCTAACTTTTCCAAGGAACTCAAAGAATGGCTAAATTCGAACAATAACCTTCAACCTGATGTAAAAAATTATGTTCTTTACTGGGTTAACGAAGGTTTACAAGATTGGGATATTACTCGTGACCTTGAATGGGGAATAAATATACCTTTAGATGATGCTAATGGAAAAGTATTCTATGGATGGTTTGATAATCATCTATGCTATATTTCTACATTTAATACTCTCATTAAAGAAAGATTTAATTTGAATGGAAAAGATATTTGGAATAAATCATTAATATATCATTTTATTGGAAAAGATATAATTTATCATCATTTCCTTTTTCTACCTGCTATAAGAATGGGAATTGATAGAGAATATAAACTTCCAGATTACATACCTGTTAGAGGTCATTTAATGCTCCATAACAAAAAAATATCAAAAAGCCGAGATTGGTATATTAGTCTAAAAGAATTTGTTTCAAAATTTAATCCTGATTTTTTGAGGTTTTATATTGCCACTATAAGTCCTTCTAATCAAGATGATATCAATTTTGATTGGGATGTTTTTTATAGCAAAATAAACAATGAACTTATAGATAATATTGGAAATTTTATAAATCGAACTTTATCTTTTACAAAAAAAAAATTTAATGGAATTGTACCTGAGCCTAGTATTTATGAAGAAGATGATAAAAATGGGATAGAAGCAATAATGAATTTATCTATAGATAGTAGAGAATTTTTACTCAATATAGAAACAGATAAAGCACTAAAAAGTATTTTAAAATTTTCTAATTTTTTTAATCAATATTTTCAAAAGAAACAACCTTGGAGTAATAAAGATACATCATCAACTACTCTCTATATTTCAATTAATGCAGTAAGAACACTTGCAATACTTTTAGCACCATTTATACCAAATTCGGCTGAGAAAATTTGGTTACAATTAACTGATAATAAAAGCAATCTATGGGAACAATCTTGGAATGATTCATCTATATTAAGAATTAAGCCTGGTCATAGAATAGGCAAAAATTTTCCAATATTTAAGAAAATTGAAAAAATTGAGATAGAAAAAGAGAAAATCAAATTAGGAAAAAATCGTTAATGTTATTTATCAAATAAGATGATTAGATATAAACGAGGGCTTATTATAGGAAGATTCCAACCATTTCATAATGGACATTTAAAACTTATTCAGCAAGTTTTAGAAGAATGTGAGGAATTGATAGTAATCATAGGAAGTGCTCAATTTAATTATTTGTATAAAGATCCTTTTACAGCTGGAGAAAGGATAGAAATGATACATGCTACCATATCTTTTCAAAGGATAGATCAATGCAAAATTTTTTTAATACCTTTAGTAAATTTTGAAAATAATGCATGTTGGTTAGAATATATAAAGTCAATGGTTCCAAAATTTGAAATTATCTATTCAGGCAACGAATATGTTCGTTATCTTAGTAAAAAAGATATTATCGTTAAAGAACCAATTTTCGTAAATAAAATAAAATTTAATGGAGAAAATATTCGCAAATTAATTGTAAATAATGAGAAATGGCACAGTTTGGTTCCTATTCCTGTTAAAGAATTAATAATGAATGTAGGTGGAATTGAGCGGATAAAAATATTATCAAAGTCGGATACTATTCCTCAGAAATGGTGAAAAATTTAATCCAAAAGAAAAGAGATTGTCCCATTTGTTTAAGGTGCGGTACTAAAAAGTTTAAAATTATTGAAAAAAGCCAAGATGAAAAGTTTATTAAGATTCAATGTTTAAAATGTTTAAAAATATCGCTAATATAGTAATTTTTTGGATATGCTATAATAGATTTTACTAATGTAATATTATAAGTTTCTATATTAATGATGTTGAACAATACATTTTTTACACATTACACTAAAATCGTAAATATTTTCACTTGGACTATCTATAAATGCTAATAATTTACCACAATTATTATAATGTATTTCCGTCCATCCTATGTACTTTCCAGAGATTACTGCATTATAAAATTCCGCATTATTACAATCACAAATTTTTTTATGATCTCCATTATGTAATAATACCGTACAATTAGGCATATGCATTGACATTTGATGTTGACAATTTTTACAGATGATATCTACATTAGTTTCATCTTTATCCATACTTTTAAAATTAGGCACCTCAAAAAATCGACAACATCAAATACATCAAATATGATATACTCATATTATTCTTTAGTAAATATGGTATATCAATATACTATTAGTTTAATGTATTGATTATTAATAGTAATAATAAGCATTACAATCTATTCTAGAAAAACAAGGTTTCACTTATAATGTTTCAAAATTTTTATTGGGATAGACAGTATATCAAAAATAAAGATTTAACAGTTATTATTTATAAAACCTCTTTTTTTATATTCTTTTATGGTTAAGAAATGGAGGGATCAAGATGTTAGTATGGATTCCTTAAAAAATCAGACCATTGCAGTAATAGGATATGGGATTCAGGGAAAAGCTCAAGCTAATAATCTTAAAGATTCAGGTTTTAATGTGATTGTAGGATTACGAAAAGGTGGAAACTCATGGAAAATTGCCGAAGATGATGGCCAAAAAGTTTTGGAAGTAAAAGAAGCTGCTAAAAATGCTGATATAATTCATATATTAATTCCGGATATGGAACAAGCAAATACCTATAAAAGTGAAATCAGTAAATATGTAACTGAAAATAAAGCATTGTGTTTTTCTCATGGTGCTTCAATTCAGTGGAAATGGATAGTACCTCCAACTAATGTTGATGTTATTATGGTTGCCCCTAAAGGTCCGGGTCAAAGAGTAAGAGAACTATTTCTGGAAGGATTTGGTACTCCATCATTGGTTGCAGTATATCAAGATTATACAGGAACTGCTTTAAATCGTGTTCTTACTTTAGCAAAAGGAATTGGGAGTACAAGACCAGGAGTAATAGAAACTACCTTCAAGGAAGAGGTGGAAACTGATTGGTTTGGAGAACAAGTTGATCTTTGCGGAGGCACTCATTCTTTGGTCATAAAAGCATTTGAAACTTTAGTTGAAGCAGGTTATCAACCAGAAGTAGCCTATTTTGAATGTTTACATGAATTGAAATTAATAGTAGATCTTGTTCAAAAGTATGGGCTTACTGGAATGTACAATCGTGTCAGTGAAACAGCACGATTTGGAGGCTTAACAAGGGGGCCACGGATAATAGATGAATCCACCAAGTCTAAGATGAAAGAGGTCTTATCGGAAATACAATCAGGACAATTTGCAAAAGAATGGTTAACCAGATATCAAGATGAAGGTAAGGATGCATTCAAATTGTATATGCGAGAGATAGAAAATCACCAGATTGAAAAAATAGGTAAAGTTATGAGAAACATGATGTGGCCAGAACAAAGCAATTAAATTCTAATTTTATTAAAATAAATTGTAAAAATAAAATTATTTTTGTTGGCTAGTTATTGAACTAATGATTTATATTTATTTACAAGTAAATAATGTTATATATTAATAATAAGGAGATAAAATAATGGTTGAAATTAGTGGAATTATTGGGATAGTCTTTACAATTATAATTATAGGCATTATAGCCTATCAGATTTACAAACGTCGATATGGTATTGGCCAAAAGCCTCAATTTACTGGTTTTGGAGGAAGACAAAACCCTCGTGGAGGGGTAACTCCTGAAGGCGAACCGTTAGAATCATATGCTACTCCGGCATATAATAAATCGTTGTTTAGAGTCATAATTCCTGCTGTTATAAGCCTAATTATTGTAATAGTTTTAGTAACTGCAAGTGTCAAGACAATTGATGCAGGACATAGAGGAGTTTTATTGCAGTTTGGTGCAGTTGAACCAAATACGAGTCTGGGAGAAGGACTTCATTTTGTAGTTCCATTTCGTGACCAAGTAATGCCAATTGAAGTTAGAACACAAAAGGTTGTTGTTAGTTCTACTTCTGCATCCAAAGATCTTCAGGAAGTTAGTACAGAAGTTGCTCTCAATTATCATATACGACCAGAATCAGCTCAGTTACTTTATCGACAATTGGGGTATGATTATTCTAATAGGGTTATACTACCTGCGATCCAAGAATCGGTAAAACAAGTTACTGCTCGTTTTAATGCTGAGGAACTAATTACTCATAGAGAGACAGTTAAGAATCAAATTGAACAACAAATACAAGCCAGGCTTGCAAATTATAATATTGTACTAGAAACTTTGTCAATTACGGAATTCAGATTTTCACCACAGTTCACCAAAGCTATAGAAGCTAAGGTGGAGGCTCAACAGAGAGCTTTGCAAGCACAAAATGAATTACGCAGAATCCAAATTGAAGCTAATCAGACAGAGGCAAAAGCAATAGGAGAACAAAGAGCAGCAATTGCCCAAGCAACAGGTCTCAAACAAGCAAATGTACTAAAAGCTGAAGGTGAATCTGAAGCTATTAATATTATCGATCAGCAATTGAGAGAAAGTCCATCATACCTAGAATGGCTTAAGTCCCAAAGATGGGATGGCCAATTGCCCCTGGTCCTTGGTGGCGGAGGCGGAGGTCAAGGTGCGACTCCATTTATAGAAATTCCAACTGCCAGAAATGGACAAAATGCTACTAATAGATGAAGATAACATCAATTAGAGAGTATCATCTGCATAAATTAATTTCCTTTTTTTTGAATTTAATAATTTATTTACAAGAACGAGGTTAAAAATTTTTATTGATTACCTGATTTTTATATTTCTGTTTTTGTCTTTATGTTTGAATTAATGTGATTGATAATTGTAGTTAGTGGTGTGCCAGGACCAAAGTTTCCGGTTATTCCTTCCTTTTCTAACAGTTTTTTATCCTTTTCAGGAATTACACCTCCACCGATAAGTAAGATATCATTAATACCTTGTTCTTTTAGTATTTTCGCAACTTTAGGAAATAATGTTAAATGTGCACCATTAAGTAAACTCATTGCAATAACATCAACATCTTCGTCAATAGCAGTTTTTGCAACTTGTTGAGGAGTACAAAATAATCCAGAATAAATTACTTCCATTCCTGCATCTCTTAAGGCTCTACATATAACCAAGGCTCCACGATCATGTCCATCTAAACCCATTTTTGCAACTAAAACTCTAATACGTTTAATTTGTTGAGTTTGGTTAATGGTCATATTCTAATAATAATAATTAATTGGGATTTTAAATCTTTATCGTATTTTCCTTTATTTTTAGATATAAACTTATACAAATAAAGCTAAAATATTTCTTTTCATAATTATTCATTTAAAATTTGAATTATTCAATTAAAATATTATTTATAACTAATTATATACTAAAATTTTTGATGTTATATTGCTGAAAATAGTTGAAGGAATTTTAGAAGGAGATAGACGTTCACTTTCAAGAGCAATCTCTTTAATTGATAATGAAGATGGAGAGTATCAAGAAATTATTCGACAAATTTTTAAAAAGACAGGAAAAGCAATGACTATTGGATTTACTGGTCCAGGAGGCTCTGGCAAAAGTTCTTTAATTGGCAAATTGGTAAGTGAATTCAAAGGATTTGGTTACAAAATAGCAATAATTGCAGTAGATCCTACTAGTCCAATAACTGGTGGTGCAATTCTGGGAGATCGAATTCGTATGCAAGGTAATATAATAGAAAATTCTGATGTATTTATGAGAAGTATAGCCTCAAGGGGTGCTATTGGAGGAGTTTCAAAATCATTAAGAAACATAATTAGAATTCTTGATGCTGCAGGTTATAACTTAATAATAGTCGAGAGTGTAGGGGCAGGCCAATTAGAAATAGAAGTATCCAAAATAGTAAATCTTACAATAGTTCTTTTTACTCCAAACACAGGAGATAAGGTACAAGCTATTAAAGCAGGAATTACTGAAATAGGAGATGTTTATGTAGTAAATAAAGCAGATATCGAAGGAGCCAATACTCTATATAATACCCTAAAGGACTTAATTGGTGAAACAGAAAAAAAGCCCACTATACTAAAATGCTCAGCAAAAACTGGAATGGGTGTTAGAGAAATTGCAGAAATTATTAATAAAATGCTTAATGATCGACTTAATATTTTTAAAGAAAAAGAAAACGGTTTATTAGAAATTGAATTAAAAGATATGGTTTTAAATATCCTAGAAGATAAAATCTTAAACATGTTGGACAAAAATCCTTCATATCATAATTTCATTGATAAAATACAAAATAAAAAAGTAGATCCATATCAAGCGGCAGAAGATCTTGTTTCAAGACTTTTAAGCAGTATTATTGATGACCATCCAAAAAATATTAAAAAGTATTAGGAGTTGAAAGTTAGAAATGTCAAAACAAAAAATGTCTAAAGAAGGAGAAATAAAAACTGACTCTGGTTTTTCAGTTAAAGCCGTTTACAATCGAAGCAGTATAGCAAAGAATAATATTAAAGATGAAAAACCTGGTAAATATCCATTTACTAGGGGAATCCATGATCTAATGTATCGCCAGCGTCTCTGGACTATGAGGCAATATAGCGGATTTGGTAGTGCCGAAGAAACTAACAACAGATTCAAGTTTCTTTTAGATCATGGTCAAACAGGTTTATCTCTTGCCTTTGATTTACCTACGCAGACAGGACGAGACTCAGATAATCCACAATCTGAAGGTGAAGTTGGAAGAACCGGTGTAGCAATCAGTTCAATTGAAGATATGTTAACTTGCTTTGATGCTATTCCATTAGATAAAGTAAGTACATCTATGACAATAAATTCAACTGCTTCTACATTATTGTCTTTATATATAACTGTTGCAGAGACACAAGGTATTCCACCTACCTCTATAAGAGGAACAACTCAAAATGATATTTTAAAAGAGTATATAGCTAGAAATACATACATTTATCCACCAAAACCTTCAATTCGTTTAATTGGAGATATGATTCAATATTGTTCAAAATATGTTCCTCAATGGTATCCAATTAGTATTTCTGGGTATCATATGCGGGAAGCAGGTTCTAATGCTACTCAAGAATTAGCATTTACTTTTGCAAATGCAATTGAATATATCCAAACTTGTGTGGAAAGAGGACTTAAAGTTGACAAATTTGCACCACGACTATCCTTTTTCTTTTGTTGTACTATGGAATTTTTTGAAGAAATAGCTAAATTTAGAGCAGCCAGAAGAATATATGCTAAAATAATGAAAGAAAGATTTCATGCTAAAGATTTGAAATCGTGCACGTTGCGGTTTCATGTTCAAACTAGTGGGGAGTCCCTAACTGCTCAACAAGTTGACAATAACATTGTAAGAGTAACTACAGAAGCTCTTGCTGCAGTATTAGGAGGATGTCAATCTTTACATACTAATTCAAGAGATGAAGCGCTAGCATTACCAACAGAAGAATCAGTAAAAATAGCTTTGAGAACACAACAAATAATAGGTACTGAAACAGGGGTAACAAAAACTGTTGATCCTTTAGCAGGATCCTATTATGTTGAGTCTTTAACTAATCAAATAGAGGAAGAAGTCGATAAATACCTAAAAAGAATAGATAAAATGGGAGGAGCCCTTTCTGCTGTAGAAAAAGGATTTTTCCAAGATGAGATAAGGAAAAATGCATATTCTTTGAAAAAAGAAATAGATGAACAAAAAAGAATCATAGTTGGAGTAAATAAATTTCAAGATTCTCATGATATTGAACCTTCTCTGAATGTCATAGATTCTAAAAGTGAGAGCAGACAAATTATGAGGTTAAAGGAGTTTAAGAAAAATAGAGATACAATCAAAGTAGACCATGCAATAGAACTTTTAATTAAAAATGCAGAACAAGAGAAACAAAATTTAATGCCACATATAATAAATGCAGTAAAAAATAAAGTCACACTTGGCGAAATTAGTAACGCTTTTCAATCTGTGTTTGGAAAATACGAACCAAAGATTTCTTTTTAAATATTTAAGTTTAAACTAATTTTTTTGAAACAAGGATTCTTTAAGTATTAAAAAAACAATAACAATGGTAATATCTAATAATACATTTACTTTTTTAAAAAATGGAATTAATATATTAATAATAAGTATATGTTTGAACTCAATTTCTTAGATGATAGGAAATAAATTATAAGAAATGGTTTTTTCTATAGTGAATAAGTAATCCACGTTTGACAAAGAGAATATTATATTTAAGAAAAACAATTTTTAAAAACAGTTGAATTGCAATAAAAATTAAATTGACTCGATATAGTATTTCTTTGATCCCGGGTGATGGAATTGGTCCAGAGCTAATAAAAAGCGCAAAAATGATTCTTGAATTTATTAATGATACAACTTCAATCAAATTCACGCTTCAGGAAGTGGATGCAGGAGATTATGCGTTATCAAAATTTGGTAAAGCTTTACCAGATTTCACACTTGATTCTATAAAAAAAAGTGATGCAGTTTTAAAAGGGCCTGTTGGTGAAAGCGCTGCCGATGTTATTATATTTTTAAGACGATATTTCGACTTATATGCTAACATTAGGCCTGCTAAATCTTTTCCTAATATTAACTCAATTTCCAATAATATTGATTTAGTTACAGTTAGAGAAAATACAGAGGATGTTTATTTAGGGTGGGAATTCTATGCCGATTCCGATACTATTGTTGCTCTTCGCATCATTTCTGAAAAAGCCTCGAGAAGAATTGCAGAATATGCTTTTAAGACAGCAATAATTCGAAATGGAAAGAAGAAAGTAGTTTCTGTTCATAAAGCAAATGTGTTAAGAAAGAGTGATGGGTTGTTTAAGAATATTTGTAGAGAAGTTGCTAAAAAATATCCACAAATAGAATATAGTGAATTATATGTGGATGCTTGTGCCATGAATTTAATTAGAAACCCGGAGAGTTTTGATGTTATACTTACAACTAATCTTTTTGGTGATATTCTTTCTGATGAAGCAGCGCAAATAGTTGGAGGTTTAGGAATGGGACCTTCTGCGAACATAGGTCAAAACTTTTCTTTATTTGAACCAGTTCATGGAGCTGCATTTGATATTGCTGGAAAAAATATTGCTAACCCCTCATCGATATTTCTTTCCATTAAGATGATGTTAGAATGGTTAGGAGACAAATTTCAAGATTCTTTATTATTTGTTGAGGGTGCTAAAATTGAAAATGCAATTATTAATTTATTAAGAGAAAATCAAAAGACAGTAGATATTGGAGGTAATCTTTCAACTAGCGAATTCACAAAAAGATTACTAAAATTATTGTATTAATTATATAAGATTTATTATGTATTTTATAATTGAAATTTCTGCTATTGAGAAAATTAAAGAGCAGAAACTTTTGGTAGATTTATTAGATATCTATCAAATAGTATTATTCTATTGGAGGCGATTGACAAAATTCTGTTAATACGCCATTTAACGATTTAGGATGTATGAAGGCAATTTTTCGACCGTATGACCCACTACGTATTTCACCAAGAAATCTCATACCATTTTTTTTTGCGCGAGCTACATCATTTTCAATATTATCAGCAGTTATGGCAATATGATGTATTCCTTCTCCTTTATCTCTAAGAAATTTAGAAATCGGGCTATCATTAGTCATTGGTTCCATTAATTCAATTCTACTGTCTTCTAACTTGAGCATAACTACACGTACCTTTTCATTTGATACTTCTTCAATGTCTATTTTTTCTATCTTGAGAATGTTTTGATAATTTTTAAGTGCTTCTTCTACATTATTTACTGCAATAGCTATATGGTCCACCCTCATATCTCTATATATATTATTTATTTGTAGTTATATTAATTTTCTAATTGTAAATGTCGGTAAATCATGTTTTAATTCTAGTAAAAATATAAAATTGTTAAATAAATAATATAAAATTCTGAAATACCATAACTCACAATGTAAGGACACTTAAAATTTGATGTTTATTCTAAAATTCAGCATTTTTATTGCTAATCTCTTTACATAGAAATTCATAATTGTTATAGAGAAATTAAAAACATAAGTCATAATAAAAGTATCAATTCAAAATACTAAATACTGTTTATTGTTAAACTAGCTTAATTATAGGTATAATATTACTTTCTACAATTCTTTCATATGAAATGTAAATATTGGAAATCAAAGTTCTTATTGATGCTGATGACTTTATCATTTGTAAGAATTAGGTATTGGACCTAATTGAATACAACAATTGTGTATGTCTGTAAATATAAAACAATAAAAGAATTAGACAGACTGCTGTAGAAATAAAAACATCCAAAAAATAAAAGGGTTTTCTAAATGTGGTGAAGATACCATTATAAACAAAATAAAATCGTTAAACTATAAACCTGAGAGAAAAAGTTTTCTCCTCGGAGAAATATATCAACTTTTAAATCAGTAGAAAATCTAACTATTTTATATAATTGACTCAAATAGGTAAAAATTTTGCAACTGGTCATCAAAAGCTTTTTTAAGGCTCTATAGGGTAGTGAGACAGATCTCTATTTATTCCACAAAATAATTTTTGTTCGTTTTGATTATTTCAAAGAAATATTATCTAAATGAGATCTACTATTTACATATATTCACTCTCATTTTCACCTCATCTATCGAAAATGATTAAAAATTGGTAATTAATTCACTACTTATTATCATATTCATTCGCATATTTGCAATTTAAAAAGGACAAGAAGACCCTAGGCAAAAGAATCTAATATTTCAAATAGACTACCAAGAATAAGCTACTTAAAAATAGACTAAAGTGATCATTAAGATTTTAAGATTCTAAAACTTTTCTCAACATTATCTTGTTGATTGCATCCATCATCGCTTGCACAGAAGCTACTACTACATCAGCTCCAGATTTCCTAGAAGAGACAACATTTCCCAAATTATCTTCAACCTTGACTGAAACCTCGGCTAAAGCATCAGATCCTCCTGTAATAGAATCAAGTCTATATTCTCTTACTTTTATGTTAGCAACTTCAACAGCTATTTTCTGAATTGCTTTAAGAGCAGAATCTACAGGTCCAACACCTATTTCTGATGTAATATACTCTTTACCTTCACTACTCAATTGGATTACAGCAGTTGGGATAATATTTAACCCTGTTACAATATGAAAATCATGTAATTTAAATTTCTCTTCAAATTTTTTATTTCCCATGACTTGACCAGATATAGATAACAACTCTCCAGTAGTAATTGATTTTCCTTTATCTGCAATATTTTTTTGTTCTTCAACTATTTTGTGCAATTGTTGATCGTTAGGACTTATACCAAACTCACTTAACATTGCTTTAATTCCATGGGCTCCTGCATGTTTCCCTGCTTGTAGCCATCGTTTTCGTCCAACAAGTTCAGGACTTATAGGCTCATAGGTTAAAGGATTATTAATAATTCCATGAGTGTGAATTCCTGATTCATGACCAAATGCATTTTCACCTATAATTGCTTTATTAGGTTGAACAATAATTCCCATTGTATTAGAAACAAATTTAGATGTCTCGAATAGTAGTTGTGTTTGTATATTTGTTTTTTTATTATATAGACAATGTAATGACATTACAAATTCTTCGAGTGATGCATTTCCTGCTCTTTCACCTATTCCATTTACAGTCACATGAGCACATTTTGCACCGGAATTTATTCCTGCTAGGGAATTTGCAACAGCTTGACCAAAATCATCATGACAATGCATACTTATTGGTAAAGATATATTTTCAGAAACTTCTTTTACTAAATTAGATATATATAAAGGGGTAGCATAACCTACTGTGTCTGGAATATCAATCCTATCAGCTCCTACTTCTTCAACTGCTTTAAAAACTTTAAGTAAAAAATTTCTATCAGAGCGAGTAGCATCTTCTGCAGAAAATTCTACTTGGATACCATGTTTTTTAGCATAATCTACTGCCCAGATAGCATGCTCTAAAACTTGGTCTTGGTTCATATGTAATTTATATTTCATGTGAATGTCAGATGTAGCAATAAAAGTATGAATATATTTTAAATCACAAGATAATGCAGCATCTATATCTGTCTGAACTGATCTTGCCAATCCGCAAATTTCTGCTTTTAATCCTTGTTTAGCAATTGTCTTTATAGCTTTTCTTTCTCCTTCTGATACGATGGGAAAACCAGCTTCAATTGCATCAACTCCAAGTTCATCTAGTCTAATAGCAATGTTAATTTTGTGTTCAGAATCTACTGAAACTCCCGGTGTCTGTTCTCCATCTCTTAATGTTGTATCAAAAATTCTTACTTGATTGAAAGATGTTTGATTATTAATATTAAGATCTTTATCCATCGTTATACTCCTCTTTGTAAAGCTGAGATTCCTGTTCTTGCAATTTGAATAATCCCATATGGTACTACAATATTCTTAAAAGCATCGATCTTATCAGGAGTGCCTGTTATCTCTACCATCATAGAGTCTTTATTGACGTCTAGAATTTTTGCTCTAAATATAGTTGAAAAATGTGTAATTTCTATTCTAGATGTTGGATCTGACGCCTTCATTTTTATGAGAGCAAGTTCTCTGAATACTGTATTTCCAGTATCTAATACCCTGACATCAATAATATCAATTAATTTTCTGAGTTGTTTTACCAATTGGTCTAATGTTCTATAGTCACTTTGAATTGCAATAGTCATTCTTGAAATATCTTTTTGTTCTGTTATGCCAACTGTAATACTTTCAATATTAAAATTTCTTGCTCTGAATAGATTAGTAACTCTAAAAAGTACACCAGGTTTATTATCTACAATAACAGATAGTATTCTATATGGTAATGTTTTTTCTTCTGTAAATTCAGATTCAGATAAATAAGATGATGACATTTTATTTTTTAACCTCCTACAATCATATCCTTTAAGCCAGAGCCAGGTGCTACAAAAGGATAAACATCTTCTTCTGGATCTATAGGAATGTCTATGACTGTGGCAACCTCTGAATTTATTGCGGTTTTAATTGCTCTATCCAATTCATCAATAGATTGGACTCTTATACCTTGTGCACCATAAGATTCAGCTAACTTGACATAATCAGGACATCTATTTTGTTGAACTCCCGAATACCTTCTGTTGTAAAAGGTTCTTTGCCATTGAGCAACCATTCCTAGCATATAATTGTTAAGTAAAAATACAATAACTGGGAGTTTTTCTAATACAGAAACTGCAAGAGAATTTTCTGTCATATTAAAAGAACCATCACCTGCTATATCAATTACAGGGACATCAGGCTTTGCTGCTTTTGCTCCTATTGAAGCGGGAAAACCAAATCCCATTGTTCCAAGTCCAGTTGAACTAAAAAAAGTTCCTGGAGATATAACATCAAAATGTAAAGAAGCCCACATCTGACATTGGCCTACTTCTGTGGTTACTATTGATTCTGAAGGTAATAATTCCCGAAGTTTTTTAAGTGTCTTTTTTGCAGTAATGTCTCGAGAATAATCTTTTATTGTGCTTGCGTAATATTCAATTAGTTCTTTTCTTCGTTTGAGCCATGAATTATCAGGATCTCTTCTAATACCCTTTGTAGTAAGCATTTTTACAATTGTTCTTAAAGAAGATTTTACATCACCAATTACAGCCACGTCCACTGATTTGTTCTTCCCAATTTCTGCTGGATCCACATCAAAATGGATAATGCTCATTCCTTTACCAAATTCATCAAATCTTCCAACCGATCTGTCAGAAAATCTAGCCCCAATTGCAATAATACAGTCTGCTTCTATTATTATTTTATTTGCTTCTGCATGTCCATGCATACCAATCGGACCCATAGCCAGAGGGTGATTTTCAGGGAATGCTCCTTTCCCTTTAAAAGTTGTTACTACTGGACACATTAATATTTCTGCCAATGCTTGTAATTCATGAAAAGCACCAGATAAAATTACTCCTCCGCCAGCCATTATAATTGGTTTTTCTGCTTTCATTATTAGATCAATAGCTTTTTCAATTTGAGATAAATCAGGATCAAAAGCAGGTTTATATCCTCTAACCTTAATCAAGTCAGGAAATTCTATTTCTGCCTTTTCTTGTTGAACGTCTTTTGGAATATCGACTAAAACTGGGCCAGGCCTTCCACTCTCAGCAATATAAAAGGCCTTTTTTATTACTTCGGGAATCTCAACTGCTTTTCTAGGCTGAAATGCATATTTCGTACATGGATTAGATATACCAATTATATCAGTTTCCTGAAAAGCATCTTTTCCAATCATTGCTAAAGGTACTTGTCCAGTAATTGCTATTATTGGTATTGAATCAGCATGTGCTGTAGCTATTCCTGTTATAAGGTTAGTTGCTCCTGGACCAGAAGTAGCAAGGCATACACCTGACTTCCTTTTTATTCGTGCATAACCATCAGCCATATGTCCTGCTGCTTGTTCATGTCTTACCAAGATATGCCTAAAATTTGCATCCACTAATTCATCATAAATAGGTAAATTAGCGCCACCTGGTAATCCGAAAACAATATCTACATTCTCTTTTTCTAACGAAGCAATTAATGCCTTTGCTCCAATCATTTCAACCATAGTTTCTTCCTCATTTTCTTATAATATAAGTTGGATAAAACTTAATCTAAAGTATTACTAAAATATTTTGACTCAATCTTTTTAAAACTATGACTTTAGATTCCAACAATATAATATAAAAAAGATTTCATTTATATAGCTATTCCTAAAAAAATTAAATAAATATCTTTTAATATCAAATAATGTGAAAATTTTAAATTATTTACTTACTTGTTTATTGGAATAAAACAATAAAAAACGAAAGTCTTTGCTATTCATCGATACAATCTTCTTTTTCATCCATCCAGCCATCCAAATCATTATCCATTTCATCATTACAAATTTCTTTTGAATCTGTTATTTCTGTATCTTGATCATTTTCATTATTCTCTTTATTCTTGGCATCTTCATCTTTTTGTTTATCATCTTTACTTTGTCCATTAGATGATTCTTTATCTATTTTTTCTCTGTCTTGTTCATCTTTATTTTTCTCATCTAATGTTGCTAATTCTGGAATTATATTCTCATTATTTGATATAGTTCCTCTCTCTGGTGAAATACACTCATGTTGTTCATCTATTATTCCATCTAGATCATTGTCTATTTCATCATTACATATCTCTTTAACATTGAATTTTTCTTCATTTACATTATTTTGTTCTTCTGTTGCTTCTTCTTCTAGTTGTTGTTGTTCCTGTTGTTCCAATTGTAATGATGGTATTAATTTGGAAGGAATTTCCTCTACAGTTATAGATTTTCCCTCAGAAATTTGTTCTTGCGCATTATTCTGTATCTCGGCTTCAGTAGCAGCATTGGTGGAAGATGATACCCCATCAGTTACAGTTGGTTTTCCCTTGGTTTCATTAGCATTAAAATCAAGTTTGGGATTATTAATTGATGTAACAATGTTTTCACCGGGAGCATCTATTTCTGATATTATATCATCATCTTCAACTTCAGTTAAATTCGAAATACGTTGTATATCAGTAATGTCACTTAAAGTAATATTTTCTGAATCAAGAGAATTTTTTTGAGCTGTAAATATTTGTTCTAAATTAGCTTTATCAAACTTATTTTTTATTTTGGAGGAATTAAGAGAGGGAGTATTATTGTTCTCTGAGAGAATTGTATCATTGTTGATTATTTCTTCAACAACACTTTTAATAGGATCGCAGAAAGAAGTTTCATTAGCAATAATTTTTAATTCCTTAACTTCAAGATCATTGTTACCTAATGGCAGTTCTTGAATTTCTTGTTGAGTTAATGATTGCAGTCTATCTCTATCGAGTTCTTTCTCCTCCTTATCAACTAATTTTTCGTCTGGTATTTCAGTTATAGAAATAGCGTCGGTTGGAGCATCTTTTGGAGTTCTTTCTGAATCTGGAGGTAGAATAAATGGTAGTGCATTCCCTTTAAATGATTTGCCAAAGGTTTGAGCAAAAGTTACTGTTAAAATATGTATATCCATAAATGGTATAGATAATGTACAAGTTAACACTGTTAGAAATAGAAATTTCAGATTCATTTTACATTACAATCAATTAATAACATATAGCTGATTAATATAAATAATCATCAAATCTCAACATTAAGTATTAAATATAAAAAAGATCTAAAATATAGTGAAAGTTTATAAAATCAAATACTTCAAAATTTTTAGATTTGATATCTCCTTCGATTTTATCAAAGTCTAAAATAAATCAAATCCATTACCACAATGAAATTCATGGGCTCCAATTCCACCAATCATCATCTGAATTTCCTTGATTATATCATCACCAGTGTATCCATCAATATAATCAGAGACACCTTTACCCACTAGTTTATCTTTATCTCCTAATCCAAATATGCCATCTTTTTTACTTTTTCCTTCTATATCATCAGCTTCATCAGTTCCGACTATAACATCAGCAAATATAGGTATTAAATTGAATTATAATGGTTAAACTTATAATAATAATAGAAAATGCAATTACAAAAAAATGAGTATGTTTTTTTTCATTTACTATATCACAGTTCTTTTCAAAATATAAAAATATTCTTAAATAGGAAAGGATTTTGGAATCCTAATCAAATCTTATATTTGCTGATATTTGTATAAGATAACTCTAAAATATGAATTAACATTTTTATTCAAAAGAATAAGTCTAATAAAAACAATTTAATATCACTCGAAGAAATAAATTACATTATACGATATCAAAAATTTCTTGATCTAGCGATTGTTGTACTTTTATGTTTATTGTTTTTCTCTTTTACAAATAAGTCATAGGCTTCTTTAATGGAAAAGTTTTCATGAACTATAGATCTAATCGCTTTTATCATTGCTACAGGGTACTCTGATTGCCAAATATTTCTTCCCATATCTACACCGGCTGCACCTTCTCTTATTGCATTAAAAGTTAATTCTAATACATCCACATCTTTTTCAAGTTTTTTCCCCCCCGCAATAATCACTGGGACCGGAGAGCCTTCGACTACTTTTTCAAAATGCTCACAATAATATGTCTTTACAAGATGAGCGCCTAACTCGCCAGCAACTCTACATGCTAAGCCTAAATATCGTGCATCTCTTACCATCTCTTTTCCCACTGCCGTTACTGCAAGAACTGGAATACCGTACTTTTCACCATGATCAACTAATGTTGCCAGATTAGTTAATGTTTGATGCTCATATTTAGAACCAACAAAAATAGATAATGCTAGACAAGATACATTCAACTTAATTGCATCTTCAATTGACGTTATAATTGTCTCTTTTGACAAATCTTCACCAACTATGCTAGTTGCTCCTGATACTCGTAGAACGATTGGTACATTAGTACTAGGATTTACTGAGGTACGTAAAATTCCTCTGGTTAGCATAAGGGAATCAGCAAAAGGAAGTAATGGTTTTATAGTTCTTTGAGGAACTTCTAGTTTTTCAGTTGGTCCTAGAAAATAACCATGATCTACAGCCAGCATAACACATCTCCCATCATCTGGCTTTATTATTCTTGAGAATCTATTTTTCATTCCCCAATCCATACATTATTTTACCAGAAAATGAATAATTTCTTAAACTATATATGTTTTTTTTGTTATTGATCAGACGTTATAATTACTTTCATGCAATTTTTAGCTTGATAGGCACAGAAAAATGCCTCCGAAGAATACTCTAGCTTAAACTTATGTGTAATAAGAAAATCTAAATTAATTCTTTTTTCAGAGAGTAACTTTAATGCTTGGTTAGTTTCTACTTCAGAAGCGGCATAGCTAGGCACAATAGTAAATTCATTAGAATATAATTTACTGACGTCTAAATGAAATTGTGAATCTTTTGGTGGTACCCCAAACAAAAGGATTTGTCCTCCTTTTCTAGTAACCTCAAAGGCATTAGATAATGCTATCAAACTACTTGTTGCAACTATTGCTATATCTACTCCTCGGTTATTTGTCTTATCATTAATAATTTGAGAAATATCTTGAATTTTAGGGTTAATAATTATTACGTCTGGATTAAATTTTTTACAAAATTTTAACCTAAAATCATTTATGTCAAGGATAAAAATTTTTCCTGCTCCATAACTCCTAATTAAATTTATTAACATAAGACCTGCAGGCCCTCCTCCAAAAATAATGAAATCATCACCTTTTTGAAATTGGATTTTATTAAGGGCTCTTATACAACATGCTAAAGGCTCTATTAAGGATGCTTGCTCAAAACTAACATGATCGGGTAATTTTAATACGCCTCCATGCGAAATATTCCAGAAGGGAACAATGAATTTATCGGCTAGTCCGCAAGGATCAATATTGCTTTTTTGATAATATTCACACATTGTATTATTTCCATGACTACAATAATGACATGAATTACAACTAACATGATGATGAACAAAGACGCGATCTCCAATACTGAATCCTTTTACCTTTTTTCCAACTGCTAATACTTCTCCCGCAGGTTCATGACCAAGTCTTGCCGAAGTCATTCCATATTCACCATAGACTTTTTCTAGGTCAGAACCACAAATACCACAAGCTTTCATCTTCACTAAAATATCTCTATCTGAAGTAAGTTCAAGTTGATTGTCAAGAGATTCGATTATATCAACCAGACCCTTAGATATTATTTTTGCAGACTTCACTAAAATATTATCTATAGCGGGTAATAAAATACATTATCTCAGAATTAAATTTCATATAAATTCACTTTTTATTGTATTTATTGGGCTTCCTTTTGAAAATTCCTTTACATCCTTCACAACAAAAATAATATGTCTTATTACCATGCTTCAAAGAAACTCCTAACTCTTCATCCATTTCTATTCCACAAACTGGATCAATAGGCATTAGTATAACACAGATATTTTTAATAATTATTTATTTGTTTATTTCTATATGCAAAATAATAATATTTGTTAAAGGTTATAATTTCTCATTACCAAATGTAGAAATTCTTGTTGCGGTAACAAAATATCCTATTATGATATTTAACTCTTGATAAGAATTTAATAAATACTTTTCTTTTTAACTATAATCGCTTTGATACATTCGGCATAAATTTGATAACGAGTACATCTATCTTAGCTAATATGTACCTATTTATAGTTTTCACTAGTTTTAAATTTATAATTTATATAAAGATTACATTTATTGACATATAGATATATCATCTTCTTTTATAATGACTATCATCTCTTCTATTATACCTCTTGATTATTAAAGGAGAAGATATCATCCATTAGTTGGATATACTAGTGATTCCTATTTTCATTAATAGCATTAGCTAATTATACAAAACCACTATAAACTATAATTTAAGTTATAGTGGTTATATATCCTTTTTTAGGTAAATATTTCTCTAAAAGAATGAGACATCAATTTAACAACATTAAATTTATCAAAGTTGTTAACAATATTTTACAGTAAATATATTATTCTACTTATGATTTGATATTGATATGTCTTATCCTTGTTTGGAAATTGTATGTGGAAATTGTGGAACTACTATTAATAGAATGATAAATCTAAAATCTATAAGAGATAGTATACGTCCTTTTAGTGGGAGATGTAATAAATGTGGAATTTCACTCAATCCAACCGATTTTTCACTAAATACAGTAAAACAATGAATTTTTTATTAGTCAAAAATATTTCTTTATTAAATTATTAGTAAAAAAATAATAATACGTTCCTATTATTTGATCATAATACTATTTCATAATTATAGCAATTATGTAACTTATTATTAAACCAAAACCAAATGTCCTTGAAAAAATAATTGTATTAGAAATTGCTTTAACTACATCTTCTATTTGATCATAATTTTTCAATAATATTTTTAAAGACCTAATAGCAAAAGGCACTGAAATAAAAGGAATAATTGAGTATATTGGGAAATATTCTACTAATATGCCTATAACTAACAACCAATAAATAGAACCAATAATAAATGGATAAATCTTTGCTCCTTTCTCTTTGCCCAATAATATAACTAGTGTTCTTCTACCTTTTGCTTTGTCTGCCCTAAAATCAGGGAAAGAAGCAATAAATAAAACAATGGCTGATAATAATCCAATTATTATTCCTAGTAAAACAATCGAATTGTCAATAATTCCTGATTGTACATATGCAGTACCAATAACAATCATTGAACCTTTAACTGCAACTAATGTCTCTCCTAAACCAATATTTACAATAGTAGTAGAATAAAAATAAATTGATGTGACTGCAATTGCTAAAATAATTGCAATTATAACACCGCTATGAAAAACAAAATATATTCCAATAAATAATCCGATTAACATACAAAATAATCCAGCTTTGTATACAGTGTCTGGTTTTAATTTTTTTTCTGGCAATATACCTGTTCCACCACTAAAGGCCGTTCTTTTAGTAGTTGTATCAATTCCTCTTTTATAGTCCCAATAATCATTAAAAATATCAACGCTCGCATGTAAAAAAATTACTCCTGTATATGTTAACATAGCATCAATTATATTGAATTGATTATAGGCAAAATATGAATATAATAAACTATTAGTAATGGCTATAATAGAAGCAAAAAGAAATTTAACTCTGACAATTCTGAGCCAAACTGAAGCTATCAACCATGAGATTATCATTCATTTTTCTATTATTTGTTTATATTTTATGTAGTATTCTTTCAATTTAAAATACAAAAAATTTATTAAACTAGAGAAGCATACCTATAGATTTATAATATCTTTTTAATAAACAAATAAATAATTTAGTAATCTATAAAAAAGTTTTAATGGATATCTTAAATATCTGGAATATTCTTTTAGTTTGTAACTTTTTCTAAAATCAGTGAAAATATATAAATTATCTTGGGTCGATCTCACACATGAATTATGTTTACACTCTTCACCGTAGATAAAGCAAATACTATTTTACCAAAAGTAAAAAAAAAATTTGATGAAATATTATGCTGTAAGAATAATGTAATGGATATTCAAGAAGAACTACAGAATCTTTCAGATTCTAACTGTTCTTTTGAGAAATTCATAAACAAAAAACAAGAGCTTAATCATATTGTTTCTTCCTTATATAAAATGATTCAAGAATTAGAAGATATGGGTGTTATGGTAAAAAGTGTTGATGATGGCTTATTAGATTTTCCATCTATAAGATATGATGAAGAAATATGGTTATGCTGGAAATTTGGAGAAAATAAAGTAAAATTTTGGCATGGAAAGGACGAGGGATTTATGGGTAGGAAACCTATCCCTCAAGATGGTTTTGAGTATATAGATGATTTTGCTGATTTAAGATAAATAGGTAAAAATTGTCTTTATTTTAATCTAATGCTTTTAGTATTGCCTAATATGATGATTGTTTATTCGTTTAAGTGTACATAAATCAAATAACATCTTAAAGTATATACTCATTATTTGCCATTTATTATACTCTCGTAGGGTAGAGTTTCAAGTTGAGTTTTTTATTTGTTAATAAAATAACTTTATACAAATTAACAAAACTAATCACCTTAATTTTTAAAATTCCATATAATAATATATCTAATGTTTCAATTTATAGAAAATGCAAATTATAAATGAAAAGGCTTTATATCAATACCATGGTCAATATAATTCTTTTAATATTTCTTTATCTGCATTGAAAGAGGCAATTAAGGCTGTTGATCCGTCTGTTTTAATAAAAAAAGCTCTTGAGATCAAAAATAATAAAGAAATTGTCATAACAGATGTAAATGGTGTTAAATGTTTTTTTAATATAAAAGACTATGAATCTTTTCATATAATTGGAGCCGGAAAGGCAACAGCAAGAATGGCGAAATTTTTAATGTATACATTGAATTTGGAAATTTCCTCAGGGGCAATAATTATTCCTTACGATGAAAAGGTAATACCAGATAAATTGATTGTAATAGAAGCTGGCCATCCAATTCCTGATCAAAACAGTATCAAGGGAACAAAAACTATTATAGATCTATTAGAAAAAATTCAGTCTAAATCTTTAGTATTTGTGCTTATATCTGGAGGAGCCTCCTCATTGATGTGTTATCCTTTAGATAATCTGTCACTCACATCTAAACAAGTAATCACAAAACTATTATTAGAATCAGGAGCCTCAATACATGAGATTAATACTGTAAGAAAACATCTTTCCAAAATCAAAGGAGGTCAGCTTCCAAAATATCTCAATGAAAAGGGACACATAATAACTCTTATATTATCAGATGTTATTGGTGATGATTTAAATATTATAGGATCAGGCCCTACTGTTGGGGATAATTCTACATTTGCAAATTCAATAGATATACTCAAAAAATATAATATTTGGAACTTTAATGATGATAAAAATGCAAAATATATTGTAAATGTTAAGAAAGTATTACAAGATGGTAATAAAGGCATTATTGAAGAAACACCTACAGTTGAAAATAAAATTTACAAAAGAGTAAGTAATATTATAATTGGAAATAATGAAATTGTTTGCAAAAGAGCCATGAATGAATTGCTAAAATTTGGAATAAAAACAAAATATTTGGGATCTAATGTTAATTTAGAAGCCAAAGTTTTTGGAAAACAATTAGCTGAATTACTAATTTCATCTCAAATCAATTCTTCTAATAATATCAATTTTTGTAATGGATCTTTTGCATATGTTTTAGGAGGAGAGACTGTGGTTAATCTTAATCTAAATAATAATTCTAATAAATCAGACATAGGAACAGGGGGAAGAAATCAAGAGACAATAGTTTCATCGATCAATTCTCTACAAAAATTTAAATGTATAAAGGATTTTACTATTATTTGTTGTGGAACAGATGGAATAGATGGCAATTCTGACTCTGCTGGAGGTTTAATATCTCCTTTAACATTATATACTATTGATAAAAAAAAAATAAATATCAATAAGTATTTGAGTTCTCATGATTGTGGAACCTTACTAAATAAACTTAGATCGCAAATAATTACTGGAAGAACAGGAACAAATGTCAATGATATTGCTATTATCTGTAACGTTAAATAAATGTATTACATTTTATTCAACAAATAATATTATATTTAAATAAAAAAATAATAAAATTCCTTTATAATAAGAATTACTAATATATGTCTATCAGAATTTTTAGGCTTTAATTATTAGTGAGTAATAATTTAGAATACAAGAGTATTCTAAAAAATGATTAAAGTTATAATCTGAAATATATTTTGTTTCATTTCTCTTTTTCTCTAATTGAAATTTCTCCAAAATATATTTTTTCTAATATATTATTTTCTCTTTTTAAAATAAGTCCTCCATCACTATCTATATCCTTCGCAATTGCCCTAAATTCTTTTACATCTTTTCCATAGACATATATATTCTTTCCGAGAGTATTACTAAGCTTTTTGTAACTTTCAATTATTTTTGTATTATCTATTTCATTTTGAAGTAAAAACAAATAATATTCAATTCTTTCTAATAATTTTTTCAAAAGTATGAAACGATCAATAAGTTTTTCTTTTACTTCATTTTGTAAAGATGTTACTTTTTGTGTTAATTTATCGCTAGATGGTAAAAACAAATTGATTTTGAGAATATCTACGACAATATTAATTCCGACACCAATCACTATGTAGTCTATATTACTAGCATTAATACTAGAATCTATTATTATTCCTGCAATTTTTTTATTATCTATTACAATATCATTAGGCCATTTTATACGGGTTTCTAAATTAGATATTTCATTTATAATCTCACAAACAGAGATTGCTATTATTAGAGGTAAAATATTAATTTTATTAAGTTCAATTTTAGGTTTAATAATTAAGGACATCCATAATCCTCCTTTAGGTGAAATCCATTTTTTATTTCCTCTGCCTTTTCCATCGTATTGTTCATCTGCCAAAATAACAGTTCCATTTTCATTCCTAATATTGGTTTCAGCAAAGGAAATTGCTAATTGTTGGGTTGATGGTATGCTTTTATAATGATAAATTCTTTTACCAATAAAATGAGTTTCCAGTTGTAACTTGACATTCTTATAATTTTTATCCATCATTATAATATTTACTATAATATAATATAGGATTTTCAACAATTAAAATAAATGAGAAATGAATATCTGTACCTAAATTTTACCATTATATTTATAATGTAAATATATATTAAAAGTAAAGAATATGTTAATGCTAAAACATTTATTTTATGTGTTAACATATCTTATCATTTCAAGCTTGTTGTAGGGAACAATTTTTAATTTATTTGGCATACTTAAAGAAGATTTAGCATTCAAGTTTAAATCTTTATTTTTTTATTTGTTTATTTCTAAAAGCAATAAGAAAGGCTAAATTATTCGTTCAAGGTTTATGAATTCTTATTCATAAAATGAATATTGATAAATAAGATTGATAATAAAGTTGTTGAATTGTTTTTCCTCAATTTTATTTTGATTTATCTTTAAAAATTTATAAATGAAATGCTTATTTTTAATCGTTATACCATAGATTTTATTAAACACATATTAAAACTTAAGAGTTAAACAAATTAATAAATTATGTTATTATGAGGTTTTCTAATATAATTATCAAACATCATAATTTTTTATAAACATCTTAAAATTAATAGGAAAGTCGGTTAGCGGTTCATTTTTTACTGGATCTGTAGTATTTTCGATCAGGTTTAAATTTTTTACAATTACAATTTTCAATTAAACATTTCATTTTATCTATTTTAGCATTTTTTTCATGATCAATTTTTTGGTGATTGCACCTTAAACATTTTACAAATGAATCCGTATCCTTTTCCAAATTAAAACATCATCATTTAACACTAGATGACAATAACTAATATATTTCTATTAAAATTAAATGAATTTGATTAAGTTTTGATTGTATTGATTCTTCATATTATCTTAAAGTTATATGATTTCTTAATATCTACATAATTAATAATTCTTAAAACTACTAAAATTAATTTGTAATACGTATGGAATGATGAGCCAACATTCTTATAAGAAAGAGACATCTATAAAATATGAGAAAAGCAATTGAAACAATTAGAAAATCAAATACTGCTAAAAATGGCGATGAGCGAGTTATAATTGATAGTAATAACAATAAACATCTAGAATTTTTTATGAACGGCAGTTGGAGACATAGTAATAAATGCAAAATTATTATAAATAATCAATGTATAAAGAAATAAAATATTCAATTTAAAAAAACAACTAACTCATTATTATTCTTTTATCTATAAATAATTATTGCTGCGATACAAAATTTGATAGATAGAAGAATTCTGCCTAATTACTTATTACATACGTTGTAAGTTATAAATATCACCCTTTTATTAAAGACTATAGCTAACAAAAGAGATTTGAGTTCAAAAATTAATATATTAACGAAAAATCTTTAACCAGAACAATAAATAATTACAAAAGCAAAAAGTATTATTATCATTCCCAAAAGAAAAATAATTTTATTAGTTATCTTAATATTTATTAATTTTTTCTTATAAAAAATATAATAAAAATAAGAGAAGTCTCTATATTCAAATCCATTCATTCATATTATCTTAAGCTTGACTAAGTATATGAGTAATACTAGTAATGAACAATATAGAGAAAATAATGTCCAACGCAATTTTACTAATAAACCAGTAGAGTTAGGTAAGGAATATACAGTTCAAATTACTGAAACAAGTTATAAAGGCGATGGCGTTGCAAGGGTTCAGGGGTTTGTTATATTTGTAAAAGATGGAAAAGTTGGAAATGATGTAAAAATCAAAATTACAAGCATTGGTAATCGATTCGCAAAAGCCGATCTTGTTTAAGACTTTTCAAAATATCATTTTATTATTTTATAGTTGATGAAAACTAAAAGTTAAAATCTTGTATTTTATAACTTTAACCCATCTTTCATAATATAAATCACGTTTTTGCTTAAAAATATACATCTTTGCTTACATTTTGAAATATTATGATCGTAAATTATTTCTAATTCTCATTAATAAGGGAATACTTGATTATATCTATACTAACTAAGGAAATAAAATCTTAATTATTTATAGAACTTTTCAATCAATACTTATTTCTTTTATTACCTTTTAAAAAACAAAGAAATAAGATATTAGGAATAAAAGAAATAAGTTCTTATATATGTTTTCAAAATATTTTTGAATTTCTTATTTTTATAGGAATAGAAATTCATTTAGTGAATAGAATTAGTTTATTTTAATTCTCTTGAATTTTCTAATATTTCATTTTCATTTAACTTATTATAATCTTCATTTGTTATTAATGGTATTTTCCATTTATAACATAAATACCGATTCTTGTTTGGGGATTGTGATTTTAATTTGTCAATAAATTTATCGCATGACAATTCATCTTCAAATATTATATTCTTTAACTGGCTTACCATTCCTTCGATTTGAACAGTCACCAAATAAACTTGTTTCATTTTATTATTGATTTTAGGATGAGTTCTTTAATTGGTATTACACCCTACCTTTTCGAGCTGAATATTTTCACCGCAAAAAGGACAAAATCTTATTCCATCAGTACCACCTAGAATTGTGTAACCACCACTATAATTTGCAAAACCTAATACAATTTTAGGCTCTTTTAATTTATCCTCATTAGTATTTTCGGAATCGATCAATTCTAACCAAAAATTTTTTGCTAAAGCTTTACAACAATAACTAAGTTCGCCAATAACATGAATATCATATTTATTATGAATGTCCAAGTCTGATCTTTTAACAGCAAAATAGTCTGGGTTGTATTCTGCACAGTAAAGGATTTTCATTTCTATCTATATTTCATACTTGTTTAAAAGGATATTGTATATCTTTATAATTTAAATTGAAATCCAAATATCATATATTCTTATTTAAATTAGATATCTTTGACATTTTCTAAGATATAATGATAATTGAAATCTATACTTAAACAATTGGATATTTATTATAATATCCAAATAAATTAATTTTAGATAATCACACATCTATTTAAAATCAAATAGATTTTTTAAACAAACTGATCTTCAAATATAATATATAATTTATTTCAGAAGTTGCAAAGAGGTAAATGTCTTAAATCATTTTTAAAATTAATATCTATAATAATATTTTTTAATCAGAACTTTAATTTTATCTTTATATTGTTTTGACAATATTATCTTTTAAGCTTTTTTATTAATATGAATGATTTTCTAAATATTAATAGTCTATTCATTGACCTTAAAGAAGTAATATCAAATAAATTAGTTTATATTCTAATACTAAACTTACAATTACATTAACATTACATCCTGATAAATCTATGAGGAAATCAATTTTTCTCCTTCGTATTTTCATCATATACACTTAAATAATTTCAAAACTTGAAACAATAAAAAGGAGATCTATTTTTTAATGAATACTTTCATGTCACTTTCAAAATTAAAGAAATTAGATAATTTTCATTTAGAAAAATTAAATTCCAATAAAAATCAATTTAATATTTTCTTAAATATTTATGGGTTTTTTAATACTTGTTTTATTTTTGAATCTTTGTCTGGCCCTAAAGAATTGGCAGAAACATCTATTATAGGATTTGATCCTCCTCTTACAATACAATGTAATTCAAAAAACTTTATACTATTAAATAAAAAGCAAAAAATAATAAAAGTATCTAAGGTTACTGAACCACTTACCCAACTTAGATCTATTCTTCCAAAGATTACGCAAACTCATATCAATTATAGATATATTGGTGGAGCTGTAGGTTACGTTAGTTATGAAGCCATTAGATTTTGGGAAAAATTACCTAAGCTAAAGAAAAAAATACTAAACTTTCCTTTGATGGAATTTGGAATTTATACAGATGGAATACTTTATGATCATAAAGAAAACCAGCCATATTACTTTTATACAGGTAAAGAGTCCAGACTTGAAGAGATAAATAAAATAATAAACAGTGATAGTGATCATCTCAATAATATTAATACTAATAACACTCTTAATAAAAAGATAAAACTCCCTAAGACTGAAAAAATTACTTGTTCTATTCCAAAAAGAAATTTAACTCAAACAGAATTTATAAAAATGGTAAAGAAGGCTCAACATTATATTTATGAAGGTGATATCTTTCAAGTAGTATTATCAAAGAACTTCAAATTTAATATAGAAGGTAATCTTCTTCAAGTTTATTCTTCCTTACGAGAGCTCAATCCTTCTCCATATATGTATCTATTTAAAATGAACGAAAGGTGTATTATAGGATCGAGTCCAGAAATGCTCCTTAGAGTAACTGGAAAAGTAATTGAGACGTTTCCAATAGCTGGAACTAGACCAATTGGTAAAGACGAACAAGAAACTAATAGGCTTGCAGAGAGTCTATTAAAGGATGAAAAGGAATTAGCTGAACATACCATGTTAGTAGACCTTGCACGAAATGATATAGGTCGTGTTTCTGATTCAGGTACTGTCAGTGTTAAATCATTAATGGCTATTAAACGATTTAGCCACGTGCAACACATTGTTTCACATGTTATAGGTCATTTATCTGATAAATTCGATGTTTATGATGCTTTAAAGGCATTATTTCCTGCTGGAACAGTTTCTGGTGCACCTAAAGTTAGAGCTATGGAAATAATAAATGAATTGGAAAAAGAAAGAAGAGAACCATATGCTGGGGCGCTCGGATATTTTTCTTTTAATGGTTGTTGTGATTTTGCTATAACAATAAGATCTATATTCATAAATGGAAAAAAAGGCTATATACAATCAGGTGCTGGAATAGTAATGGATTCCATTCCTATTAGTGAATGGAAGGAAACGGAAAGGAAGACAGAAGCTATGATTTTAGTTTTAAAAAATATAAAAAATCCAATAGGTAATAAAAAGAGAAACTAAATGTAGTAAATACTAATTATAAAACTAGTAAATATTTAGTAATTTTTTGTTTGGATGCAATAATGAATAATTAACCTTTATATTATATTTGTTTAATATTAAGTTATTGTTTCTTTAAGATTTAAACATAATAACAAAAATTATTTAAATATATAGATTTGATTATCCTAAGAAAAGATAGATAAATAAAATCTTTATTTAATATAATTAGTATAATAATTATTGACCACAAATAAACATTAATTATTTATAATTAGAGAATTAAAATGAGAATATGAAAATAATTTGTATTCCAGTTATTGATGTATACTTTCAAAATTGATACTTTAATTTTAAATTTAAAGTAATTGGTTTTATTGATAAATATTTTTTGGAGGTTTCGAAAATCTATTTCTGATATTCATATGATATTCCATTGATAAAGAGGGATCCTTTTGTCTTCCAGTTAAAATTCCAAGAACAGTATCATCTTTTTTAATAGTCTCTTTTTCTCTAAGTTTTCTTATTCCTGCAGGAACTGCGCCTGATGCAAGTTCACAATCAAATCCATTTAATCCTACGACTGACATTCCATCCATCATTTCACTATCGCTAACCTGAATGACTATTCCATTAGTATACCATAAAGCTCTTAATCCCTTACTAATGTTAGAGGGTTTACCTATCTGAATTGCAGTAGCTCTTGTTTTGGGAAGAATATTATTTTCTTTTTTGAATTGATAGTATCTCTGCAGTAGATCAAAATCTGGTTTACCATCATTCCATTCTAATTTTGTATTTTTAAAATTACCAGTAAAGAGATCATATAGTGTATTTGCCCCTTCTGCATTTACAACAACAATTCGAGGAATTTTTTTAATCCATCCCCATTCATAGAGTTCCATTAATGCTTTTCCACAACTTGATGTATTTCCTAGAGCACCTCCTGGATACACGATCCAATCAGGAGGATTCCATTCTAAATGTTCTAATGCTCTATAAATAATAGTTTTTTGACCCTCTATTCTAAAAGGGTTAATAGAATTGACAGTATATCCATTTGTAGCTTTCGAGTATTCTAAAGAAGATATAAGTGCATCATCAAAATTTCCCTCTACTTGAATAACTTGTGCGCCAAATTGAAATGCTTGTCCTAATTTACCCGGAGCTATCTCTCCTTTAGGAATAAAAACATCACATTCCATATTTTCATTGGAAGCATACATTGCTGCTGAGGCGGAGGTATTTCCGGTAGAGGCACAGATTAAATTTTTTATTTTCATCATTTTAGCATGAGTTACAGCAGTTGACATTCCATTATCTTTGAAAGAACCACTAGGATTATATCCTTCAGGTTGAAGAAAAAGACTTTTGTGGGCAAGGCTGACGAAATCTGCAACTTTAGACATATTATAGGGTTTTGATAACCTTCCTTCTGCTCCATCCAGTGATACCAAAATCTTAGAACATTGATCAATATTCTCTGTATCTATTTGAGGAAAATTTAATAATTCTCGAAATCTCCATACGCCACTTTCATTATAAATATTTCCATTAGGATTTCTTCTTTGATAAAATTTTTCAATTAATTTTTTTTGAGGCTTTTCTTTATAAATAATATCTAAAAATGAACCGCAAGAACATTGGTAGTTAGAATTTAGTATGCCATATGTCAAACCACATGAAGGATTAATACACTTTTTTAAAGCATGGTTCATTCGAAAGAATCATTAATTTTAGCTTATTTATATTATTGGTGTATCTAAAGGAATCAAAAGTGTATCTCAACATTACAGGTAGATTGATTATACTAAATATTTATTAATCATTTTTCACTTAATCTTCTAAAACCGATTTTGTATGTAAAATCAAATTGAGTATAATTATCAAAATTCATATTATTTTTTTCCTTTTTTCTCGTATATTTTAAGGATTTGTTGAATAGCACCATCCATATCTTCTTCAAGAACATCTGGAGATACAGAACGTTTTAACAAATTAGTGATGGTGCTTGAAATTTCAGTACTCACTTCATCAAAACTATCCATGTCATTATAGCTTTGTTGATATAATCTTTTGAGTTTCATTGCATTTAATTGAGTTTGATCATTAAGCGTAATATTATATTCTCTATTATTTACTTTTATTTTTTTTTCTTCCATAAGATCATACGCTATATTAAGGATTTAAAAAACCTTATGGAAGTTCTATTTTTTATTGTTATCTTTATGTCTCAAATTAACAATAACAATAAGAAGTAATATATTTTCTTGATGTGAAAATCCTTCAATTAAAATAAAATAGAAACAACTTTAAATCTTTTATAATTGTGAAGTATCTTACAACCATTAATATTTTAAATTTTTGTAGATCATTTTAATAATAAAACTTTTACCATGACTTAAAAGGTTACACATATGATGATAATAAAAAAAATTATTTTAGAGTATAAACTAGTACTCTCTTCTAGAAGTGAAATATGGTCAACGAGTATTTCAATAAAAAAACCATTTTAATTTATTATAAATGAGGAAAAACAACTATAAAATCAAAGGATATAGCATGGTAAACTTTTTTATTCATATTTAATATATATCTTTAACATTTATCATTTGTAAAATGAAAAAGATGTATTATTACAAGAATCACTATGATTTATATTGTAATGAGCTTTACTCTCTGTTGAAAGAAATCATAGCAAAAGAGAAAGCTGAGGGTCTTTTATTATCTGGTGGCTTGGATAGTAGTATTATTACAAGTTTTCAAAAACCGAAATATACTATTACAGTAACTCTTGAAGGACATGGTTCTGATCAAAAATATGCAAGATTAATTGCAGAAAAATATGGATCTAGTCATATCAATATTACCTTAAAAAATAATGAATTAGTAAAAATTGAAGAAAAAGTAATAGAAATGTTTAAAACGTTTGATCCTATTTTCATACGTAATTCTAGCGTTATTTTTGCTGCCTTGCAAAAAGCAAGTGAACTACAAATTTCTACTATTCTTACAGGAGATGGTGGAGATGAGTTATTTGCAGGATATAATTATTTGAAACGATATTATCAAGATAAGAAAGAGTTAGAACTCAATGTCAAAAGATTATGGGATATTATGCATTTTCCGTCAGAAAAAATAGGAAATTTTTTCAATATTAAAGTATATTCTCCTTTTCTTGATGAAAAATTTATAAAATATGCTAAGTCTATTGATATTTCATTGAAAATGGGGAAATATAGAAACAAAATATGGGGAAAATTTATTTTGAGAAAATGTTTTCAGAAATGGGAAAAGTTAGAACAATTTGCATGGAGAGAGAAGGAAGCTCAAGAAGAAGGCTCAGGATTTTCCAAAATAGCAGATTATTTAGATCAAATCTTTTCCAATCAAGAATTTTTAGACAAAATTACAAGAATAAAAAACAAAGAAGATGTTATAATTCGAAATAAAGAGCATTTATTTTATTATCTTCTTTATAGAAAATATTTCCTTCCACCTAGGTCACAAAGAGATATAATACAAAAAAAATGCCCTGATTGTAATTGTAACTTTATATGGAATGGACATTTTTGTCGAATTTGTGGAGCATATCCTGTAAATCCAATTATTACTCATGAATGAAAGATTTTTTGTATAGGTAAATATGTTTGGAAATATAACTTATAACTTAATTTCTAATGAAATAACAGACTTTTTATAATCTTTGCAATCTAATATTACTATTTTTAATTTGCTTGGTATTATATAGTCATTATTATGGAAAAAGTAAATTTACTTATTGTGAAATACATCGATCATTAACTATTAGAATTATGAATAAAACATATGTTATAGTATTTAATATCATGAATTTAAAATAGCTATTTTCAATTGCTTTATTCTTTTAACAATTGTTTTACATAGAATATGTATGTACTAATCGGATAGTAGTGGTGGTATTAGTAGCAGTTACTTCTTTAATTGTATCTTAAGTTACATGATACAGAGTTACACTCTAACTTTTAAAGAATTAATATACATAACTTCTGGTGAATAGATAACAAATGTCCTTTAACAGAAGGTGGGTTAAACCTCCAACAAATGAAGGAGTTGCAAATAAAATTCTTGAAAATAAATTTATAGACAATATTAAATCTACAGCTCCTTTAAAACCTAAAATTGAAGATGCACAAAAAAAATTACAACTTCAAATTTCTAAACTAGATGGAATTTCTAATAAAATGCAAGAAAAAGATCATTTAATTTTTAAACGAATTGTGTATGCAATGCAAAATCATGATAGTCAATATGCTAAAGTACTTTCAAATGAGCTTTCCCAAATTAGAAAAATGAATAAAATGGTAAGTTCGGCCAAACTTGCAATGGAACAAATCCAGTTAAGATTAAACACAATTACGGAATTAGGTGATGTGGTTGTTACTCTTAGTCCTGCAATGTCTGTTATAAAGGGTATTCAAGGAGGTTTATCATCTATGATGCCTGAAGCGGATCAATCATTTGGTCAAATATCAGATCTAATGTCATCTATAATGAATGATTCTTCGCAAATACCTAATACAGAAATTTCAGGAACAGGTATGATTTCTGAGGACTCTATGAAGATATTAGAAGAAGCGAGCATGGTTGTAGAACAAAGTATGAAAGATAAATTTCCTGATTTACCTTCCTCTTCAGATATAGATCAAGAAAAAACAGAAGCCTCAATATATTAAATCCCCTTCGATAGAATCCTAACTTGAAGCAATTTTTTTTTCTATTTTCTTTTTTATTCTTGAAATAGTGGGATAACTATATCCTTTTTCTCGATAGTTTTTAATCATATTCTTCCAGTTATCTAATCTCCATTGCGCTTGTTCCTTACTCAACATATCTGTTTCCTTTTTTATTAGACTTTTTCTCCCTGGAAATAAATATCCTCCACTTTCAGCAGAGTATCGTTTATATGCAAATCTTAAACCAAATAAAACCATATCTAAGGGAAGAGATTTTAAATAGAAAGACATTTCATCATATGAGTCTTCTGAAACTGTAATGTTTATCTCCATTATTTTCACTACTTGGTTCTTTTAAAATTTTTCTTTTTTTATTTGTTTCTCATTAATTTATACGTTATATGTAGTACTATATACAATTTTATTTAAATACGTAAACATAGTATAATATAAAATACATAATTTTAAAGAATTTAGATCATTGAAATTTAACAATTAAATATCTTTAACTGTTTTATATTTTATTTATATTACCATCTTAATTTTATATTAAAAAATATTTTCAAAAGAAAACTAGAATTATTAAATTTGATTCAATTTTTCTCTATTTTACTATATCTTTAGGATTATAATTTAGATTTTCTTTATATTTGTTTTTGAACTTTATTATCTATATTTTTCTTTTATTTGTTTCTTCCTATAAATCTACATATAGAAATATGTAACTAGTATTATATTATATTATATTATATTTATGTGATAATTTGTCTAGACAATTAATAACATATAACAATTGTGACTTTTTTAGAGAATCATTAAGCGATATTCGTAAACGAGCTTTTCCAAATTCAACAGTAGGATATCTAATTGCTTGGACAAATATACCATTCTTGTACAATTCTTTTGAAAAATTAGTTGCTACTTTTTCATCTCCAATAATAATAGGTATTATCTGGCTTGAGGTACTCCCAACATTGAATCCTATTTGAGTTAATTGATCCAAAAACCAATGTATTTTTTTAAAAAACCTTGTTTGAATATTTTTATTATTTTTTAAAAATGAAATTGCAGTAATTGCCGCAACAGCCAAATGTTCTGGAATTGCAGAAGTGTAGATAAATGGTCTTGATTTATTAACTAAAAACTCATTAATTAGGTTTGAACTAGCAACATAACCACCGAAACATCCCAAACCTTTACTTAAACTACTTATATGAATATCAACGTCCTTTGCTACTCCATAATATTCAGGGCTTCCTCCAAAATTTCCAATATTTCCGAAAACAAAATCAGCATGGGCATCATCTACTATTAAGATTGCATCATATATCTTTGCTAATTCAGACATCTCATTAAGATTTGCCATATCTCCGTCCATACTATAAACACCTTCAGTAACAATAATTTTTTTAGCTGAAGAATTCTTTTTAAGTAAAATTTTCAAATGATCAATATCGTTATGCTTGAAAATTTCAACTTTTTTTGATTTAGCTAAACGACATGCATCTATAATACTTGCATGGTTTAAACTATCACTGAAAATTATATGGTCTAAAGTAGATAGTGCTGAGATCACTCCCAAGTTTGCCATGTAACCAGTTGGATATACTAGAGCATTTTCTGATGTGCGGTGATTTGCTAAAATTTTTTCTAATTTCTTTATATTGATATCGTTTCCAGAAATTAGTCTAGAACTGCATTGCGACACTTGTTTAAGAGAATTTCTAGTCTTTGTTAGAATAAAACTCTTTTGTGATAAGCCTAAATAATCATTTGAGCATAAATTAATGACTTTTTTTTTATTTAGATAAAAAGCATTATTAGTACTATCTTCCTTTTTTATTTCTGAGATTAATAGTTCTCTGTAGATATTTTTTATTCTATATTTTTTTAAGAAGTCATAAATATGATCATACTTGGAGGCCAATTTCTTTTATCATATCTATATCTTTATTATGCTTATTTCCACCGGTAGTAAGATATCCACCACTTATTATTCCATTAGCTCCAGCTTGAAGAATATATTTTCCATCGTCTCCAAGATGAACTTCTCTACCTCCTGCAATTTTTAAAATAGTCTTTGGCATTATAAACCTCCAAACTGCTATTGTTTTAACAATGTCATCGTTTGTTAAGAAATTATTGTTAAACATTAAAGGAGTTCCTTCCCGTGGAATCAATATGTTTACCGGGACTTCATTAGGATTAAGATCGGCTAGGGAAAAAGCTAACTCTAGTCTTTGTAAAGGAGTTTCCCCCATTCCTATTATTCCTCCACAACATAATTCTAAACCTGCTTCTTTAACAATCTTGGCAGTATTAACCCTATCTTCATATTCATGAGTTCGACATATTTGAGAAAAATAACTTTTTGCTGTTTCTAAGTTATGATTATATCTCTTAACCCCAATCCTCTTGAGTTTTATAGCACGTTCAAATGTCATAAAGCCTAGTGAAACATTTACTTCAATATTTACTCTGTTTTTGATTTGTGAAATGGATTCGCATAATTGCTCAAAATCTTTCTCGGGTGCTGACCGATAGGCACAAACCAAACAGAAACTAGTAGATCCACCTTCTTTAGCATTTCTCGCTTGTTCAAGAAGTTTTTCGATTGGCAGAAGAGAATATTTTGATATTCCAGTATCGTAAAACGCTGATTGAGCACAAAAGGAACAATCTTCGGGACAACTTCCTGATTTTGCATTAACTAATGATTCAATATCTACAATATCTCCATTAAATTTACGAGTTATGATATTGGCACATTTGGCTAGAGTTAGTATATCTCTTGTTGACACTAAAGTTTGAGCTTCTTCAAAAGTTATATAATTTCCAGCCAAAACTTTTTCCATCATTTTTTCAATAAATGAAGCTTGGGTATTAGTTTGTGATAGGTTATTGTTACTCAATTCGCCATCATTGCTCATTTATAATATTTTTTGAATCCTATAATTAATCGTTATTTTTTTATACAAATTTCAGAACTCGAGATTAGAAATATCGTTTATAAATTATTGTCGAAGAATTAACAAGAGTAAAAGTTTTGGCAACTATTCCTTATTTATAAAATCAGTTTATTTAAATCCATATTTCTTTACCTAAATTTAATAAATTTTATATTTTTTAAAATTCTCTTAACTTAATTTATTATATTTAACCTTAAAAATTTTTCCCTTTTTATTTTATAATGGTTATTCGAATAAAAACACTACCATAAAAAAGCGATTTTCGCTAAAATGTTACATAAAATAAATGGTTCAAAAAAGGACCGTTTTTTAGAATGTACAAATATTATACCCTTTTTTTTACTCATAACTTTACAAAAGAAATGGATAAGAATAGGTTAAAAAATTCAGTCATTTTTTGAACTAAGAGTTTGATTATTTTAACAAAACAATTCATATTTCTTTAACTTAAAGGCAATGATTATGAACTACGCTATGGTATATCTTCGTGTTAGTACTGACGACCAAACTGTTTTAACTCAAAAAATTGCCATAGAAAATTGGGCAAAAGAACATGATTACCAAATTCTTTACTTTTTCGAAGATCCTTCAGTAAGTGGAAAAATTCCTGCTATTCAAAGAAGTGGATTTAAAGAATTAATGGATGTTGTAAAGACTTCAGATATAGATGCTGTATTAGTTTATGAATTATCAAGAGTAGGCAGAACTTTTTGGGATACTTTAGATGCAATCAAGGCTATAGAAAAATATAGTCCTTTAATATCATGCTCACCTAAGGAATCATTTTTACAGACTACTGATTCTAGTATTAGAAAACTAATGATTGGCATTTTAACATGGGTTGCAGAAAGAGAAAGAGAAACGTTAGTACAAAGAACAAAGGATGGTATTCAGAGGGCTAAGATATCTGGAAAAGAGATTGGTCGACCTCCTAAAATTTTAAATAAAAACAATTTAATTCATCTTTTATCTCAAAATTTACCAAAGTCAAAGATTGCTCGAGAATTAGGTGTATCAAAAGCAACTTTGTATAAAGAATTTAGAAGATTAAATTTAATTTATAATAATAATAATAATTTGAACAATTAAATCTTTACTTAGTTTTAGTTGATTGTGTATTATTTTAATATATATTCAATTAAGAAAAACATATTTGTATTAAGATAATAAATATATAATTTTAATCTTTCTAAAGTCGACTTTAGAAAGATTTATAATATTCAATACAAAAAGAGGCTCTCGTTTACTCATTATCCTTTTCTTTTTTCAAGTATATCTAAAATTTCATAACATTTATCCATAATTTCGTCTAAGTTATTAGTAGGAATAGCAAGAGGTGGAATAATTGTTAAAGTATTTCCTAATGTTCGAAGATATATTCCTCTTTTTAAAGACTCTTTTATTATATAATGGCTAATAGGAATACCTTTAACAAAATTCAAAGATCTCTTACCATCAACCAAATCAATTCCAACCAACAATCCTTTATGTCGAATTTTTGAAACAATTTTAAATTTAGTAAATCTGCCCAATTTACTTTTTATATGATTGCTATTTTTTTGTATTTGTCTTATTAAATTTTTCCGTTTATAGAGATCAATATTTGCAATACACGCAGCACATCCTACAGGATGTCCTGTATAGGTATGACCGTGGAAAAATTGTTTATTATCTTTGTAGTTTCCTAAAAATTTCCTATAAATATTATTATTAGTAAGTGTTACAGCAATAGGAAAATAACCACCATTCAATGCTTTTCCAAAACAGACAATGTCTGGAATAGATTTTTGTTTTATGTATTCTATCATATTACCAAGTCTACCAAATCCAGTGGCAATTTCATCTAAAATTAGTAGAACATCATATTTTTTGCAAAGCTCTGCAATCTTCTTTTGATAATTATGAGGATAAATAGAGACACCTCCTGCAATTTGTGCTCCACTCTCCATTACCATTGCAGAAATTTGATGAGAATTTTTTTTCAATTTTTTTTCTGTCATTTCTAAACATTTGTTTACAATATCTGTTTCACTTTCATATCTTAATTCATAATCCTTAGGCGATTGTACATATAATGTTTTTAAAAGTATTGGTCGATATGGTTCAAAAAATCTGTTCAAGAATCCTACTGACATTGTAGCTATTGTATCTCCATGATAACCATTTCTGAGAGATAAAAATAGATGTTTTTTAGAATTTCCAGTTTTATTTTTCCAATATTGAATAGACATTTTCAATGCAATTTCAATTGCGGTTGATCCATTATCTGAATAAAAAACTTTATCCATACCTTTACAAATTTTTATTAGTTTTTCAGCCAGAGCCGTAGACGATTCATTTCCTAATCCAAAAAGTGTAGAATTAGGTAATAGACTCAATTGATCTTTCATAGCTTTTACAATAGCATTTTCTCCATAACCCCAAACATTTGACCACATACTAGCTACACCATCTAAAATTTTATTTTTATTTTGATCTACTAGATAGAAATTATCACCTTCTATTATAATTTTATTATGCTGATGATTCCATACTTTCATTTGTGTATAAGGATGCCATACATATTTTTTATCTTTAGATTCTAATATTGAATTATTACGTCTGTTAATCAAATATATTAGAATATCATTATATTGTATTAAAATTTTTTTGTTAACGAATAATCTTTCTAAATTCGAATTTAGAAAGATTCGTATATCAAATATTTTTATATTTATGCATTTTTATTGAGTTAGAGTTATAATATCATTTAACTATCTCTTTCTTGGATATCCTTTCTTTTTTAGTTTTAGTAGACTTTATCCAAAGATTTATTGCTTCAATTAAAGCTTCTTGAATAGCACCTCTATATAATCCCTTAGAAGAAGCAATAGTTTTTCTGAATTTCTCATTGAGATTGTTATCTAATTCAAAAGTTATCTTTACCATAAATATGGGTTAATGTTAAACCGTATTTATTCTTTTCCATAATAACATAATTACATAAATAAGGTTATATGTTACGTAAGATAAAAAAGACTAAATCAAATATAATTTAAATCATAAAATTAACAATTAAGAGGAAATAAGCTAAAATTTAGAAAATAAGCTAAAAAAGTGAAATAAAAAATAAAAATATTGAGTTTAAGACTATTAAAAAAATAAGGAAAAGTAAAAATTATTACATAATAATGACTAATCGTTCTAGCAAAATCATCAACTCCATGATTCATTCTTTAGAAAACTTTGAATAACTATATTGACTCACTGTTTTTTCATAAAAAAAGAATGAAAAATAATAAATAATTTTAATTGTAAAGGATTTAATAAAGAAAACATAAATTATTTTTTGTAAATGACTTTTAATGATTACTATTATCACTACCTTTTGTTGGTACAACTACCAAAATATCTAATCAATTATAGATCTCTTTAATATTACAGCAGTTTTAGAAAGAATATTTAAAGCAGTCTTCTTCTCATCACTCAATTCAATGGCTATAATGCTTTCTACAATATCATTACCTGTAATTTTAGTCAGATTTGACAATTTTAAATATTTCAGATTATTCAGATTTTGAAACGATTGTGACGAAACATTTCCAATAGTATACATCCTGATGATAAAAGAAATTGCTACCAGGAAAACAAATATTTGTGTTTTTAATAATAATTACCTATTTATATAAATCTTATAAACATTATTCAATTTCTAATTTTTCAATAATTCCAGCTTTTTCTAAAATATTAGCTATTTTGGTAAAAGTTGGATTTTCTAAATAAGGAATAGTTGCCAAAACTTTTACTCCTGTTAATTCTTCGACAATAATTTGTAGATTATTACTAATTAATGTAAAAGGAAAATTAGAAAATTTGCAATTGTTGTTTATTATTATTCCCTTTATATTAAGTTTAAATTCTAGAGACAAGCGATATGTCATTATAATATGATTTAGAGATCCTATTTTATTGGACATTATTAGAATAACAGGTACATTTATAATAGATGCTAAATCTGCTACAAAAAAATCTTTGCTCAATGGAACCAATAAACCTCCTATTCCTTCTACTATTGTAAATTCATGTCTTTTTTCTATTTCTTTATATTTATTTAAAATTTCTCTAACATCAATATTTTCATTTAATTTTAATAATTTTTTTGCTAGATAAGGTGCGGTAGGTACTGAATAAAAATATGGATTGATTACATCATCATTGTCTTTATTATTGCTTGCTTCTTTTAATATTTTAGCGTCATGAGATTTAAAATATTTTGAATATGTTTTAATACTTGTTGCAAAAGGTTTCATTACTCCTATCTTGATCCCTTTTTGGAAAAGTAAATTTCCTAAACCTGCTGAAATAGTAGTTTTTCCTATCTCTGTATCGGTTCCTGTTATAAATACTCCTTTAATTTTCATTGATCCAATGCTATTTATCATAATTACGTATAATAAATTTTTTAAACAAAGCAAAAATATCTTTTAAATCATTAATTGTATATATTGTCAAAATAATTAAATTTTTATTAATTATTTTTCTTTTTCAAATAAAAGGAATTACATGAAGGTGAAAATATAAAAATTAAGGTAATAATATTTATACCTTCAATTAGTGCACAAATTTAAAACCTGTATGTTTTGTGTCTTTTAAAAATTTATCTATATCTACTATGATATTGAAAAAAGGAATCATATTTGAATTAACATTTTGTATATTACTATTATTATTATTATTATTGTTTACTTCATTATTTTGGTTAAAATAATTATAGTATTTACCCATATTGTTATTATTGATGAAAAGAATACGAGATTCTTCATCTTTTTTATTTTTATAGATAACATAATTTCTAAAATCCATATCTACTGGAGTAGATGAAACTAACCAAATATTTTCTCTATAGATCGGAATGTTATTATGCAATTTATTAATATAGTCAATGGTTTTTGAATCTTTATCAAATTTTATTATTAAACTTTTCTTTGGATCTTTATATAATGTTTTGAGATCTGGAATCACCAAATCAATTTCTATATCTTTAAGTATTATTTTTCTTTGCGAAGGAAGGGAAGTTGTTGTCAATAAGAAATGTAAAAAAGCTTCGCATAAAAGAGATAATGGTTTTTGAGAATCATTGTAATTGCAATTATGGTTCATCTCTTTATCTTTTTTTTCATATGTCATGGCTATTGTTTTAGAAAGTATTTCTTTTATTTTAGGAACTGAAGAATTTATGTTACTTTGAAATTCTATTTGAAGCGACTCTTTTCCAAACTCATTTAAAACCGAATATAAATCATTTTTAATACTCATGCTATCATTTATTGATAGGTTTATTAAATATCTTAATGTAAAAAAATTATGGCAAAGATTGCTATTATTCTTTTAATAATTTCCCTTGGCTTACTAATAATTTATGGTATAGATGTACTGGTTGCATCGCAATCTCAGATAGGTGACGAAAAGGGCTTTTTACCATTAAATGAAGCTGTTCGTGGTGGGATCTTTGGGGGTGGAGCAGTAGCTTTATCTGTAATAGGCTTTGCAGTTGGTCGAAATGAACCAAATAAAGCAATACCTATATTACTATTTATAAATGGAGGATTGATCATTTTAGGGATGTTTATTGTAATGTCTATGCATAAGTTTGAATTAGAACAAGATACTATGCGCACAGTAGGTTCAACTATGCTATTTGGAGGATTATTAATAGGATTAGGAATAGCCAAAATCATCATAGATAAGAGAAGATTAATTAATACTTAATTTTTTTATTATATAATTGACTAATTATAAAATTTTTTATAATCAATATTGTTCTAACAGAAAAAACAATAGTTAATATGTTGATTATTTTTTCTTTTATTTCTTTTAGAACTAAAAATTAGTTACTTTTTTATCTTTGAATGTAATTTATTTTAATCAAAGACTATTACATCTAATGCTATTGCGTCTGATAATAGGTCAAGGTGTCTAGTTGCAACAATATAACCATTTTTTATTTCATTTTGAGCAATCCATCTATTGGATGATGAATATAGGCGTTCTTTTCTAATTCTTTTTTCTAATTCTTCAACGTCTAGTTCTATTTCTTCAATATCTTGGGTATCATTGTGTTTTGTCATTAATATTATTTTTCTTACTAAAATTCTGTTGCCAAATCTTTGAGAATAATCACGTGCGCTCTCATCTATATCCTGCAATTTAATTTTCATTTGATATTTGTTTAAGGCATCTCTACTAGTCAAAAGTCTTTCATCTACAAATCGATCGTAACTCAATAAAAACAAAGCATGTAAATAGGTATATTAATTAACCTTATTTACAAAGCTCAAATTCGTAGAATATTTTGTTATTAATAAATCCACAGTTTTTAATTTTCACCAAATTTTCTTTAAAATTGATTCTTTCTATTGTGTTGTGATCAACAGACAAAGATCCTAACAGTAGTACTTCATGAATGTCTACTAATATCATTAGTATATCGTTATTGTTATTATTCGTAATTTTAGAAACCAGTATTTCTAATACTTTTCCAATTTTCTTATTACAGTTTTCAATAGAGAGATTAGCCAAACATAATCTACAATTATCTGATGGAGGCCAAATGTTTTTTTTACATCTTTTGCAATATGGAAGTACAAAATTTCCTCTTTCAATATTTTCAATAAAAGATATATAATTATGATGAATTTTCTTTTTTTTCTTCATTTTGTATGTGTTAATTCTTGACGCTCGTAATGATTGTTATTCTAGAATTAACGTTCTAAAATTAGAATAGTGGCTGAGGTACCTGCTGCTGCTAAATTATGGACAATTCCTTTAGTAGAATTTGATTTTTTCGATTGTTGCAATTTATGAGTACTTTTTCCTATTAATTGTTCAAAAACTTCTACTGTTTGTGCAATTCCAGTAACTCCAATAGGATGACCACATCCAATTATTCCTCCTCTTGTATTTACTTCTATTCTATTTTGATTAACAAATTTTCCTCCTTCTCCTTTTTTAACAAATTCAAGATCTTCATATCCCATTATTTCCAAGATAGAAAAAGCATCATGAATCTCTGCTATATCAATATCTTTAGCATCTAATTTGGCCATTTTGTATGCTTGTCTGGCTGCAATTTTAGCAGGACCTTGTTCAAAAATATCTATGATTGCATTGCTAAAACTTGCTGAATTAGTTTGTTGTCCAATTCCTTTTATTAAAACTGGAACTACTTCTCCACTATTTTTTTTATTCGATATGATTTTAGACTTAAAAAAAGGAATCTTCTCTTCTGCTACAAGAAGAATACAAGAACTACCTTCACAAATGGAACAACATTCTAATAATTTCAAAGGTTCTACGAGAATTCTAGAATTCAAAACCTGTTCTAGTGTTATAGATTTATTTTTATTAAATGCAATTTTATTTTTTTTTGCCTTGAAATAATTATTTACTGGGATAGTACAAATTTGTTCTTCTCTAGTACCATATTTTTGCATATGAATTTTCTTATAAATTGCGCCCCAGTAAAGAGGTAAAGAAAATTGTCCACGAGATAAATCACTTCCTAACACTTTCCCTAATGTATTTGATTTTTCAACGCCAATAATCAAAGCAGAATCACAAAGTCCAGATGCAATATAGGAAAAACCTGAAATTATTGCATTTGTACCAGAATTGCATAAATTATCGATTCGATGTGAAATCTTTGGTTTGATTCCTAGCATTTCAGAAATTATACTTGATAAATATTGATCTGAAGAACAAGATGATACAATTACGGCATCTATCAAACTTCTTGGAAATCCAGTTTCTTTTAATAAAGTAACTGTAGGTTCTAAAGCAATATGACTAATACTGATTTCAGTTTCTTTTCTGAATTCGCTAGTTTTCCCTCCAAATATAGAGACTTTTCTCACTTAAAATGTAGAGATTAATTCCATAATTGAATTTTCTGGATTGTTTCCGACTGGATTTATCTGTATTATTGGTAAAGATATTCCGCTTTCGGTAAATTCTCTTAAAGATTTTAAACATTCTTCTCTAGTTCCTGATATTGTCAAAGCACTAAGCATATTATCTGAAACAAAAGTATGAAGATTTGTTAATCCATTTTTTTGATATTCTTCAGTAATATTTTGAACTTCTGTATCAAACCCATTCTGCCGTAAAAATTTTGAATAATACTTTCCCACAGCGACGTAAAAAGCAAGAGTCTTTGCTGCCCTTCGTCTTGCTTCATTTGGATCTTTGTCAGAGATTGCAGTAATAAATGCACAACAGATTTCAAATCTTTTCTTTTCTCTTTGTTTACTCAGCATCAGTTTATTTTTTATATATTTTACAATTTTTGGTAATTCATATTTTGGTCTTAAATAAAGTAAAATACCATTAGTAAATTCACAAGATAGATCTATCATTTTTTTATGTACAGCTGCCGTATAAATTGGCATATTTTCTCTCGATGGTTTGAATAATATTTTAAAGTCCTTAATTTTATAATATTTTCCTTCGAAGTTTACCTTAGATCCTTTCATTATTAGTTTGATACATTGAATATATTCTCTTAATTTTTCAAAGGGATTGTCAAATTTTATGCCATGCCAATTTTCTACTAAAGCAGGAGTGCTTACACCTAAACCCAATATTGTCCTTTGATTAGATAGTATATCTAATGTTGCTACTCCCATTGCCACTGTAGCAGGAGTGCGCGAATGTATACTTAATATTGCTGTACCAAGTCTAACTCTTTTAGTTACTTGGGATAATGCTCCTAAAGATACAAATGCTTCTCGTCCCCAAGATTCTGGAACCCATAATGAATCAGTATTTTCTTTTTCTTCAATTTTTTTTGCAAATTTTAAAATATGATCAATTGATAATAAAGTTCCAATATTATAGCCTATTTTATTAATTTCTTTCATACCATATTAGATGATTGAATTTCCTTGGCCGCCTCCTCTATATCTTTATGAGAGTCTATGGATCTCCAAAAATTATCTTGGAATCTTATACCTTTTAATTTTCCATCTTGGGCCATAGTTGGTAATGCAGTGACTTCTATGTTTCCATTTTCTGGTAAATATTTAAATACATCCTTTGTAAAATAATAAACACCTGCATTTATCCATTTATCAGGAATTTCAGGTTTTTCATCAAAACCTATTACATTAGAATCATTATCTACATTAACTACCCCGTATGGACTCCTTAATGGTACTAGTGCAATACTAGAGATATTTTTGCTAGATAGCTTATGAGGATCTATATTCGTTAAAATATCTCCATTTGTCATAAAAAATCCATGTTCAGTTGAGGAATTCAAAAGACTAGAAGTATTTTTTAAAGCACCTCCTGTTCCGAGGGGATTATCTTCTACCACATATCCTAAATTAATACCAAATTTACTACCACTACCAAGATAATCTATTATATTTTCTTTAAGATATCCAACACAAATTATTATTTCTTTAATATTATGCTTTTTAAACCATTTAATTTGCCATTCTAATATTGGTACATTTAGTACTTCTATCATGGGTTTAGGTCGATCATTAGTTAAAGGTTTTAATCTTTTACCTAAACCACCTGCAAGTATAACAGCTTTCATCAAAATAGAAACAAGATGCAGCTTATAAAGGATTACCCAACTAAAGATATTTAATTATTTTATAGTAATAGTTATCAATAACTTTAACGAAAGAATTTTATATAATATTTTAGTTTGTTTTATATGTCTCTATTTCTGTAACAAATCATATTCTGAAGTCTTAAAAAAATAAACGCCGCTGATCAGACTCGAACTGATGACCCACTGGTTAACAGCCAGCTAAGCTCTAAAGTGAATATCACTTTAGATTTGCTCTACCATGCTGAGCTACAGCGGCATTCAACTATCATTTTTTTACTCACAATAAAAATGTTTTCTTATTTAGATTTTCTACTTAGTGAATTCTAAACCAAAATATTATTTTTGTAGAATCAAGAATATTGAAATAATAGATAGGTATTTAAAAAGATATTATAAGTTTATAATATCCACACAAGTATAGAAAAGTAAAGAATAAGACGAATTTTAAAAATAACAGTATATTTTATTCTTATAATCCATCTTGTTTTGCATACACATAAACACCATCTAAAAAGACTCTTTGATCTTTGTTCTTTATTTTTGTAGATGATTCTATGTTTGTAGCAGTTTGAGAAACATCCTCCAAACTAGGACCTTTTACAATAACATCTTCACCACTTATCTCTACATGGGTATCGCCCACAATCTTTGATATTCTAGAAGATCTTTCTCCAAAATAATTCTCAACAATTACTTTTTTATCTTTGACTTTAACAGATATTGGAAAATGAGAAAAGATTATCTTTAGTTTATAAGTAAATCCTATTTCCACACCTTTTATCATACTAGAAATAATGCTTTTTACAGTATTAATTAAAGCCAAATCTTTACGGCGCTGACCAGGCGGATGTATCATTATCTTGTTTTCCTCAAAAACAAGTTTTATAGGAATTTTAGTAAAATCCTTTTTTATTTTGCCATTCTTACCTTCAACAATTATAATATTTCCCTCTTTAATAATTTTGACATTTTCGGGAATTGTAACTTCACCAAATTGGTTATTTTCTTTACTAGTAGACATACCCAATAAGAACTCCTCCCAATCCTTGACTTTGAGCTTCATGATGTGACATTATTCCTTCACTTGTTGATACTAATAATATTCCTAGATTATACGCGGGTAAAAATTGTCTTTCCCAATTTAGATAGTGATCTTTTTTTACACTATATCTCGGAGTAATAATTCCACATTTGTTTATTTTAGCTAGTAATTGAATTCTAAATTTTCCCATTCTATTGTCATCAATTTGTTCAAATTCCCCAATGTACCTATACTTTTGCATAACTCTAAGAATTTCACTAGCAAATTTTGAAGTAGGAAGCACCAAACACTCTTTTTTCCTTCTAACTTCGTTATTGTAAAGAGTATTAAATAGATTAGAAACAATATTTAAAGCCGGCATTCTAAAAATCTTTCTCCACAAAGTTTTTTTTTGTATCTGTTTTCACTATAATAATTTCATTCCTACTTATTTTATTTATTTTTTTAATATTGATCTTATATATTTTATTCATATTTTTTGAATCCTATACTATTTGCAACATCTCTAAAACATTGTCGACATAGATTTATGTCATATTTTTGGATTAAGCCGTTAAAGGCTCCACATCTTTTGCACCATCTCGTTCCTTTACCATGGGGAACCTGTTTCCTTCCAGTTTCTGAATATTCACGTGGCTTTGGCATTAAGTAGCATCAACTCCAAAATTCTTTTGAAAAAAATCAACAGATTCTTCTTTAGTAATCTTATGATTTTTGCCAATTTTATCGGGGTTTCTTTTCTTTGAAATCCGATAGCCAGGTCTTTTTAACGATATACATACATCCATTCCAAATATTCCTATATCAGGATTATATTTTATTCCTGGTATATCTATATGTTCTTTGATTCCAATTGAAAGATTTCCATTATTATCAATCGAGGATCTTTTAAAAGAATTTGCTTTAGCTAAAAATATTCTCTGTAAAAATTCTCGTGCATTTTGTTTTCTTAAAGTTACCATAGCACCAATTGGTTCCCCTTTATGAATACCAAAATCTCTTACAGATTTTTTTGCTCCTCTGGGACTAGGCTTTTGACCAGTTAATTCTTCTAATGCCATCTTTGCTCTTTCAAAAGGGTCGCCTGATTTTCCAACTCCAATATTTATTACAATTTTCTCAATATCTATCTTTTTCATTTTTTCATTTGAATCTTTATTTATTTCAGACATATCATTAACTCACTTTTATTTTAGGATTATTTTCATTACTTTCACTAATAACCATAATTGCATCAATTGGAATTTCCAATATTCTTGATTCTACAAGAATAACAACACGTTTAGGAAGAGAAAATGTTCCTTCTTTTATTTCTTGTATTTTTCCAATTTTTCCAGCATTGTCTCCTCTTGTTAATATTACAAGACAATCTGTTTCTAGTTTTAGATGTTGTATAGTTTCTAATTCAGGTAATTTAATAAGACAGGTATCACCAACAGAATAGATACTGTCTGCAAGAACAGTTTTACCATCATGAAAAGTATATTGTATTTTATTTCCTTTCACAATATTTTTTGTTTTTATCTTTACGAGTTTTATTGCTTTTTCGTCTTCAGTTATATCTATTGGATATAATAAAAGTGAATTCTTGGACACAAATCGATAAAATTGTTGTGAAGGAATTAGCTCAATGGTATCCATCAATCCTACGGCAAAATTAATATCATATCTTATTACATTATCTACTTTTACTTTACCTGCATCGACAATTTTTTTGGCTTCATGCATAGTTTTTGCTATTTTTAATACATCACGTAAAATAGTACCAAGCGGATAAGCATACTTTTGTGAATGTGATCCGGGATGAATTCTTTGAATAAAGCGCCCTTCTTTTCTATTTATATCCCAAAAAGTTGGAGCTAATTGTCTTTTTACGGTAGTTCTTCCCCCTTTTTTTGCCATTTTTTTATTCTGCCTCCGTTTGCAATTTTAAACACATTTTAACTTCTAACAGCATGATGATTATTGATCCCCTTTATTATCTTGACTACGTTGAGAGGCAGCTATTCGTTTTGGTTGTGTATGGAGAACATTTTTAATATTCAACTTTCGTCTTATCTTTGTTTTAGGTGAATTTGATTTTATTTTAACTTCTTTTTTTTCATTTGGTGAAGGTTTTATTTTTTGAATTACATTTCCTCTCTGTTTATCCTGTAAGTTCAAGGAGGTAATCATAACATTAGAAGAATGTATCTGAACTTTTACTTTGCCTCCTTTCGAAGCTTCCCTTTGAATACCCTCAATAAAAAGGGTAGATCTACCTGTTTTAACTTTTTCTACTTTGCCTTCTACATTTTTATATTCTCCTCGTAGTACCTTGACAGTATCTCCCTTAATTACACGTGCATTTCTCTTATGATAATCATCTCTTAAAGTATCTGCAAGAGGTGAACGAATATTTTTATCAATTATATGTTTCTTTATATTAATAATATTACTTTTATTTACCATATATAATCACCATATTTTTATACTATTAATGATGCCAGATTTGCAATCCTTGGCCATTTTTCGGCTGCTTCAGCCGCAACAGGTCCTTTTATATCAGTTCCTTTAATTTCACCTTCTGGAGTGACTAAAACTGCAGCATTATCTTCAAATGTTACTCTAACACCACTTAGTCTCCTTATAGGATATTTTTGTCTAATTATTACTGCTCCAAAAATTTGTTTTCTTAGTTGAGCAGGACCTTTTTTAACAGTCACAGTAACTAGATCTCCTACTGCAGCAGAAGGCATTCTTGAATGGCGACCTTTATATTTTGTAACTTGAGCAATTCTTAAAATTTTTGCACCAGTATTATCAGCACATACAACTTCTGATGTTACTGGTAATGCCCTTGTTATATAAGGACGAAATTCTGATGCCCCTTTGGCAGAAACTGCTCTTGACTTAGATGCCATCTTTATTATCTCCTTCAACTACCACAAAAGATACTGTTTTAGATAAAGGTCTACATTCAGCTATTTTTACTTTTTCTCCTTCATTAATAGTAATACAATCTGGCAGAAAAGCATGAACTTTAGATTTGCTTCTTTCATATCTTTTATATTTTTTAACTAATCTATTATATTCTCTCGAAACAACAATCATCTTTGAAGATTTATTGCTCTCTACTGTTCCTATGTATAACCTTCCTCTTACTGATAAGCTCCCATGAAAAGGACACAATTCATCTTCACAAGATTTTTTTGGTAGCGAAACCATAAGACCTATATTTCTAACCATATTTTATATCATCTCTTTATCTTTAAAATTCTATCTTCTGGTCTACCTATCAGTTGATAACCATTTATAAAGCAAGCGTCTGTTTGAAGATAAATAATACATTTATAAATTATATTCTTTGCAATCTTTTTCAATCCCTTGAATGTTTTTATAATAAGCATATTTTTTGTTTCAAAAACAATTTGACCTATTAAATTTATAAAATCAGATTGGGGGCATTGGCATATTTTTATTTTTAATCCAATTAACTCATGATATAATATATTTTCTACTGATCGCATACTCTTCTAAACCTTTTTTTCTATTTGTCTCTCATTTATGAGGGTAAGAATTCTAGCAATATCCCTTCTCGCCCATCGTATACTCGAACTTTCTTTTTTCAATGTACCTTTAGCTCCTTCTGATCGTAATTTAGATAGATCTGCCTTCAATTCCAATAATTTATCCTCAAGATCATGATCGTTCATTTCTCGAAGAGTTGTTAATTTTATTCTACTCATTTACTTTTAACTCCTTCTACTTTCTCCTTAAGGCTATTTTGTTTTAACGATTTATCTTTTATATCTTTTGGTTTGGGGTTTTGTTTTTGAAAAGGTTTTTTAATATTTTGATTATTTTTTTCTGTTTTATTTTTTTTTTCCATATTGGTATTTTGAGCAGGAACTTGTTCCGCAATATTTTGATCAATTTTCTCTTCTACCTTTTGATCTGATTGCAAACTAGGATTAGTATTAGTTTCACTTTGTGAATCTATAAGTTCAAATTCACTTGGCATTTCATTCTTTAAAGCAATTCGTAACTGAATGCCCATTAAACCCATTTTAGTTAACACGTCTGTTACTCCTAATTTTACTATTTTATCTGCTGAATTTCCACTTTTAGGCATTACTCCTACAACATGTTTTTCGAAATGTGCTCTTTCACTTCTTAATTTTCCTGCTATAGTAACTTCTACACCCATTGCTCCAGCTCCCATTACTGTGTTTATTGTCCACATTGCAGCTCTTCTAAAGGCTGTTCCTCTCTCAACTAGTTGAGCTATTCGATTAGCCATTATTTTGGGATTTAATTCTGGAACTTCAATTTCCATTACGGAAACTTGAGGATTATTTAGTCCAAATTTTTGCTCTAACTTAGATGTAAGATCTTTTATGCCTGCTCCTTTTCTTCCTATTACTAATCCTGGACGAGTTACATATAATGTAATTCTAGTTCCAATAGGTGTTTTTTGTATATCGACCCCTCCATATCCTGTCTCTTTTAGTGTCTGTTTTAGATATTCATCTAGTTCCATATTTTTATAATTATTAGACATTACATTTTTTGCTGCATTCATTCTGTTATTACCCCTTCTTGTGCGATCATTTCAACATGTACGAGAGTATCAAACTTTGGGCTTGCTCTTCCCATAGCACGTGGAGTAAATCTCTTTAATCGAGTACCTTTATGAACAACAATATTTATTATCTTTAACCTATCAAGATCCATACCTTTGTATTCAGCATTGCTTTCTAGATTATCCAAAAGTTTTAGAAATTCATGTGTTGCTTTTGATGGAAATCGGCCTGCACTAAATCCATCACGAATATTCGAGCGATGGGCAACTTCATTATTATGTCTTCTAAATGGGACAGCTATTTCTTTTCGTAAAACTGAGTCAAGATAATCTCTTGCTTTCTCAATAGAAAGATTCTTAATTGCTAAAGAAATCTCTCGGGCATGTTTATGAGAAATATCTTTTTCTCTAATAGCAGATCTGACTTGTCTATTTTTATCAAAATTTTTATATGCGTAAGAATAATTTGGCATAACTCAATCACTTTAAAGGAACATACAAACTGGATCTAGATGATCCTACTCCCGGTGAACCATGTTGTACTCTTCTATTTGTAATAGCATATTCTCCTAAATAATGCCCTACCATTTCAGGCTTAATAGTAACATCAAAAAACTCTTTACCGTTATGTACACTAATAGAGAGGCCTATCATATCAGGCAAAATAATCATATCCCTAACATGAGTTTTTAATTTATTATTCAACTTGCCATCACGTGCAAATTTAATCTCTTCTCTTAACTTTCGTTTCTGATCCGTCATATATTTTCCAACTCTTTTATTTAAAGATCTTCTTTGTCGTGCATTTAATAATGGTAAGAGTGATTCTATTGATATCGATTTTAATTGATCTTGATTATAACCTCTAAATTTAAATTCCTTAACCAATACGAATTATACCTCCAATTTCTTATTTTTAAATCTACCGAGCATAATTTGTTTCAACATATTAAACCAATCCAAGTTTTGTAGCTAAATCTCTAGCAGAATCTAAGTCTTTGAACTTTGCAAATGCTTTTTTTCCATCTATGGTCCTTGCAGTATTAACTTCAACTATTTCAGCTTCATAAAGATCGTGTAATTCTTGTTTTATTGATTTTTTATCTGCTAACTCATCTACGATAAATGTTAATTTTTTTTCTTTTTCTATTAAATTAAATGATTTTTCTGTAATATATGGTTCAATAATTAATGGTTTTTCATTTACTGAGTTTGAATTTTTTCTTTTTTGTTTCACAGATCTGGCTGATTTTAAGGCAGTTAAATTTTTCTTCATTAATTATTCATCTCTGTCTTTATACTTGAAGCTGATTTTAAAGTGTTTAGTTCTTTAATAGCACTTTCAGAAAAAATAGTCAATCTTGCGGGTTTAGAACCTGGAGCAAGATCTAATACACTAACTGATTTAACTGTTTTTACTGTAATTCCAGGGAGAGAATTGTTTAATCTTCCTACATTCTCATCATTACTTACAATTATTAAGACACTTAATGCTGATCTTCTATTTGTATCATTTTTATGTACAGATTTAATTCGTCGAACATATGTACGTTTTAAATCATCTTCAAGTCCTAATTTGATAAGAATTTTCTTTAAGTCTTTTGATTTTGCAATTGATTCAATTTCATTTGAAATAATTATTGGTAATTGTATATTATTGCTTAAACGATGACCACGTTTTCTAATTAGATCAGCGTTAGCTGTGGCAGCAATAGCAGAACATAAAGCTAATAATTTTTCTTTTTTATTTACTTTTTTATATATGTTTTTCCATGAAACTGGAGGATGAGTCAGTCTACCATGTCTAACGCCTGCTACACCAGCCGCTTGACCTGCTCGCGGAAAACCTTCCCCTTTTGCCCTAGCTAATCTTGCAATTCCTAATCCAGTATTACGAGACTCAGCACTAACCATCTGTCCAGCAGCAGGATATCTGCCTTGTTTCTGAAATGAATAGGAATTAAGATTATTGTAAACTTTTTGAATCACTTCTGGACGATAAGGAGTTTTGAAAACCGTTGGGAGATTTATAGTATTTTGATTACTCCCATCAATCTTTAAAATTTTTACTACACTCATTTTGCAATTACCTCTATAATTTTAGGTTCAAGTACCTTTTTAGTAGGCTTTCTTATAGGATACCTCATTTTAACTAATCTTTTTGGCACTCCTGGTACTGAGCCTCTTACTACAATATAATCAGTATTAATTAATCCAAAATGTTTAAAACCGCCTGGAGGATTAATTGCAACTTTTGAAGGTTGTGCTGGTGTTTGTGTAGAACCATGGGCAGGAGATACCATCAATATTCTTTTATTATATTCCGTTCTTTGATGAAAACCTCTTTGTCCTTGTCTTGGTACGGAATACATAACTACGGCAGGTGAAATAGGACCCAAGGTTCCTACAGCTCTTACACTTTTTCTAGATTTGTGTTGTTTTCGCTTTACACCAAAACGAGTAACTGGACCCTCAACACCCTTGCCACGTGTGATTCCTGATACGTCTATAAATTGACCATTTTGAAAAACATCTGATATTTTAATTTCCTTTCCTAAAATATCTTTCACATATTGATATTTTGTTTGAATATCTTTTCCTGATACTCCTATTTCAAAAACAAAAGGTTTTTTCTGAGATAGATTTGCTTTTTTAGGAGAAACTGCTACAACTGCAAAAATAGAAGAAATAGAATCAAAAGATGATTCAATCACATCAAAAGATTTTTCATTATATTTTGCCTTAAATTTTCGTTCTAATTCTTTCGGTAAATCTTTTGAATAAGCATCAATAAAAGCCTTTTCTCCATAAGCATCTTTTTTATAACATCTTATACCAATTATATTAATAGGCGGTGTTGCAATCACCGTTGACGGATTATCAAGTTGTTTACCAAAATTAGGAGTTTTTTCTTTATCATCTATTGTCATAACTTGAATCTGACCAGCCTTAAATCCAGCAAAACCTAAGAGAGAACTATTTCCAGAGTTTTCTGGCCAATTTCTTAGTTTAGATTCTAGACTTTTGGCTCTATTTCTAGGATAAAATGCTAGACTTCCTCTTCTTGGAGAACTATACTTTCTATGACCCATGAATACAGCAAAACACCTTCTGATCCCATTAATAAATTTAATTGAAGCAAAGATAGTAAATAGTAATTTACTTTATGTAAATTAGTTTAGAAAATGATTAAATATTGTTAAAGTTCCTAAAAGCGCTTCTTCTAATCTTATAGTCTCAGTCTTTTGATAAGGAAATATATTAAGATACATTGAATTATTTATTTTTTGAAAAGTAGGATATATCTCATTAATTCCTTTGCTAGGCGAACCAAAAACAATTAATAAATTATCAAATTTTTTTATGATCTCTTTAAATTCAGACTCTCTATTTTTGAAAATTACTCCTTTTTTTGATGTAAATACAACAAATGTTTTTTGATCTAACTTTCTTAGAAATTCATCAATTGAATTAATATTCAATACATCATAACCCAAATATTCCTTCTTTATGTCACTTTCCGTTGCTTGAATAGATTTTAGATTGGGATAAGAATCAATAAATTTAACAATTATCTTTTGGCCATCCCTTCCTTGTCCTAAAAATGGAATAGGAAAATCTAGACCTACATCTACATAATATTCATAAGTTTTATTTCTCAAATCAATGATGAATTTTTTATTGTTATTGATTTTATTGTTAGATATTTGATTAAGAAGAGATTTTCTATGATAAATAAGGCCTACCCTTAATTCATTTGCCTTTACTTCACTAAGTTTAATTTTTTTTTTATGTTGTGGTCCTTTTATAGGTGGAAGAAGACCTATATATGATAATTCATGATTCATAGGATAAATTGACTTTCTTAGATATTGTGGTGTAGTTAGAAAGTCAAGAATTAATTTCATCAGGAATTTATCTGAATTCATATTTTTAGTAGTTGGGTCTTTATATATGATAATTTTCTTAACACCGAAAATAGAAAAAGCCCTAGCAAACCTCCCAATTTTTATAGTTTTTTCTCTCAAATTCTTCTCATCGGATAAAGAGGAATCTGGTATTGCTACAAAAATTCTAAGTGTTCTATTCATTCATTCATTCATTTACTAATTGATTTATCAAACCATTGAGATAATTATTAGCACCAAAAAAAACATTTTTTAAAATGCCTTTTCTATCAACCAATATTGCAGAAGGAGTACCCTGTAGTTGATATTGGTCAAAAGTCAGAGCAGAATATTTTTTGTTTTTAAGATAATATTTTACTCTCTCAAATAAAATTTTCTTATCTGATTCACTATAAGAATCATAGTTTGAGATATTTGCCTCTATAAATTTGAAAATATCGGTATCTAAATAATTGGTAGTATTTTGACGCAAGATATCCATACCAACAGGGAAAGGAATTTTATAATTGAGTTTATTTCCATCCTTTAATTGTCCATATTGGTTGAGTGCATTTAAAGTTTCTCCAATTACTTGTCCAGAAGACAATAATAATCTTAAATTATCTATTGTATTTTTATCATAATCTTCAAAAGCAGTAGCCAATCCTAAAACAACAACATCATCTTTACTGTAATTTTTATAAATTTCTATTGCATTTGGGATTGCATACATAAAGCAACCAGGACAATTTACTTGAAATACTTCAACGAGAACTACTTTTCCAATATTTTTATCAATATTAGTTGGTAAACCCTGAATCCACTCCGCAACGTGTAAATTTGGAGCTTTAGAACCCAAATGGACTGTCAATTTAAATTAAAAAGGTAAAAGCATTATAATAAGTTAATTAGAGTGATTTTTCTTTTGAATTTGTAGGATTTTCTTTTGCCATTTTTGCAAATCTATCAATTTCTTCTTCAGTTACTTTCCTCATAATTTTATTTTCATTTTCAATAAGAGACATTTTTATATGAGAAATTTCTGCCTTTTCTTCGCTCACCAAATAAATTGATTCTAAAGCTAATTTTCCTGCTTCTTCTAATGACACTTCATTTCTATAATATTTTTCTAAAAATTCATTTACTTGATCACTTCCTTGGCCGATAGCAATTGCATCATAGCCTATAAAGGTTCCACTAGGATCAGTTAGAAATAATTCCCCACCTGTTTTATCAACTCCTGCAATAATTAATGCAACTCCAAAAGGTCTTACACCTGCATATTGTGTTAATTGTTGGGACATGTCTGCAATATTTTTTGCAACTATTTCTACATCTACTGGCTCATCATAAATTAACTTATTACTTTGAGCGAAAAATCTGGCATGATCAACTTGAGCTCTTGCATCAGGAATATAACCTGCTGCAGCTACACCAATGTGATCATCAATTTGAAATATCTTTTGAGTTACATCTGAAATTTGTAATTTCCTTGTTTTTTCTTCTACGGCCAAAAGTACTCCATCTTTACATTTTATCCCTATAGCTAGAGTACCTCTTCTTACTGTCTCAATTGCATACTCAACCTGATATAATCTTCCATCAGGTGAAAATACTGTTATAGCTCTATCATAACCTGCTGCTGCTGGTAACAATTCGATATTACTACTTTGTTGTGTTTAATTTAAATTTACCTTATTAACACACTTTCTTAAATAATGATATCTGATGAAATTGAATTTTATGGTCATCCAAATGTTCTTGCTACTCATCAAAGAACAATAGAAATAACCAAAGATGATTATCTTACACGAGAGGGAAATTGCATTATAGGAATTAAAGCTAATAAGGCTTGCAATAATTTAAATCCAAAATTACAAAAACTGATAACAAGAGATAATATTCCAATAAAATTAGAAATTATTGTTGGAGATAATATATTTCAAATAAATGGATTTGGAAATAGCAATCTTACATTAATAAATCCACATGATATCGTAATTAGAACCAGTAATTTTGTATGTTCACGTACTGCTTCAGTGAAGTGTGATAAAGCATCTATTCATCTACCAAGAGATATAGTATCAAAATTACAAAATCCAAACACAAGAGGAATATTAAGAATTTCAGCAAATGATTTATAAAAAAATCTAATCATTCAAATTTATTTCCTGTGATTTTTTCATAAGAATAAATATATCTATCTAAAATTTTTTTGATTATCGATAAAGGTAATTGTGGCGGTTCTGGTTTTTTATTATGTAAATTATATTCATTAACTTTTTCTTTAAAACCGATTTTCGTAAGCCAATCTCTTAGAATTTGTTTATCATAACTTTCTTGAAGTATTCCTTTCTGATAATATTCTTTATCCCAAATTCTATATTCGTCTGGGCCAAGTGAATCTCCCAAAATTATTTCACCTTTCTTATTAAAACCAAATTCAAATTTTACATCTGCAATTATAAAACCTGTTCTCTCTATGATTTGACTCATTTCCTGATAAAGTTTTATTGATTTATTTTTCAAATAATGATAATCATTTTCTGACAAGATATTAGAGGAAATAATTGTACTTTTGGAGATAGGAAGATCATGCTCAAATGATTTTGTAGTTGGATCAAATAAAGGTTCAGATAATTTACTAGCTATTATTGCATCAAAATCCCGAGATAAAATGTCAAAGTCAGGAGAAGTCTTCATATCAATTTGATTATTGTTGTATCGATCAAACAAACTACCATAAAAATAACCCCGTACTACACATTCAATAGGGATCATTGATAATCTTTCAACTAACATTTTGTTGTTATCAATTGTTTTTATCATATGATTTTCAACATTCAGATTATCAAACCAAAACTTGGCAAATTTACACAAGATTTCTCCTTTTCTTGGAATTTCTTGTTTCATTGCAACATCAAATGCAGATATTCGATTTGAAAAAACAAACAAGAGATTATTATCATTATTATTATTATTATAATACTGATAAACATCTTTGACTTTTCCTTTATGTACTAATTTCAATCGTACTATATATGACAAAAAATATATTATTATAATTATCTATAATTAAAAATATTGTAAAAAACATGATTTTTCCCAAGAAAAGTAATTGTAAAGGTATTGATATTCTTTCAAAGACCAATTCTCTTATATTTATATTTTATCAAATTTTGATTATAGCATATACGACTGGAATCCTATGGTTGAGACGAAACCCTCTCTCCTTAATTTTTTCTGCAATAACTCCTTTTTCTTTATTATTTGTTTTATATATCATTAGCGATGGACAATATACTCAATTTGCTATAAGTGGAAGCTTAGTCATGGCTTTAGTAGGATACGGTTTAGCATTAGGCCAAGATATTACATATTATAAAACAGAATATAAAATACAGGACATGTTTGTAGCTTCTCCTGTAGCACCATTAACCTATATGACAGGTTTGGCATTATCAGAAATTTTATTTGGATTGCCCGCCCTTCTAATTCTTTTATTTTTAGTTTTTTATATTGGAGGTACTTTAGTTTACATTCCATTACTTATATTTATAATACTAATTGTATGGATCTCTACTTCTAGTATGGGTTTCTTTTTATCATCCCATATGTTATATATGAAAAATGCAACACAAATTATATCTTTTGTTAATATTTTTTTAACTATATTACCGCCGGTATTTTATTCCATTTCTAAGCTTCCAGAAACTCTTCAATATGCTTCCTACCTTGTACCAACAACTCATGCTTCCTTGATGATTCAATATGCAATGGGATTTGATACACCTCAAAATTGGTCATTATTAATTGGTGTATCAGTACAGTTAGTATATGCTATGGCATTTCTGATCTTAGCAAAAGCTCGAGCACTTTGGCGAGAAACTTAAATGTAGTCTTGAAGAATTAATAGGTCATGGTGGGATTTGGACCCACGACCTAAGGTTTACAAAACCTTCGCTCTGGCCAGGCTGAGCTACATGACCTTACACTTACCGACTTTTCTATTATTACTATAATTAATTCTTTGCCAATAATTACAATATATTTAAGTAACTATTATTTTAGAAATCATTATTGATAAATAAAGAATTTAATGTTATTGTTACAATAGAAAATAAGCCTTTTATAAATGACCCTGAAGGAGAAACAATATACCGAGATTTAATTTTAAAAAATAATTATGGAAATATTAAATCAGTTAGAACTGCTAAGGTATTAAAATTAATTTTAAGTGCAAATAATTCAAAGGAAGCAATATTAAATACAAGAAAAATGTGTGAAGATTTGAGAATATTTAATCCTCTTGTAAGCAATTGTCACGTTAATGTAATATATAATAAAGAGGAAATAAATAAAGATGCTTGAAAAGATAAATATCTATAGATCAATAAGTGGATATAAATCAATCCGAATTTATTGTGAAGAATGATGTGAAAGTGCTCTATTTAAAAGTAAAATAGTCCGTAAATATTTAGCCAAGTCTGTTACAGTAATTATTCCTACTAATTTTCCATTTTCAATAATAGGTAATCTTCTTATTCTGTTATTTACCATTCTTTGAACTGCAACATCAATTGAAGTATCAGGGGAGGCAGAAGTTCTTATTTTAGACATCATATCACCTACTTTTACATTTGATAATTTTAATTCTTTGAGGCAAATTTTTTTGATAAAATCTCTTTCTGTAATTATTCCAATTGGTTGCTCATCCGATAAAACAATTATGGAGCTAACTCCCTTTTCACTCATCAATTGTGCAGCTTTTAACGCAGTATCTTTTTCAGAGATAGTGAGGAGATCTTTGATCATTATGTCTCTTACTACTTCATCCATGGCAATGAAATATATAATAAAAAGAAAAACCTTATAATTCTATCAATTATATTAATAGAAAATAATTAAATTACCTTTTTGTGGATCCAAAAATATTAATTCGTATAAAATCACTTTTTATACTATAACCTAATGTTAACAATTGGTGTCCCTATCTTTCCCGGAAGTAATTGTGACAGAGATGTTTATCATGTTTTAACCAATATCTACAAGGTAAAAGCAGATCTTATTTGGCATAAAAAAGACAATATAAAAAATTATGATGCAATAATTATCCCAGGTGGGTTTTCTTTTGGTGATAGGTTAAGAGCAGGAATTATAGCAGCTCATAGTCCGATAATCAAAGAAGTTAAAAGATGTGGGAATCAAGGAGTACCAATATTAGGCATTTGTAATGGATTCCAAATATTGGTAGAATCGGAATTACTTCCAGGTTCTTTAATCAAAAATAATTCTCTGAAATTTATTTGTAAATGGACAGATCTCGAAGTTAGAAATACTAATACTCCCTTTACACTGTCATTTGAAAAGCATGAAGTATTCAAAATTCCTATTGCTAACGGAGAAGGACGATATATCTTAAATGAAGATCAATTAAAAGAAGTTAGAAAAAAAAATCAAATTGTTTTTAGTTATTATCATGATGATCCTAATGGATCTATGGAATCTATTGCAGGAATTTGTAATGATTCTGGTAATATTGTAGGTATGATGCCACATCCTGAGCGAACATGTCAAAGTGAATTACAATCATTTGGATTAACTAATAAAGCTATGAGAATTTTTGATTCATTAATGAATTTTCTAAAAAAATAAGCTCATAAATAGTAAAATCGATAATCTAGGTTATTTGGAAATATTAACTAAAACAGAATTAAAGTATCTTACAAAAGAATTAAAACGCGAACCCAATTCCATAGAAAAGGAGATTGTAGGTGCACAATGGTCAGAACATTGCTCGTATAAATCCTCTAAAAAATATATTAAACTCCTTCCAAGCAAAGGAGACAGAATATTAGTTGGGCCAGGTTATGATGCAGGAGTTATTGATGTTGGCAATGGCGAAGTAATTACTATACATATTGAAAGTCATAATCATCCATCTGCTGTCGAACCATATGGGGGTGCAGCTACAGGGATAGGAGGTATAATTCGTGATATTATTTCTATTGGAACTATGCCTATTGCTTTATTAAATGCATTAAGATTTGGACCGATTAGTTCCCCTCTTTATCATAATAATATCAAATCGTCTGTTGATGAAAATAATGAATTATATTCACATTCTAGATGGCTATTAAAAAATGTAGTTAGAGGAATATCAGATTATGGAAATTGTATAGGAATTCCAACCATTGGAGGAGAGATAGAATTTGATGAGTCATTTGAGAATTATTGTTTGGTCGATGTTGCAGCGATAGGATTTGGAAAAAAAGACAATATAATACAAAATGTTATTCAAGTAAACGATATCCTCATTTTAGCAGGTGGTCTCACGGGGAGAGATGGAATTCATGGTGCATCATTTGCATCAAAAGAATTGGAACAAGAAAACAGATCTGCAGTGCAGATTCCAGATCCATTCATGGAAAAGTTATTAATTGATGTGACAAGAGAAGCTATTGAAAATAATGTTTTAAAAGCAGTAAAAGACTTAGGAGGAGGAGGTTTGTCTTGTTGCCTTTCTGAAACTTCTGCTAATTTAGATAAAGGCTTTGACATAGATATCTCTAAAGTTCCACTAAAATATCATGATATGACTCCTACAGAAATTATGATTTCCGAATCCCAAGAAAGAATGTTATATATTATTAGCAAAAATAAATTAGCAAAATTTTCGGAAATTCTTAAAAAATATGAAGTTCCTTTTGCAATAATTGGCAAAGTTAAGAATCATAAAAATCTAGTAATATATAAAGATAAAAAAACTATTGCAAAAATGCCTTCACATTTAATAGCTTATGCTCCATTATTGAACCGAAAAAGTATCAAGCCCAAATATATTGATGAGTTGAGATTAAATAAAATTTTGCTAAAGGTTCCTAAAGATTTGAACAGGATAGTTCTTAACATGTTATCAAATCCAACAATTGCCTTCAAGAATTGGATTTTTCAACAATTTGATCAAGAGATAGGATTAAGGACCATTCTCAAGCCAGGTATTACTGATTCAGCAGTTTTAAAATTAAATAATAATAAGTTTCTTTCAGCAAAGTTAGATGGAAATTCTAAATTATGTTATCTTGATCCATATCAAGGGGCTTTATCATGTCTTTCTGAAGGTCGATCAAATATAGTATGCTCGAATGGAAAACCGATAGGATTAGTTGATCATTTGCAATTTGGTAATCCTGAAAATCCTGAAATCTTTTGGACATTTCAAAAATGTATAGAAGCTATAATTGATTTTAGTAAATTCAATAAAATTCCTGTAGTAGGAGGCAAGGTTAGTTTTTATAATGAAACTAAAAATGGACCAATTAAACCTACGCCGGTTATAGGAATGATTGGATTAATAGAAGACAAGAGTCATATTTCAAAAACAATTCCAACTTATGATGATACCTTATATATTATAGGAAACACATCGGACGAGATGGGAGGATCTGAATATTATCAATATTTGAATGGCATTATTGGTGGCTCTGTCCCTCATTTGGATTTACATGAGGATTCTAGAAATTCAGGTGTAATCTTAAATGTAATTAAAAAGGGATTAATTACTTGTGCTCATGATTGTTCAAAGGGAGGTCTCTCTATTGCCTTGTCAGAAATGGCAATTGGTAGTAATTGTGGAATAGCGATTAATTTAGATAAAATTCCTAATAATTGTAAAAGATTAGATAATCTTCTATTTGCAGAAACTCCTTCTAGATTTATTATAGGAACAAAAGATGAAGATAAAATTGAAAAGGAATTGTATAAATGTAAAAATTTACAATATGCCAAAATAGGAAAAGTTGTAAAATTTCCAGACAGAATAATATTCCAACGAAATAATAAGAAAATTATCAATATTGAAATAGAAATTGCAAAAAGATATTATGAAAACCTTTCCAATATAATGAAAAGTTATTGAATTTAAATAATAAATGTATAAAGAGAATAAATCATTTACTACCAAGGCATAGGATTCAAATATTTTAATTGAATAATAAAGGTGTATTCTAGATGGTAAGGGAAAATTGTGGTGTTGTTGGAGTTTTTTCTATGGACGAACATAATGTAATTCCAATTCTTATTGATTCATTACGTGCTCTACAACATAGAGGTCAAGAATCATGGGGTATAGCCGTTCCTAATAAAAAACCATTCAAACAATTAGGTTTGGTTTCTAGTTATGCAGATAATTTTAAAAATATTATTACAAAGTTCAAATCAAATGCTGCAATAGGTCATGTCAGATATTCTACCTTCGGTAAGAGCACAATAGAGAATGCTCAACCATTAAAAGTCAAAGATCTCTGTATTGCACATAATGGTACAATTGCAAATGTTGAAGAATTGGCAAATATGGTTGGAGGATGTACATTTACACCTCAAACCATGAGCGATACGCTAATAGCAGCTAAAAGACTTGTAGAACATCTTTCTAGTACGCTGAATTTAAAAGATTCAATTAAAATTCTAAAGCAAGAGATGATAGGTTCCTTTTGTTTTACCTTCTTGACTGATCAAGGATCGGTTTATGCAGCTAGAGATACAAAAGGCTTTAGACCGTTGGTTTTAGGTTATCACCAAGAAACAAATACATATATTATTGCATCTGAATCATGTGCTTTTTCTGCAGTAGGCGCCTACTTGATAAGAGATATAGAGCCAGGAGAATTAATCAAATTAAGTACAAAAGGATTAGAGAGTGAAATATTTTCAGCCGAAAAGCCCCATGCGCATTGTGCTTTTGAATATACTTATTTTGCTCATCCAGTGAGTATAATGGAAGGAGTCAATATTTATGCTGCTAGAAAAAGAATGGGTGAATTTTTAGGAAAAATATGTCCGATTGATTCAGCCGACATAGTAATTCCAGTACCGGATTCTGCAAGACCTGCTGCATTAGGTTATGCTCAACAGACAGGCTTACCTTTTGAGGAAGGATTAGTTAAGGATAGACATATTAATAAAGGTGCCTTGCGAAGTTTTATAGAACCTTATCAATCGGATAGAATTGAAATAAATAAAGGAATTCTTCCTATTAAAGATATTATCAATGGCAAAAATGTTGTAGTAATAGATGATAGTATAATCAGAGGCACTAGTTCAGAATCTATTATTCGAACTCTAAGAAAGGCGGGAGCTAACAAAATCTATATGATAGTTACTTATCCTCCAGTAAGATATCCTTGTTATGCTGGAATTGATTTTCCCTCAATGGATGAACTATTGGCAAATCAACAAATTATAAAATATGGAAAAGAAACAGAACTTAATATAAAAGTAAGTAAATTAATTGGAGCAGATACAGTTTTTTATAATAATACAAAAAATCTTGCTAAAGCAATAGGAATATCAGAAGAAGAATTATGTTTTACTTGCTCAACAGGAAATTATAGTCCTTTAGGAATAACACCAAAGTTTAGAACAAGAAAAGAAATCAAAGGGGAAGAAAATTAAATACTACAAAATTTGAAAATGTAGAGCAAATCAAGATTATAGTCTGATTTTTTATGATATCATTAATTAAAGCTTTTGCAATTGATATCGATGGTACTTTGACTGAGAATGGTGGTGGAATTATCCATCTCCCTGCATTCCAGAACCTGAGAACTTTAGAAAAATTAGGTTATAAAATTATTTATGTAACTGGAAGATCTTCAATTGAAGCTTATATATTATCAGTATTTGGAGGGACAACCAAAATTGCTGTTGGAGAAAATGGTGGAGTCGTTACTATAAGCCCCACCGATCATATTCTGCTAGGCAATAAAGAAAAATGCATTACTGGATTTAATATTTTAAAGAGAAAAATTGAAAACGTTAAAATGAAAAATGGTTTCGATCGTATGACTGAGATTGTATTAGAGAGAACTTTTGATATTAATAAAGGTAATAAAATCCTTAAAGAAAATAATTTAGATCTCGATCTATACGATAGTAAATATTCTTTTCATATTAATAATAGAGGAATCAATAAAGCTACGGGTCTTGCAAAAGCATTAGATATTTTAAAAATAAATCCCTCTGAAACAGTAACAATTGGTGATAGTGAAACTGATATTCCTTTGTTTGAATTTTGTGGTTTTAGTATTGCGTTAAATCATTCTGATAAACTTGTAAAATCAAAAGCTAACCACGTTGTCTCTGGAAATGAGGGAAAAGGCTTAGTTGAGGCATTAGATTATATTGCGCTGAATTTTTTTGGTAAAAATGCTATCACATGAGTCTGAAAGAGGTAATTAATGAAATCAGAAAAATAGTTAACAGATCACTTTTAGATTTAAAATATAATGTCATTAACTACGATGTATCAGAACCCCCAAAAAGTGAATTTGGCGACTTAACAACAAATATTGCTTTTTTATTGGGTAAAAAAAATCGTAAAAAACCTTATGAAATTGCTAGAGAACTTGTTTACAATTCTATAAATATTCAATTAAAAAATAGGGTTAAAGATTCTTTGATATTAAATGCAGAGGCTCATCCGTCTGGACATATCAATTTTAATATTAATTATAAAAATTTTAATAAATTCATATTAGAAATTGTTAAACAAGATAAACTCTCATTTCCAAATATAGGAAAAAATACTAAAATAACCATTGAACATACTAGTGTAAATCCCAATAAAGCGATACATATTGGACACCTTAGAAATGTCGTATTAGGTGATTCATTATATAGGTTATTTAAATTAACTAATCATGAAGTTATTGTATTAAATTATATAGATGATTCTGGGGTTCAAATTGCAGATCTTATTGTAGCATTTAAATTTGCTGGTTTTAATTCTGAAAATATTGATAAATCCATTAAATTTGACCAATATTGCGGAGATATATATGTAAAAATAAACGAATTGTATAAGACTAACCCGGATTTAATTGAAAAAAGAAAATTAGTTATTAAAGAGATTGAAAAAGGAGATACAGACATTGCAGAATTTACAAATTTTATAGTTGAGAAAATTGTTAAACAGCAACTTTTCACTTGTTGGAGAATCAAAGCTAGATATGATTTACTTATTATTGAATCACAAATTTTATTATCAAAACTTTGGAAAAATACATTTAATCTTTTAAAAGACAATAATATTATCTATTTTTCAAGTGAAGGTAAAAATAACAATTGTTGGTTAATTAAAGATGAAAATAATGAAGAAAAGGTAGTGGTAAGAAGTGATCAAACTGCGACTTATATTGCAAAAGATATCTCATTTGCAGTATGGAAATTAAACCTTGTGGACGATCCCTTTACTTATAAAAAATTCTATACACAGTGGGATAACTCTATTCTATGGAAAACTATGTTAAAATCAGAAAGTGAAGATGAACTCTCTAACAATTATAAGTTATTTTCTAATGAACAAAAACCTACTATAGTTATAACAATAATAGATTCACGACAAGCACGATTACAAAAAATTATTTCAAATATCATAGAAAAGGTTGATAATACTACTACTAAAAAATATGTATATCTTGGGTATGAGGCAGTTGCTCTGAGTCAGGAAACAGTTCAATCTGTTGGAATTGAATTAGAAAAAATAAATAAAAAAATTATTCATATGTCTGGTAGAAAAGGAATATTTATCAATGCAGATATTATTTTAGATGAATTATACAAAAAGGCTTATTCTGAAATTAAGAAACGAAATCCTGATTGGATTGATTCCATTACAGATAAAATTGCTGAAGGAATTGCAGTTTCAGCAATTAGATATAATCTAATAAAACAAGATTTAGATAAGATGATAACTTTTGATATGAAAGAAGCATTAACTCTTGATGGGGATACTTCATTATATTTACAGTATTCATTTGCTCGCGCTACCAGAATTTTAGAAAAAGGCAATGAGTTCTTACCAAAATTTAATGAAATGGAAACGAATGCAGATATAAAACTTTATATTTTGAATCACAAAACTGAAGTTGATCTTATTAAAGAAATATCAAAGTTTACTATGGTTATAGAAGAAGCGGCATATACCTTAAATCCAAAGGTTATAGCAAAATATGCAAATCAATTATCCACTAAATTTAATTCTTTTTATGAAAGCTTACCTGTTTTATGTGATGATCCTTTTTTAAAAATCAGTAGATTACTAATTGTTAAAGTATTTGTAATTGTGTTAACAAACTTATTTGATTTATTAGGAATACATACATTCTCAAGAATATAAAAAAATAAAAAGCTATTCATGTATTATAACAAATATTAATTGACGATTATTTAAAGATAAAAGTTATGAAAATCATTGTCGGTAGTTATGTCTTATTGTATCATACAATTAACAAGAAGTGGCTTGTTAAAGTAGAAGAAGAAAAAAAAATGCATACCCACCTTGGAATAATTGATATTTCTTCTATAATTGGATTGGAATATGGAATGACAATAACAACTAGTTTAGATAAAAAAATTCACTTGATTCAGCCTACCATATATGATTATATTATGAAGTCTGAAAGAAATACACAAATTGTTTATCCTAAAGATTTAGGATATATAGCTATAAGAAGTGGGATTCAGAATGGATCAAAAGTATTAGAAATAGGAACAGGAAGCGGAGCTTTAACAACATTTTTAGCAAGCATAGTAAAACCTAATGGACACGTATATACATATGATATTAATCCAGAATTTATGAAAATAGCAAAAAAAAATCTTGTTAAATCAAATATGGATGAATATGTAACAATGACAGAATACGATATTCAAAATGGTATTAGTTTACAAGAATTTGATGCAGCCATCATTGACCTTGGAGATCCCTGGACAATAGTAGAACATGTCTATAAAGTATTAAAAGGAAGTGGTGCTTTTCTGGCTATATGTCCTACAATGAATCAAGCAGAAAAAACTGCAATTTCATTAAAAAATAATTATTTTACCGATATTGAATGTGTTGAAATTCTAATTCGTAATATTGAGGCACGAGAAGGAATGACAAGACCCTCAATGAGAATGATTGGACATACAACTTATCTTATATTTGCTAGAAAAATACTATAACCAGAGATTCTGAAAAAAGACAAACTAGTTAAAATGTAATATAAAGAAAAAAAATATTTATTAGTATATTATATTTCAATTGGTAAAGATCTTAATAATAATGACTTTTATTCCATTATCTTTTCCATCATTTGGTTTTGACCTGAATATTCACTTTGTGATTTTGTTATTCCACCATGATGAAAGTTATACATCATTTCCTCTATTGTCATTTTTTTGGTTTCTAAAATTTCTCCACTTCCTACATCTGTAATTACTTTTGTTACTTCATTTTGATTATTGAGTAAATATATAATATATACCAGATATCCTTTGACGGGATGAATGAAGGCAGCTACCGCGGAAGTATCATTACCAATATTAGTTTCTGCATTAGTTATAGCTTCAGATAACCTAATCTTAATCAAAGGATCAAAGGATTCTCTCATAACCTTTGATATATCCACTGACCCTGTCCAATTTGAATTTTGACTATTCGTGGTAGAATTATTTTTCGTTCCTATTTGACTTGTTTCTTCATTTATTTCTTGGCCACTTACATCTTTTGAAACTTCATTGTGTGCAAAGTAAAAAGAGATTACAAACAACGAACTAATAAGCATAACCAACAAGGGTTGCTTATAGAAGACTTTATCCATATCAAATACATGATTATACAATTATAAAAATTTTCCAATCAAGATTATCAAACGCTTAACTATGGGTAAAGACTCATTGAAATTAAAGTTTTCCAAGATCGGTCTTCAAAAACATATGGATTATACCCTTTCATATTGACTTTATTAGAAACTCTTTTGGACAAATATAGACCTAGAGAACCAAGTATTTTCCATAATTTGCTATTAGGTTTAGAGGTAAAAGAGTCTAATGCCCATTTTACCAAAGAATATTTAGATGGATGATGCACTAATACATAATTTAATAGTTGATCTTTTGAAGCAGACAATATATAGTGAGCATGTTCAAATAGTTCATCTTTAAAAGCCAATTCAGCTTTCGATATTTTGGATTTTCTTTTTAACATCTCTTGTAATATAGAATCTAAGTTATTTTCAGCCTCTATAGTATTTATGCATCTTCCAAAAGTAGATAAAACATGGGAGTCACTTCCAGCTATGGATATCATTTTATTATCAGAAGAAAATTTTTCTGCTGTTATGTTTGAATAATTATCAATATTATTACTGTTAAATGATTCTATCATATCGCATTTTATTGCATTTTCTCTGATCCCATTAGAAACAGCAAATGGATGAGCAGCGCAGGAAACAGCATTTTGTTTTCTTATTGTATCTAAAGTTTCATCAATATCCATTCCAGGTTTTATGGTATCGTGGATTCCATATGCCAATACATGACCCTTTGTATTTATTGTTATTTCTTCTGCAGGATAAATCTTAATATTTTTAAATTTTTCGTGATTTTGTTTGTATTCTAACATTTGTTTATACCCATTCAAGGTATTGTGATTTGTAATGAAGATAACATCAATTTTTTTTTCGTAGGCTAGCAATAATTGATCTTCAACGGTAACGCCACAATCAAACGAAATCCTTGGTGAATTATTCATATTATTTGAAAAAACGTTATGACAATGTACTTCCATATTTAACAAGTGAGTCGTATCTATAAACCCAATCTAATGGGGAATTTCTCTTATATATGACTATCTATTACTAATAAATTATATAATTAGAATAAAGATCTATAAAACAAAAGATCTACAAAATCTTTATTGTCATATACCAATTCAATTAAGTGCTAATTTTAATTATATACTAGAAAATACTCTTATCCTTTTATTAATTGGTAGGAAATTCAAGATTTATTTATCAGCCACTATTAAAGATTTTTATGGATATCAATCAAGCATTTGCCAAGATACTTGTTCCGATTGATGGATCAGAACCCTCTTTTCATGCCGCTCACATTGCCAGCAACATTGCTAGTAAATTTAATGCTGAAATAGCACTTCTCTATGTAGTTGTTTCACCTTCGCACTATGAATATATTAATCTGACAGGTCTTGTGACCCCGAAACAAATTGATAAAATTATTCAAAATGTGAAAGAAGAATCTAAAGATTGGTTTAATAGAATAGAAGATATGATAAAGAAGGAAAATCCAAATATTACATTAACAACGAAAGTGATAGTAACAGGAGTAGCTATTTATGGTGAAATAATACAATATGCAGAGAAAGAAAGTATGGATTTAATAGTAATAGGTACAAGAGGAAAATCAGGAGTTAAAAAATTATTATTAGGAAGCACAGCATCTGGTGTAGTCACATATGCAAATTGTCCGGTCTTAGTAACCAAATAAAAGGCTTATTTAGATATTTCATTTACTCATTTCTTGGATTATTAGGTTATTTATTATTGTCAAAATATTTTTTTAGATCAGATAGGGAATAAATAGGTAAAGAACAGGTAAAATCTTTGCAAACATACACATGTTCTTTAGCTTTGTTTCCATCTGTCATATCAATTTTTTTCCCCTTTAAGACTGTAAAGATATTCGATGAGAGCAATTTTTGTGATTCTTCGGAAGGATGTTTTAAAGTTAATATTAATCCATTAGGAATAAATTCTTTCCTTATCCATGATTCTATTTCGCTATTGTTATGATCATTCTTTTTATCTTGAAGTATTATTATTTCTACAGGTTTTTTAAAATATAGATATAGTGAAATTAACAATTGACCAAATCCAAAAGGATTTCCTAATGCGGCTCTATAACATGATTTAACAATTAATTCTGCTTTATCCAAATAATCATAATTTTGGGTCATAAAATGAAGACGTAATAATGCATAGGCAGCCATAGAGTTACCACTTGGAATTGCCAAGTCATAGAAATTTTTTGTTCTTATAATCAAATTTTCATGATCATCAGAAGTAAAAAAGAAACTCTTTTCTTTTTCATCCCAAAAATGGTTTATTGTTGAGTCAGTATACTGGATAGCTCTTTCGAGATAAAATGGATTTGAAGTTACTTCAAAAACATCTAAAAGAGAATTAACATAATAGGAATAATCATCTAAATATCCATTAAGTTTTGAAATTCCGTCTTTATGGGTATGTTTTAATCTATTACCATCATATGATAATTTATTTTCAATAAAATTTATTGTTTTTTTTGCATAATTCAAATATTCTAAGTTATGAGTAACCTTGTAGGCTGATACAATGGCTGAAATCATTAAGGAATTCCAAGAAGTTAAAATCTTTTCATCTTTTTCAGGAGGTATTCTTGTATTTCTAACTTTAAATAAAATATCTAATGATTCATTTAAAATATTTTCGATTTCATCTATTGAGAGATTGTATTGCTTTGATAACGATTCTATAGATTTAGTAATATTTAGTATATTTTTTCCTTCAAAATTACCTCCTTGAGTTATTCCAAAATAATCACAGAATAATTCAAATTTTTGATTATCGAATATTTTTTCTTTAATCTCATTTTTTTTCCAAACATAGAATTTTCCTTCAACTCCTTCTGAATCAGCATCTTGAGCAGAATAGAATGCACATTCGTCATTTTCATTAAAAAAAGTCATCTCTCTAATTAAATAGTCTATAGTTTTTTTGATTAAACTTAAATAATAATCTCTTTTAGTTGCTTGATACAATTCTGAAAACAATTGAATTAACAATGCATTATCGTATAACATTTTTTCAAAATGAGGAACTAGCCATCTTTCATCTGTAGAATATCTTGAAAAGCCACCTCCAATATGATCATGTATTCCACCCTTTGCCATCTTTTTTGCAGTAAATTCTACAAAATTTAGGAAATGAGAATTTTTTGAATAGTCATAATACCTAAGTAAAAATAAAAGATTAGTTGTATTAGGAAATTTAGGAGCTTGTCCAAATCCTCCATGTACTTTATCTGCAATTTGAAGAAGATTTATAGCAGATTCATCCAATATACTTTTTTCAATTTCTATATCTTGTCTTTTAATAAGACTTGGAGATGATTCTAGAAGAGATCCCATAAATTCTTGAGATGCTCTATCGATATCTCCCTTTTTCTCTTGGTAAGCTTTAGATAATGTTTCTAAAATATTAGGAAAACTAGGAATACCATACCTTGATTGTTTAGGGAAATAAGTTCCGACATAGAAAGGTTTCTGATCAGGAGTAAGAAATACAGATAAAGGCCAACCACCATTTCCACTTGCTAGTTGACATGCTTTTTGGTAAATATCATCTAAATCAGGTCTTTCTTCTCTATCAACTTTGATATTAACAAATTTTGAATTCATAATTTGTGCAATATTTTCATCTTCAAAAGATTCATGTGCCATAACATGACACCAATGGCAAGCGCTGTATCCTATACTAAGAAAAATTGGTTTATCTTCTTTTTTAGCTTTAGTTAATGCTTCTTGTCCCCAAGGAAACCATTCAACAGGATTATGAGCATGTTGTAAAAGATAAGGACTTGATTCATGAATTAATTTATTAGGTTTATTGTTATCTTTATTTATCATATTTATATTTAATAGAATTAGAAGCTTTTAATTGTACTTATTAACTGACTCAATCACTATTAAAGAGATAATAATAGATGACTAAAATAAGTACTTGAAAATTGCTTTACCTTATAATTCTTCCATTACAAAGAATTAAAGAAGAATATATTATTTTTTTGTTACAACAGCATTTTCAAATCCTTGAAAAAAGGTATTACTTACTGATTGATTAATTGTCACAAAGAGCTACATTTTGTGAGATTCTTACAATCATAAATAAAATTAGATTACTTATCTTTATTTTTGATAGATTTTAATAGCTTGTGGTGGACAAACATTTTCACATGCCAAACAGAAAATACAATCTTTTTCTCTAGCCATTAGAGGTTTTTTATCAGAGCCCTGATGACCAGGTGTT
>Ga0126312_10000005_pt1 | contig 77653 bp, 75 predicted proteins | sample Plot104A_FD_92537 | JGI IMG/M metagenome (GOLD analysis project Ga0126312, IMG submission 92537) | Serpentine soil microbial communities from UC McLaughlin Reserve, CA, USA - Plot104A | ecosystem: Environmental > Terrestrial > Soil > Grasslands | place: USA: UC McLaughlin Reserve, Lake County... | reverse complement strand
CGGCGAGCGGGCGCGCGGCGCCGCGCACGGCACCCATGGAGCCTCCCGGCACGGGCCCAGAACCAGCGCGAGGCGCTTGATCGAAGCCGCCACTCACGGGTCCGCCACGTCCCGAAGCCACGACGCGGCCGAGCGTCTGGCCGCCTCGTCGACGGCGCGGACGTGGCCCCAAACGCCCGAGGGCGACGGGAGCCGGAGAGCATCCGGAGTAGCTGACCGCCGCCCGTTGCGGTCGGTTGTAGCCGGAAACGCCCGGCCTCATAATCCGTAGGGCGGAGGTTCGATCCCTCCCCGGCCCACTGCTCCGGAATGTCCGAATCCGTCCAGCTCGGGCGCCCGCGGGGGTATGGTCGCGTCGTCAACTCTCATGGAAGGGGTAGGAGATGAAGCGACTTTGGACGCGGCCCATGCCCGCCTGGTCGGCGGTGCTCTTGATTCTGGGCACGGCGCTGGTCGGCATCGTGGCGAGCGCTGGAGGCGATCAGATCGGCAAGTCCCATGGGGTGCATTACATCGTCGAGCAGGGGCCGGGCGTTAATCCGGACAGCATCGGCGAGGCGGTCGCCAAGTGCCCGAAGGGAACGGTCGTCGTGGGCGGAGGCTTCCACGAGAACGGGGCCTCCATCCACATGCGCATCGTGAGCTCCCAGCCGATCGACCGCGGCGACCGAAACAACGCGCCGGACGACGGCTGGTCGGTGAAGCTGTTCAACGAGACGGGCGGCTTGAACACGAACTTCGCGAACGTATACGCGGTCTGCGAGGAGCGTTAGCGCGACCAAACCAAAATGCCGTGCCGCCCAGGTGTGAGGCGGGTTGTACCGGGTAGCACCCGAGTGCGCTGCTGAACTATTCTCAGGGCGCCAAGGGAACCACGGAAGGAGCACGAGATGGCGGACCGCAGGCGACGGCTGGGAATCGTGATCGGAACGCTGCTGCTGGGAATCGTCGCCGCGAGTCCCGCTCAGGCGGCAACCGCCGGCGCCAGGACCCTAGGGGACCCGCTCCTTCCGCAGATCGGGAACGGCGGCTACGACGTCGATCACTACCGGATCGCCCTCGACTATGACCCCGTGGCGAACGTCTTCAACTCGGCGAAGACCACGATCAATGCCACGGCGGATGCGAAGCTGAAGGAGCTCAGCCTCGACTTCCAGGATGACCTCGACGTATCCAGCGTGCGGGTCAACGGGCGAGCGGCTGACTTCAGCCAGGTCGCGGCGACGCCGGACCTCAGCGAGATCCCCGAGGTGACCCAGCCCATGAAGCTGGTGATCGCACCAGGCGCGGCGACCAGGCCAAAGGCGGGCGAGCAGTTCACCGTGGAGGTTCGCTACTCCGGCGAGCCGCGCGAGATCACCGATCCCGACGAATCGATCGAAGGCTGGATCCGCGCCTGCTACCCGCTGAACCCGCCTCAGACGTGCGACGGCGCTTTTGTGGTCAACGAGCCGATGGGCGCCCAGAGCTGGTTCCCGTCGAACAACTACCCGACCGACAAGGCGACGTTCGACACGCTGATCACCGTCCCGCAGGCGAAGACGGCGCTGGGCGTCGGCGAGCTCGCCTCGCGCGAGGATCACGCTGACGGCACCTCCACCTGGCACTGGGTGGAGGACGATCCGACGGCCACGTACCTCACCACGGCCACGGTCGGCGACTTCAACTACCGCGTCGACTCGATGACGGAGGACTCGACCGGGAGGACGCTGCCGCTCTACAACGCGATCGACAGCAGTGCGACGGCCGCCCAGCTGACGGCGATCAACAACTCGCTTGCGCAGGCGCCCGGACAGATCAACTTCCTGAGTGACACGTACGGGCCGTATCCGTTCGACTCGGCCGGAGCGGTCGCGGACCGCGCCGCGGGTGTCGGCTACGCGCTGGAGGTCCAGACGAAGCCGCACTATTCCGGGGGCTTCACGAGCGGTAACCCATCGATCAACGTCGGCACGCAGCTCCACGAGCTCGCCCACATGTGGTGGGGGAACAGCGCCACGCTCCAGACCTGGGCCGATATCTGGTTCAACGAGGGCTGGGCGAACTGGTCCGAGTGGTACTGGGACTTCTCGGAGCGCGGGGGCGATGATCCGGCGGCGATCTTCGACGAGCTCTACGCGGGAACTCCCGCCGAGGATTGGGAGACCGCCCCGGCGATCCTCGACGGCGACCCGGCGAACCTGTTCGCCTTCTTTCCCACCTACCAGCGCGGCGCGATGACGGTGCAGGCGTACCGGGAGATCGTCGGGGACGACACGTTCTTCGCGTTCGCCAGAGAGCTGCAGAGCGAGTTCGCGTACGGCAACGTCAGCACGCAGGAGTTCATCGAGGAGGCGAAGGACGCAAGTGGCTTCGACGGCGCCAAGCTGGAGCTACTCGACGACTTCTTCCAGCAGTGGCTCTACGGTGAGGTGAAGCCGACGATCCTGCCGGAGGACTTCGCCTAGGCCCAGTTGGTTGTGGGCGGCACAGCCGGGTACCTTCACACCGGTTGGGCCTGCGCAGGACTGGACAGGGACGCCCGGAGAGCCGCCGGACGCTTGTCGGCGCCGTTGCCGTGCTCGCTTGGGTCACGCTCGGCGCGCTCGCGGCGGGCCCCGAGTCGAGGGGAGCCGCGGGCAAGGCGACGCCGCGGGCTCCGCAGCCGGTTCCCGCATGGTCGGTGACGGCTCGCGACGGAGCGCACCTTCGCGCTCAGGTCGCCAATTTCGCTCGCGCGTTCGCGAAGCGACAGGACGGCCGCCGCCGGCTCATGCTGCTGCACTTCGGCGGCGTGCGCACCCCGGACGGGGTCACGTTCGGGACCGCCTACCGGCCGGTCACGAGCGGTGACCTCGTCTACTTCTCGAATGCGGTCGTCCTGGGGGCGCTGAAGAGAGCGGCCGACACATACCAGCGACGGCGCCACCACGGCTCGGCCACGATCGCCTACGGCACGACCAACTACAAGCTGGCGAACCCGAGCGGGCCATTCCTGGACATGAGCCCGGCCGATGCCCGAGCCGCCGGTAACGACCTGGCCAAGGTCGCGAAGGGCCTGCGCTGCTACCAGCGGGGAACGAGCGGCGGCGGCTGTCCCGCGGGAGGGCATCGATATCGCCACCAGAGGGCGGCGCTGTCGGGCGACATCGAGATGAGCTGGGAGAAGGCGCAGGTCAGCCGCGCCCTCGTCAAGGGCGCCGCCGGCCCGCGCGGGGTCCGCGGCCGCTACTACGACTACGGCACCGCCGGAGGATGCGCCAGCGGGCAGTGTCGCAACGGCTGGACCCTCGGCGACGTTGGGTTCGTTTCGTTCGGGGCGCGGGCGGCGGTGCCGCTGCCGGAGATCTACTACTCCGCCCCGGACCAGGCGGCCGACTGGGAGCAGGTGCAGCGCCACTACAACCGCTCGCACGCCGGCCGGTGCCCCTATCGCTTCGCGGGCGTCACCGGGACGCCCGGCAGGCCGCTCAGCCCGCGGGAGGGCTGGATGCGGCTCAGGCGAATGACCTGCGGGCGCCTGGGCCGCGAGCTCATCAACATCCACCTGCGATCGGAGGGCGGGGGAAAGGCCGGTTCGGCCAAACCGATCGGCAGCCCGATCGGCGAGCCGGCCCCGGCGAGCATCGTCTCCGACCCGGCTCCGCTCTTCTCCTCCGATGAGCTCTGGCCAATCACCAACGCGTGGGGCGCCGAGACGCGTCGGACGCTGACCGCGGTCCAGGCGGGCCGCGACCCATACGACCCGTCTGTTGGCGTGCTCGGCATCTTCCGCCAGAACTTCGTCCGCGTGCGCCAGACGCAGACGCTTATCCGGGTCCCCGGCGCCGGGCCGCTGGAGATCACCGACGCACCGCTCGGCCGCGGGGCGAAGCGCTCGGCCCAAGCTGATGGAGAGATCGGATTCGAGGGCGCGGGAGGCCTAAGGGGGACCCTCGATCTGACGAACGACTCCGTGAGCATTCAGGGGTCCGGTGGCTGAGATAGCGCGCACGCGGACGGTTGCCGAGGGCGCCGGAAGGCGTTAGGCTCCCTCCATCGCGGGGGAAGGGGGTACCCACATCGGCTGGACACGGCTCGCAGGGGCATGCGGCTCGTCGGCGCTTTTTGCTGCGGCACTGCTCGGCACCGCGCCCTCCTCGAGCGCCGGGCCGGCTCAGGAGAAGGTCGTGACGCTGATCTCGACCACCGAGGTCGGACAAACGCGGTACACCGTTCCAGCCTCCATCAGCACGGTCCACGTCGACGCGATTGGCGCCGACGGTGGGGCGGCGGACTGTGGATGCCTCAGTCCCGACAATGCCCTGCCGGGAAAGGCAGCTCGGGTGGAGGGGGATCTCTCGGTCGAAGGCGGGAGCGAGCTCTTCCTGAGCGTGGGGGGCGTCGGCGGTGAGCTCAACCCAATTGACGCTGGCTTCAACGGTGGCGGCGCGGGGGCAGCGAGCGCGAACGGTACGGGGTTCGGCGGTGGGGGAGGCGGCGGAGCTACCGACGTCCGGACGATCCGGCGCTCGGACGCCGGCACGCTCGATAGCCGGCTGATCGTCGCGGCCGGCGGGGGCGGAGCGGGATCCGATGCCAACAGCTGCCTTGGGAATCCGAGTCCCACCGGTGGCGCCGGCGGTGACGCGGGACTGGCAGGGTCGGCGTCCAGTGGCGGCACGGCGGGAGCCGGGGGTGGCGGCGGTGGAGCAGGCGCCGAAGGGCAAGGCGGCGTCGGGGGAGCCGCCGGGACCGGCGGCCAGGGCACCCCCGACCCCGGAGTCACGGGTTCGCCCGGGATCGGTGGTGCTGGCGGCGCGAGCGCTGGCGGCGGCCCGGCCGGCGGTGGCGGCGGCGGTGGCGGCGGCCTCTACGGCGGCGGCGGTGGTGGCGGAGGTACCAACGCCGGAACCTGCCCGATTCCCGGCGGAGGAGGGGGAGGGGGCGGCTCGTCGCTCGTGCCGCTCGGGGGCAGCGCCTCGATTCCCGATCCCGTGGTCCCAGCCACGGTCACGATCACCGCTTCCACGCCCCTGACGGAGATCACGCATGGGCCCCCGAGAATCGTTACGACGAAGGCCCGGAGCAAGGCAGTGAGGGTCAAATTCGAATCGCCGTCGGGGGCCTCGGCGTTCGAGTGTTCGGTCGACCGGCGGGAATACAAGGACTGCATCAGCCCGCTGGAGCGGAAGTTCAAGCTCGGCGGGCACCTGGTTCGCGTTCGCGCCGTGAATCTCGCGGACAACGCAGATCAGACGCCCGCCAGGGCGAAATTCCGCGTCAGGAGAAGGTAGCCTCCCCGCCCGTGATACCCGCCGCTCGCAGGGGAACTGGCGCGACACTGCTCGCTCTCGCCGCCACGTTTGCGCTGGCGCTCGTAGCCGCATCGCCCGCGGCCGCGAAAACGACGCGCTACACGCGGGGCGATTTCCAGTACGCAAAGAGGACCGCGACCATCCCATTCGCCGGCTCGATGCAGACGTCCGAGGCCAGCGTGGTACCGAACTGCGAAAAGGGCTGGAGCGTCACCGGCGGGGGCGGCTTTCCGAGAGGCCTACCCGGGCACACCCGCCTGACCGAGACGGGTATCGGGGGCGGCCGCGCCTGGGCCGCTGGGGCCGTCCACCTCGACAGCAAGAGGAAGACGCTCATCGGCTACGCCGTCTGCGTTCACGACCGCTTCGTCGATAACGCAACCAATGTCGAACCCGTGGGAGTCGGACCTACCACCGCCACGGACACCGTGAGCTGCCCCGGCGGCCTCTCGGTGATGGGAGGCGGCGTCGAGACGCTCGGGGACTCGGAGAACTGGGCGATCAACAGCACGTTCCCCCAGGACTCTGCGGCCGACATCGATGCCTTCCCCGACGACCTCTGGCGCGACTACGTGATCTACGCAGGCCCGGGCCCGTCCAGTTATCTGATCGAAGTCACCTGCGGCGAGGACCTGCCGACATACGTGTCCAGGGACGCCGCCCTCGAGGCGCCTTCGCCGTTCTCCACAGCCGGGAGGACCGCGAAATGCGCGAAGAGCGATCACGTCACCGGCGGCGGAGTCCTGATCAGCGGCCCGACCGACGAGGCATACGTGCTGGCGAGCTACCCGGTTGACCTCAAGGACAAGGACAAGGCCCCCGATGACGCCTGGCGCGCCGCAGGCGTGAACACCGACGGCGGCGCCAAGACGCTCAGCACGTACGCCATCTGCCTTTAGCCGCAGCGACTTCCCTCATCGGAGCAGGGACTATCGCTACGGTCTAGAAGCTCAATGGCGGGGGAGCGACGATGAGATCTGCACGCAGCGAGGCGCGCTCGCGCCGCGCCCGGATGGGCGTTGCCGGGCTGGCGGCGCTTGGCGCCGCAGCCGCCTGTGCGGCGGGGGCACTCGGCTCCGGGACGACGAGCGGGACGACCGGGCCCGGCGAGGCCCGCGGTAGCCCCCCCACGGCGGCGCAGGTACATGCGTGGGAGCGGGCATTCCTGCGGCGCGAGGGCACGGCGGCGAAGGCCGCTCCAGCCCCGTCCGCGAAGAGCTCCCGGCGCTCGCTCTTTCCGGGCAACCGTGTGCTCTCGATGTACGGTGCGGCGGGGACAGGCATCGGCGTCATCGGCCGAAGGTCGGTGAGGGGTGCGGCCCGCAAGCTCAAGGACCAGGCGAAGCCCTACGCCCGCCGCAGCTCGAAGCCGGTCATCAAGGCCTTCGACTTGATCGCGGTGATCGCGACGAGTTGCTCGGGTCGACGCGACAAGTGCCGCGTTCGGGTCTCCCGCTCGATCATCCAGCGATACCTGAACAAGATCCGCAACCTGAACGGGCGCCTGGTACTCGACATCCAGCCCGCCCGCTCGAACGTGCTGACGGAGATCGAGCATCTGGCGCCCTTCATCCGCAAGCCGGATGTGGACGTTGCTATCGACGCCGAGTGGAACGTCGGCCGGCATGGCGTCCCCGGGCAGGATCTGGGCTCGATCAGCGCCAAAAGGCTCAACCGCGCCTCGAAGAAGATCGAGGGCATCGCCGAGCGCCGGAACCTCCCCGAGAAACTGATGATCGTGCACCAGTTCAGGGAGGGTTCGATCACGCGCGACGGACGGGTGAAGCGGCGCGACAAGGTCGACGTAACCCCCAACTTCGACGGCATCGGCTCGCCCAGCGCGAAGCGCGCCGGGTACCGCAGCCTCGCCAGCAGGCGGCTCTTCAACGGCTTCTCGCTCTTCTACAAGCTGGACCGGAACCTGATGAGCCCGAAGGCCGTCCTCGGCCTCAACCCATCGCCGAACTACGTGATGTACCAGTGAGTCCCCGGCGATGGCTGGTTGCCGGAGTCGCGGGGGCGGCTGCTGTCATCGTGCTGGCGATCGCGCTGAACTTCGGCCCGTTCGAGGAGGGGGAGCTGAGCGAATCGGAGTTCCTCGCGCGGGGCGATGAGATCTGCCGCGAGGCACACGAGGAGTTCGAGAGCGCCCAGGAGCAGAGCCCCAACACCGCCGGCGAGGCGGCCGACCTGACCGGCGATCTGATCGACATCTCCGAGGCCGAGCTCGAGCGGATCCGCGAGCTGAACGCACCCGCCTCGCTCGAGGGCCCGCTGGAGCGGTATCTCGCCGCGCGCGAGGAGGGAATCGAGCAGCTCCACGAGGGCCTCGAGGCCGCGGAGAAGGAGGACGCGTTCGCCTACGCCGATGCCCAGGCGGAGGTCGCCGCCGATCAGGTGCACCGCCGGCAGCTCGCCAGGGATGTTGGCTTCCGCGAGTGCAGCCGGGTGCTGTTCGGCCGAGACCAGCTCGCCTCCGACTCACAGCCGCCGGTGAACGCGGGCCTCAACGCCCCGCCAACGGTGAACAATCCCCCAACGGGCACCCCCTGACGCGCCGAACGTCCCGCTGACCCCCACTGGGAGGGGGCCTTACGGACGTTCGCTGCTGGGGCTAGCGGCGGCGGCGCAGGCGGGCGAGCCCGCGTGGGCGCTCGCGCTGCGCCAGCCACCCGAAGCCCACCGCCATCGCGAGGTTGGCCGCTCCGGCGAACCACAGGCCGGCGCGCGCGCCGGGGCGCGAGAGGGCCGGGGAGGAGGAGGCCCACACGATGTCGGTGGCAAGCTCGGTGCCTCGCAGCCAGGCGAGCGCCCACCAATCCCTGCGCTCGCCTCGGCGCTCGGCGAGGGCGTGCCCGGCGGCGAACGTGAGCCAGATCGGGCCGCAGCGCCGAAACAGCGCCTCCGCGTCGGGCGAGGGCTCGTCGTGTCCGAGCACGCGCAGCGTGGTGGACGGGGCGAGGAGCGCCGCCGACCCCAGCGCGAGATCGAAGGCGATCATGTTGCGGTTTGTGAGGCGGAGGGCGTCCTCGGCGTCCACGGGGCCGGCAGTCTGTCAGGGAGGACGCGCGCGGCGCGTCAGCAGCTCTTCGGCTTCGGATCCTCGGGATCGACGATCGCCCTCTGCTTCGAGTTGTCGCCCGGGCCGCAGTTGATCTCGACGTCGGGATCGCCTCCGCCGCCCTCTCGCGCGTCGATCACGTCGATCCCGCCTCGCCCCCTGATCGTGTCGTCCCCGCCGCCCCCGATCAGCAGGTTGGGACCGTTGTCGCCGAGGAGGGTGTCCGGTCCCTCCGAGCCCTGAGCATCCTCAATCGACTTCAACGTGTCGACGCCGCTGTTGACTCCATCGCCGGTGCCCGCCGCGACGTCCAGCGTGAGCGTGCCGCCGTTGTTGTAGGAGATGAAGTCACGTCCTGGCCCGCCGTCGATCCGGTCAGGCGAAGGCGTGTTCTCGCCCACCAGCATCCTGCCTCGCGAAGCGTGCAGGCCGAGGTGCCGCCCTGTCCGAACTCATCCGCGTCCGTGGTCACCTCGATGGTCGCCGCCCCGGATGCGCCGGGCAGCGCGAGGAGCCCGACCGCTACGACGATGACGCAAAACCCCCGCCTGCGCATGGCGGCAGCATATCCGCATGCACGGGCGGGAAGGGAAAACCCTGCATAGGGCGAATCAACCCGCCGTGAGCAAGACTGCCACCCAGTCGAGCCCTGCAAGCGCGCGCACGCGAAACGGCCACGGCAAGCGGCCCAGCGCGAAGACGCTCTCCGACTACATCACCGAGCGCTTCGACGAGTTCTCGCGCTCGCAAAAGGATGTCGCCCGCTACATCGTCGATCACCTCGACGAGGCCGCCTTCCAGACCGCCGAGGAGCTGGCGCGGCGCGCGAACACATCCTCGTCCACGGTTGTGCGCTTCTCGCAGGCGCTTGGCTTCGAGGGCTATCCCGAGCTTCAGCAGGCCGCCATCGAGGAGTACCGCCACCGCGAGGGCGAGAAGGGCGAGGCCACCGGCCCCCTGTTCGACTTCGACCACTCGGAGTTCGAGGCCTCCTTGGCCGCCGATCACGCGAACGTGGAGGAGACGGTCCGCAACCTCACCCGGGAGCAGGTCGAGGCATGCGTCACCGCCCTCGCCGGCGCACATCGCGTGATGATCGTCGGCCTCGACCAGCTCGCATTCTTCGGCAGCTACCTGCGCCACCTCCTTGCCCTCCTGGACATCCGCGCCGAAGTCATCGCGAGCCCGCGCCAGGACGCGATCACCCGCCTGAGCCGGGTCGACGAGGACAGCCTGGTGATCGCGTTCAGCGCCGGCCGGGCGCACCCGATCGTGGTCCGCGCCATGAAGCTCGCGAAACATCGGCGGGCGACCACGCTCTCGATCTCAGACGCGACGCTCTCCGAGCTAGGGGAGCACTCGGACCTGACGCTTTATTACTCGTCGAACGGCCCGTCCTTCACGCGCTCCAACACGTCCCTGCTCGCGATCGTGCAGGCCCTCGCGCACGGCGTATACGCCCGAGACAAGGGCGCCTACAAGGACCGCATCCGAGCCTTCAAGCTCAAGTAACTTCCGCGGACTCCTCCGCTCGGTCCGGTGCCTGCGGGTGTCAGATCGTCCAACAGAGACCGATTGTTTGAGCCCCTCCCGGGCGCGTCGCTCTCGTATCCTTGGTCGGCAATGGCCGAGCGAGCGACATTCCGGGTAAAGCGAGGCCTCGCCGAGATGCTCAAGGGCGGGGTGATCATGGACGTGACCACCGCCGACCAGGCGCGGATCGCCGAGGAGACGGGCGCCGTCGCCGTCATGGCGCTCGAGCGGGTGCCCGCGGATATCCGCGCCCAGGGCGGAGTCGCGCGCATGTCGAACCCGTCGGTCATCAAGCAGATTCAGGAGGCCGTGACGATCCCGGTCATGGCGAAGGCTCGGATCGGGCACTTCGCCGAGGCACAGGTTCTCCAGTCGCTGGAGATCGACTACGTCGACGAGTCCGAGGTGCTCACACCTGCCGACGAGGCGAATCACATCGACAAGCACGCCTTCGAGATCCCGTTCGTCTGCGGTGCCACCAACCTGGGCGAGGCCCTGCGGCGCATCGCCGAGGGCGCGGCCATGATCCGCTCAAAGGGCGAGGCCGGGACGGGCAACATCGTCGAGGCCGTGCGGCACCTGCGCGGGATCGTGGGCGGCATCAAGCGCCTCGCGGCGCTGCCGCAGGAGGAGGTTCCGAGCGCGGCGAAGGAGCTTCAGGCGCCGCTCGAGGTCGTTCTCGAGGTGGCGAAGGAGGGCTGGCTTCCCGTCCCGCTGTTCTGCGCCGGAGGGATCGCGACCCCGGCCGACGCCGCGCTCACGATGCAGCTTGGCGCCGAGGGGAACTTCGTCGGGTCCGGCATCTTCAAGTCCGAGGATCCCGAGCGCCGGGCGCGCGCGATCGTCGAGGCGACGACCCACTTCAACGACCCCGACCGCGTCGCGGCGGCATCGATGGAGCTGGGTGAGCCGATGCGCGGCGACGACATCGCCGAGCTTGCGGCCCAGGGCGAGCTGCTCCAGGGCCGCGGGGCCTAGTTGCGATCGGGAGGCGACGTGCCGGCCGCGGGGCCGGATCCCAGGCGCCTGCGCATCGGGCTGCTCGCAAGTCAGGGTGACTTCGCCGCGCACGCCGAGATGCTCGACGAGCTCGGGGCCGACGCCGTCGAGGTGCGCACCACCGAGCAGATCGAGGGTCTGGACGGCCTCGTGATTCCCGGGGGCGAATCCACCACGATCGCGAAGGCAATCGAGCGCGACGCGCTCGAGCCGGCCATCCGCGCGCACGCGAGGGCCGGCCGCCCGATCCTCGGAACCTGCGCGGGCATGATCGTCTGCGACCGCGACCACCTGGGGCTGCTCGACGCTACAGCTCGCCGCAACGCCTACGGGCGACAGATCGCGAGCTTCGAGGCCGACCTCGAGGTTGAGGGCATCGGGCCCGAGCCGCTACGGGCCGTTTTCATCCGCGCGCCGTGGATCGAGTCACATGGGCCGGAGGTCACGGTGCTCGCCGAGCTGGAAGGCCACCCGGTCGCGGTTCGCCAGGGACCGGTCCTCGCCACGTCGTTCCACCCCGAGCTGACCGACGACTCGCGAATCCATGCGCTGCTCATGGCGATGGCCACCGCCGCGGGCGAGGGGTCGCTACATTCGCCCGCGCGGGATAGGAAGGAGACGACGGAATGAGAGATCCGAGGGTCGCCAACCTGGCGAAAATCCTCGTCAATTACTCGACCAAGGTGGGAGAGGGGGAAACGTGCGTTATCGAGGGCAGCTCTTCGGCTGAGCCCCTGGTCGCAGCGGTCTACGACGAGGTGCTCGCTGCGGGCGGGCATGCGGTCGTGTCCATGTCGTTCGAGGGCCAGCCCGCGACGTTCTTCAAGGGCGCAACCGACGCGCAGCTGGAGTGGGTCTCACCCTTGTCGGAGTGGAGCGCGCTGGAGGCCGACTGCCGGATCGCCATCGGCTCGGACACGAACACCCGGGAGCTCTCCGGGATCGCGCCGGAGCGCCAGACGAAGCGGCAGGGGGCCACAAGGCACCTGATGGAGGCGACCATGCGGCGCGCGGCCGAGGGCGAGCACCGCTGGGTCTACACGCTGTTTCCGACCAACGCCTACGCCTCCGACGCCGAGATGAGCCTCGCCGAGTTCGAGGACTTCTACTTCGGCGCCTGCCTCGCGACCGACGGCGACCCCCTCAGCGCCTGGAAGCGCGCGTCGGAGGAGTGCCATCGCCTCGCCGAGTGGATCGACGGGCGGAGGGAGGTCCACGTCACCGCGCCCGGCACGGACATCACCCTCGGCATCGAGGGCCGCACCTTCATTCCCTGCGACGGCGAGCACAACATGCCCGACGGCGAGTTCTTCACGGGGCCGATCGAGGACTCCGTCGAGGGTGAGGTGACGTTCCACCTCCCGGCGATGATCGGCGGGCGCGAGGTGACCGGCGTCAATCTGCGCTTCGAGTCCGGCAAGGTCGTCGACGCCACCGCCGAGCGCAACGAGGACTACCTGATCAAGTTGCTCGATACCGACGAGGGCTCCCGCCGGCTCGGCGAGCTGGGCGTTGGCACGAACTACGGCATCGACCGCGGCACGCGCGACGTCCTGCTGGACGAGAAGATCGGTGGCACCGTCCATATGGCGGTCGGCGCCTCCTATCCGGAGTCCGGCGGCACCAACGAGTCGGCCGTCCACACCGATCTCGTTTGCGACCTCCGCCAAGGCGGCCGTATCGAGGTCGATGGCGAGGTTTTCCAGGAGGACGGCGCCTTCAAGGTCTAGACATCGGGCCTCGCCGCCGGTAGGGTGGGGAACTCATGAGGGGGTCGGCGGGGATCTCTGTGCTTGCGGCATCGGTCGCGGGACTGCTGGCGGCATCGAGCGCGACGGGAGCCACCTTCAAGCCCACCCGCTTCGACGACCCGCTGCCCGGGAACTGCAAGCCAGCCGACTGCTCGCTGCGCGAGGCGGTGATAGCCGCCAACGAGGACTCCGGGCAGGACACTATCGTGCTGCGGGAGGGGACCTATGAGCTCGAGGTTCCGGCGGACACCTCGACCCAGGACAGCAACACCGACGAGAACGGCGACCTCAATCTCGACTACCCGGTGACGATCCGGGGCGCGAGCACCAAGAAGACGAAGATCGACGCCAACGCGATTGATCGGGTCGTGCGGATAACGCCATCGTCGTTCGATGGCTCGACCACGAAGCTTCAAGCGCTGACGCTCAAGGGAGGCGACGCGACCGCCGGAGCACACCCGACGCAGACGCCCCTTGGCGGCGGCATCTGGATCTACGACAGCTACGGCACGGTCAAGTTGATCGGGATAGGGATCCACCACAGCGAGGCGGTTCTCGGCGGGGGGATCCGAGGACAGGCGAAGAAACTCGTGATCAAGAGGAGCTCGATCTCGGGGAACAACGCAGCCGAGGGAGGAGGGCTGCAGCTCACGCCCGTCATCTTCGCCACGGCGACCACGAAGATCATCTCCTCAACCATCTCCGGCAACTACGCGAGCAAGGGTGGCGGCATCCTCGCGGACGGCTACAGCTCGGGAGGGCTGGCGGTGCCGGTGGTCAGCCTTGTGACCTCGACCGTGGCCAATAACCACGCCGCGAACGAGGCCGGCGGAGTGATGGCCGACAACGGCGCATCGGTGACACTCGGTGGCTCGACCGTCGCGTACAACATCGCCGGTGAGGACGCAGCTGGCACCAATGTTGCCGGCGGGATCTATCAGCATTCCGGTGCCGGCTTCATCTTCGCGGACTCGATTCTTGCCCAGAACAGCGTGGTTTCAGGGGTCGATCCCCAGTGTTCGGGGACCTTCACGTCGAATTCCGGCGCGGTGGTGGAGGTGCAGTCGGCGCCCTGCACGATGAGCGGCCCCCCAGCCCTCGTCGGCAGCGCCAAGACCGAACCTCTGGCCAACAACGGCGGCCCAACCAAGACGGTGAAGATCCTCAAGAGCAGTCAAGCGATCGGCCGTTCCATCGAGTGCGCGAATCGCGACCAGCGCGGGATGAAGCGCCCGGAGAATGGATGCGACTCCGGAGCCTACGAGAGCAGGGCAGGCCCCGATTAACCGCGGAGGGACTCACCTGATCGCGGTTACGGCGGTTGCGCTCGGCGCTCTTCTCGCCGGGTCGCCGGCGGCTTGGTCGAACACTTACAAGCCCACCCGCTTCGACGACCCGCCGCCGGGCACATGCAAGGCCGGCGACTGCTCATTGCGCGAGGCGCTCATGAAGGCGAACGATCGCAACGGCAAGGACACGATCGTCCTCGGCAAGGGCACCTACCGAATGGAGGTCACCGATACCACCGGGCTCGGGGACGAGTCGGGCGACTTCAACATCTTTGATGCGGTGACCATCCGCGGCCTGGGGCCGAAGAACACGAAGGTCGATGCCAACGGGCGTGATCGGGTGTTCCCAGTGGGTTCAAACGGCACCGTCAAACTCCAAGGGCTCGCGGTGAAGGACGGCGACTCGGGGGCGAACCCCGGGCACACAAGCGTCGGCGGCGGAGTCCTGGCGTTGGGGGACCGCGTCATCCTCGACCACGTCGCAATCCGAGGCAACGCTGCTCAGCTCGGCGGCGGGGTGTGGTCTGTCTCCCCCGACCTCGTGATCCGGGACAGCACGATCGCGGGCAACAACGCGGGGGAGGGGGGCGGGATTCACGTCGTTGCGGCGCAGGCCGAGCCGATCGCCACGATCCGTGGCACCACGATTTCAGGCAACGCGGCCGCGAAGGGCGGCGGAGTCCTGGCCGACGGCTCCGCGGTCTTCGGATCCGCTCCACCCACGGTCGACGTACTCAATTCGACGATCGCCGAAAACCATGCGAGCGCGGCGGCCGGTGGGCTGATGGCCGACAACGAGGCAGCGGTCACACTCGAGTATGCGACCGTCGTCGACAACAGGGCCGACGACGATGGCGTCGGAGGGGGCGACGCGGGGGGGATCTACCAGCACAGCGGCGCAACCCTCACGTTCAACTACTCGATCCTTGCCCGGAACACCGTGGGCTCCAGCGGCCAGGGGCCTGAGTGTGGGGGCACGATCACCGGGCGCACGGTCGCGGTCGAGGGCCAGGGCGGGAGCGTCTGCACGTTCAACGTCAGCCCTTACTTCACCATCGACCCCAACAACCGCAGGCTTGGGGTCCTCAGGGACAACGGCGGCCCCACGCAGACCGTGGCGCTGCTGTCAGGGAACGGCGCCATCGGCTTTGGGTTCGAGTGCCCGCCCCGCGACCAGCGAGGCAAGCCCCGCCCAGCAGATGACTGTGACGTTGGCGCCTTCGAGCGCAAGAAGCCATGAGCGCCAGCCGATTTGTCCGTGGCGTTTTCGCAGCGCTGGTCCTATGTGGGCTCCTTGCGGTCCCGGCGGGTGCCGCGACCTTCGAGCCCACCCGCTTCGACGACCCGATTCCAAACGGGTGCAAGCCCAGGAACTGCTCGCTTCGCGAGGCGATCCTCGCGTCGAACAGCCGTGAGGGCCGCGACAGGGTGGTGCTAAGCAAAGGGACCTATGAGATGGAGCTCTCGATAGGCGGGCCGTCGATGTCCGGAAGCTTTGACCTCGTCGACGGGCTCCTCCTTGTAGGGGAGGGAAGGACGAACACGAAGATCGACGCCAACGGCATCGACACAGTCGCCGAGTGCAATCTCAATCTCCAGCCTGACGACGCCTACACCCTCCGGGGCCTGACCCTCACTCGAGGAGACGCGGGGCCAGATCCAAACTCCTCGGCTGGCGGGCTCAACTGTGGCGCCGAGCAGGGCGACAAGGTGCGCCTCGAGAATGTCGGCATCACCCACAGCTCCGCCTCGGAGAACGGTGGTGGCCTTCAGGTCGGCGAGCGCGCGACGGTCACGATCCTCGACAGCAGGATCAGCGACAACGAGGCCTTCAGGGGCGGCGGGATGATTCTGCTCCCCCGTGCCAACGGGTCCGTCGTCACCATCCGCGACTCGATCATCACCGGCAATGAGGCCGCCTTCGGGGGCGGCATCTACAGCGGTGCCGACAGGCTGACGATCCAGCGGACGACGGTCTCGGCCAACGCGGGGGATGAGGGAGGCGGCATGGACCTCGTGGCGTCGCCGGACCAGCAGCCCGTCGCGGACATTCGTTCCTCGACGATTTCCGGCAACTCCGCGCGCAAGGGCGGAGGCATCCTCGCCGATGGCAATCAGCCGGGCCTCGGGCAGCAGAAGCCGGTCGCGACCCTCCTCAACTCGACCGTGGCGCTCAACCACACGAGCGCGGATGGCGGCGGGATCATGGCCGACAACGCGGCCACGGTGACCCTCGACCAGGCGACGATCGCCTACAACACCGCGGATGACGACAACGTCAGCGGAGGCGTCGCGGGCGGTGTCTACCAGCATTCCGGGGCGATCTTCGGCCTCGCCGACTCGATCGTCGCCGAGAACGTCGTCGGCGCGTCGGGCACCGCGGCGCAATGCGAGGGCACCTTCGCGGGGACCGCGGGCGGCGTGGTGGAGAGCCAGCCGAATGGGACGTGCGTTGTCCCGGGCAGCTTTGTGACGCCGGACGCGCTCATCGGGACGCTGGCCGATAACGGCGGACCTACCGAGACGATCAGGTTGCTAGCGGGGAGCCCCGCGGTCGGCTCCGCCCACGAGGGTTGCCCGAAGAAGGACCAGCGCGGCGTGAAGCGGCCTGCGGACAACTGCGATTCCGGGGCCTTCGAGCGGAAGGGATCTTAGTCCAGCTCCCGCGCTCGCGCGCAAACCCGCCTCATCCGGCCCTCCTAACATCCAGGCCATGTCCGGTCACTCCAAGTGGTCCTCCATCAAGCACAGGAAGGCCGCCGCCGACGCCAAAAGGGGCCAGATGTTCACCAAGCTCGCGCGGGCGATCACGGTTGCCGCGCGTGAGGGCGGGGGAGATCCCGACTCGAACTACACCCTGGCCGCCGCAATCGAGAAGGCGCGCTCCTTCTCGATGCCCAAGGACAACATCCAGCGGGCCATCGACCGCGGCACCGGCGAGGGCGACGGCGGCGAGATCGAGCGTGCCACCTACGAGGGCTACGGGCCCGCTGGCGTCGCCGTCCTCGTCGGGGCACTGACCGACAACCGCAACCGCACGTCGGCCGAGGTCCGCCACGCCTTCGACAAGCACGGCGGCAGCCTCGGCGAGCCCGGGTCAGTCGCCTGGCAGTTCGAGAGCAAGGGCGTGATCATGGTCGACGGCGGGCGCTATTCCGAGGACGATCTGATCGCGGCGATCGACGCCGGGGCAGAGGACGTCATGGCCGATGGGGACTCCCTCAAGGTGGTGAGCGCGGCCGAGGACCTTGCCGCCGTCCGCACCGCCGTGGCCGACGCGGGCGTGGAGATCGAATCCGCCGAGCTCGCCATGGAGCCCAAGGCCGTCGTCGACGTCACCGACGAGTCCGACGCTCGCGCCGTAATGCGACTGATGGACACGCTCGACGATCACGACGACGTCGATTCGGTGCATGCCAACTTCGACATCCCGGAGGCGGTCATCGAAGCCGCCGAGGCGGCGGCCTAAGGCGCCAGGAAAATCTCGGCGCAGCTGCCCATTGTGGGGTAGGCTCGCCACAAATGGCAGGGGCCAGACCGGGAATAGGGGTATTGATCGCCGTGGGCCTGCTCGGTTTGGCGGCGTTGCCCGCGCCCGCGTCGGCCGGTTACACGGTCTCGCAGTACCAGATCGGCCCTGTCTCGATTCCCGACGGGCATGGGGCCGCGCGCCTCGACTTCGACCTCGTTGGACCGGGCGGCGGACAGACCGTCAGCTATGTGCGACCGCGATTTCGCATCAGCCACAAGCGGACTCGCCAGCTCAAGCTCCTGATCAAGGGCCCGGACGGGACCACGGTCCTGCTGAGCAACCACGATACGCGCGGCCGCAGGCTGGGACAGGACCCGTGTGCACCAGACCCGAACGATGTTGCCTTCACGGGCTTCTACGACTTAGGTGCCGACGGGCCCATCGGCGAGGGCTCCGCGCCCTACGTGGGCGACTTCGTTCCCTTCGAGCCACTCTCCGCATTCGCCGGGCGTAGCATCGGGGGGGACTGGCAGCTGGTCGCCAAGGACACCGAGCCGGGCAAGCGAGGCCGCCTGCTGTGCGGGGCCCTGATCGTCTACTACACGAGTTCATGAGCGCTGCTCGGAATCGCCGGACGGACAGATCAAGTGCTTCGTGATCAGCTCCTACCTCGCACCACGAGACTCGTGACCGGAGGGCCAAGGCGGGTGGCGCTGGCCGTCTCGATCCTCGCGGTGTCGGTCGCCGGGGCGCTCACGGCGGCGCCGGCATCCGCCGGACTCGGCGCGGTCCTCCTGCTTTACAAGAAGGGGCCGGTCGCGATCCCGAACGGGAGTGGCGCCGCCCGGCTCAAGTTCCCGATGACCGCGGAGAACACTGGCGCTGCGAGCGCCGGGGTACGCATCCGGCATCCACGCACCCAGCAGCTGGACATCTCGCTGAAGAGCCCGAACGGTGCGGTGGCCGATCTCACTCGCGGCGACACCAGGGGCGAAAACCTCGGGGCCCACGCCTGCCCGGACGGCCGCGACCCCGCCGGCGTCGATTTCACCCGATTCAGCGACAACGCTTCAGAGGACATAGAGAATGGGACCGCGCCCTACGTGGGCACCTTCCTCCCGCGCCAGCCGCTCGCGCCGCTTGGCGGCGCCCTCCCCGAGGGCCGCTGGACGCTGATCGTGCGCGATACGGGGGGCCGCGCGCAGGGCAAGCTGCTTTGCGGGCTCGTACAGGTCCCGCTTTCCGCTGGCTGATCAGGCCACGGGTAAAGAGGCATCCGGGGCTGGTTCCAGAATCAGTACCCATGATCGTGGTCATGGGCATCGACCCTGGCCTCGCGCACACCGGCTTCGGCGTCGTGCGCGTGGCGGGCGGCAGTATGAGTGCAATCGACGGGGGCGTCGTGGAGGCGCCTGGGGGGGCACCCGCCGGCGATCGGCTCGCCCGGATTCACTCCTCGCTTGCCGAGCTCATCGAGTGGCACGAGCCCGCCGCCGTCGCCCTTGAGGATCTCTACTTCGGCAAGAACGTGCGCTCGGCGATCGCCGTCGGCCAGGCGCGCGGCGTCGCGATGCTCGCCGCCGCGCAGGCGGAGGTCCCCTGCTTCGGCTATACGCCCCAGGCGGTGAAGATGTCCGTGTGCGGCTCGGGCGCCGCCGACAAGGCGCAGGTGCAGAACATGGTCGGCGCGCTACTGAGCCTGCCCAAGCCCCCGGAGTCCGATCACGCCGCCGACGCGCTCGCGGTCGCGATCTGCCACGCGAGCCACGCTCGGCGGGCGCCCGCCCTCGGTCCCGCCGCCCGCGAGGGAGAAGTTCCCCTGCCGGTTGACGGGGTGGGCGCGGCGGAGGCGGCAGGGTGATCGCGTCCGTCTCCGGCGACGTCCTGGTCCGCCGGCCCGACCACGTGGTGATCGACGCCAACGGCGTCGGCTACCGCCTCGCCGTGTCGGCCGAGACCCTCAAGGCCGTACCGGCCCGCGGCAAGCACGCGACCCTTCACGCGCATCTCGTCGCCCGCGACGACTCCCTCTCCCTCTACGGCTTCGCCTCGGAGGAGGAGCGCGATCTGTTCCTCAACCTCACCTCTGTCTCGGGAGTGGGTCCGAAGGTGGCGATCGCGATCCTCTCCGGCGGCACCCCCCGCGAGCTACTGCGGGCGATCGCCGCCGGCGATGCCAAGCGCTTCCAGGCCGTGCCCGGCATCGGCAAGCGAACCTCCGAGCGCGTGATCGTCGAGCTCCGCGAGAAGGTCGCCGGTGAGCTCGAGGAGGCGATCGCCTCCGATGAGGGTGGGGAGGAGAGCCCGCGCTCGCTCGCCCGTGACGGCCTCATGCACCTCGGCTACACGCTCACCGAGGCCGACAAGCTCCTCGACGGCGTCGACGGCGGGTCGGCCGAGATCCTCATCTCCTCGGCCTTGAAGAACGCCGGGCAAGGTGTGTCATGAGGTGCTTTAGCACCGAAAGAGGCGTCTCAGGCGGCGAAGCCGCCGCAGGTGGTTCGTGAGCATCTCCCGCGACCCGAGCTTCGAATCGCCGGACGGCGAGCCCCAGCGCGCACCGATGGCGGAGATCCGAGTCTCGGCCCCCGACGACGAGCTCGATCGCTCGCTGCGCCCGGGGCAGCTCTCGGAGTTCGTCAACCAGGAGCAGGTCACGGCCCAGCTGGAGGTGTTCATCGAGGCGGCGAAGCGCCGGGGCGAGCCGCTCGACCACGTGCTGCTCGCCGGACCGCCAGGGCTGGGCAAGACCTCGCTCGCCCACATCGTCGCCGCGGAGCTCGAGGTGCCGCTCGTGCACACCGCGGGTCCAGCGCTGGAGCGCAAGGCCGATATTGCCGCCTTCCTGACGGCCCTGGAGCCGGGGTCCGTGTTCTTCATCGACGAGATCCATCGGCTGAACCGCGCGATCGAGGAGACGCTCTATCCCGCCATGGAGGATCGCCGCCTGCCGGTGGTCCTCGGCCAGGGCGCCGGCGCGCGGACCGTCACGCTGGACCTCCCGCAGTTCACGCTCATCGGCGCCACTACCCGCAGCGGGCTGCTCACCACGCCGCTGCGCGACCGCTTCGGCGTATCCCACCGGCTCGAGCACTACTCGCCGGACCATCTCGCGCAGATCGTGCGTCGCTCGGCAGGGATCCTGGACGTCGAGATCGAGCCGGGTGGCGAGCAGGCGATCGCCGAGCGCTCGCGGGGCACCCCGCGTGTTGCAAACCGCCTGTTGCGGCGGGTGCGCGACTTCGCCGAGGTCCGCGGGAACGGGGTGGTCACCTCGGAGGTTGCCGCGGAGGCGCTCGGGCTGCTCGAGGTGGACGAGGCGGGCCTGGATCGCCACGACCGCGCGATCCTCGACGCGATCGCCGTGAAGTTCTCCGGCGGCCCGGTGGGGCTTTCCACGCTTGCGGCGGCCGTCGACGAGGAGCAGGACACGATCGAGGACGTCTACGAGCCCTATCTACTCCAGCAAGGCCTCCTCAAGCGCACGCCCCGCGGCCGGGTGATCACCCCGCGCGGCGCCGAGCATCTCGGCGTCGAGCTTCCGGAGGCCGCCGCAAGCCTGTTCTGATCCAGCGAGCCTTTAGGTTTGCCCCCGCTAGGCTTTTCGCGTGCCCTTCTTCATCTGTCCGAACTGCGGGAACCGGGAGCTGAGCGGCGAGCGGAATGCCGGGCTCTCGGGTCGCCCCAAGGGCTGCTCGAAATGTGGGTTTGGCTTCCTCTTCGAGCTCCTCGATGATTACTACCCGGCCCCGGGCGCCGCGTTCTTCACCTGCGACCAGCAGGGCAGGCTGATCGACATCGGAAAGGGCGGCTACGAGCTCACGGGCCTCGAGGACGAGCAGGTGATCGGCCGCCCCGTCAAGGAGGTCCTCGGTCTCGAGTGGATCGACGAGGGAGACGGGGGCAAGACGGCCGATACGGATGCAAACGGCACATCCGATCCCATCGAGACCACCCTGGAGTGGGGGGTCCGCTCGCTCGGCAAGCGCGTGTCCGTCCACGCCGAGGGCGACCAGCCGGCCGAAGCCGTCGCCGACGTGTTCCCCGCCTACGACGACGATGGCGGGCTGCTGCTCGTCCTGACCCCTGAGTGAGCCCTCCCACGCCTGCCGCGGAACCTCCCCGGGTGGCGCGTTTGCCTACGGTTCCGCATAGATGACGAGCCGCCGCCGCAACCTGATCGTCCTCGCGATCGTCGTGGTCCTCACGGCTCTCTCGGCCGTGGTGATCGCAACCAAGGAGACGGTGCTCGGGCTCGACCTCAGCGGCGGGACGGAGCTCGTCTACGAGGCCAACGGCACCCCGCAGAACCCGGAGCCTTCGCCCGCCGATATCGAGAGCGCGATCTCGATCATCCGCGACCGCACCGACGCGCTCGGCGTGTCCGAGCCCGAGATCTCGCGGATTGGGCCGAAGGGAATCTCGGTCGGCCTCCCCAACGTCGAGAACGCGGACCGCGCCATCGAGCAGGTGGGCTCCACCGCCAAGCTCTACCTCTACGACTTCAACAAGGACCTCATCCCGCGCGACCCGAGCCTCCCAGACCCCGAGGAGCGCCCCTTCAATCGCCTCTACGATGCGGTCAAGTTCGCCGGCAAACAGAGTTTCGACTGCGGCGACGACTGCACAACCAACGGGTCGTTTTACCTCTTCAACAAGGACTCGCTCGAGTACTACGCCGGACCCGTAACGGAGAAAAAGGACCTCTACGCCGTCCTGCCGGAGGGGGTCGGTCGAGAGGACAGCGTCGCCCTGAAGGTCCCGCAGGGCATCGTCGTCGTCCAGAAGGAGCCGCAGGAAACGGGCGCCGATCCTCCCGAGCAGTGGTACGTGCTGAAGGACGAGCCCGCGGTGAGCGGGGACGACATCACCAATCCGAAGGCGGACTTCGACCAGGCGAACCAGCCAGTCGTCACGTTCGACTTCACTGACGAAGGGCGGGAGGCGTTCGCGAACGTCACCGCGGCGATCGCGCGGAGGGGCTTCGAGAGCGTCCCGACACAGCTCCAAGGGACGATCTGCAACGTCCCCGACCAGGCCCAGGCCTACGTCCAGACGTTCGCGATCGTTCTCGACAACGAGATCAAGTCGCGACCGTTCATCGATTTCTGCGAGAACCCCGAGGGGATCGACGGTCGCACCGGGGCCCAGATCTCCGGGCTCACGGCGGACGAGTCCCAGGACCTCGCCGAGACGCTGAAGATCGGGGCGCTGCCCGTAACCCTGTCGCTCGAGAGCACGAGCACAGTCTCCGCAACCCTCGGCCAGCAGGCGCTCGACCAGGGGCTGAAGGCGGGGATGGTCGGGCTGCTCCTGGTCATCCTCTTCCTGATCGCGTACTACCGCTTCCTCGGGGTGGTCGCGGCAATCGGCCTCGTCGTCTACGGGGTCTTCTTCTACGCGCTGATCAAGCTGATCCCCGTCACGCTCACGCTGCCGGGCATCGCGGGGTTGATCCTCACGATCGGGGTCGCGGCCGACGCGAACGTCGTCATCTTCGAACGAATAAAGGAGGAGGCGAGGGCCGGGAAGTCACTCGCCTCCTCCATCACCACCGGTTACCGCAAGGGAATCGCGACGATCATCGACGCGAACGTGATCACGCTGATCACGGCGTTCATCCTGTTCGTGCTGGCCACCTCGGGCGTGAAGGGCTTCGCGTTCACACTCGGGATCGGCACGATCGTCTCGCTGTTCACCGCGGTGCTGTTCACGCAGGCGTTCCTCGGGATGTTCGGCCGGGCGCGGTTCATGCGCTCCCCGCGCGCGCTCGGCGCGGGCCAGCAGCGGGTGCGGTGGAGCTTCGACTTCATGGGCGCGAGCAAGTGGTTCTTCTCCATCTCGGGGCTAATCCTCGCGATCGGGGCGATCGCCTTCGCGACCCAGCAGCTCAACCTCGGCATCGACTTCGAGTCCGGCACCAAGATCGAGGCCAGCCTCGAGCAGGACGCGTCCGTAGACGACATCCGCACCGCGCTCCAGGACGCGAAGCTCGCCGGCGCCGACAACGCGGAGATCGTGGAGATCGACAACCCCGACCTCGGCGAGAACGTCGTCGACATCAAGGGCGACTTCTCTCAGCAGGACGCCGCCAGTGTGCAGCCGGTTCTCGATAGGGAGTTCGGCCTCACTCAGGGCGGGTTCTCGAATCAGACGATCGGCCCGACCTTTGGAGAGCAGGTCGCGCGGGGCGCGGTGATCGCGATCATCTTCTCGCTGCTCGTGATCTCCGCCTACGTGGCGATCCGGTTCGAGGCGAAGTACGCCGTGCCGGTGCTCATCGCCCTGGTCCACGACATCCTGATCACGGGGGGCGTGTACGCCCTGGTCGGCCAGGAGGTGACGAGCGGGACCGTGGCCGCGTTCCTCACCATCCTCGGATACTCGATGTACGACACCGTGATCGTGCTCGACCGCATCCGCGAGAACGTTCCGCGCATGCCGCGCGCGGCCTTCTCCCAGATCGTCAACCGCTCCATGAGCGAGGTGCTCACCCGGTCGTTGATCACCGGCCTTTCGACCGTCTTCCTGATTGGCGTGCTGCTCGCGTTCGGCGGGGACACGCTGCGCGACTTCGCCTTTGCGATGATGGTGGGAGTCGCCTCCGGTACGTACTCCTCGATCTTCATCGCCTCGCCGGTGCTCACGCATTGGAAGGAGCGCGAGCCCGCGTACCGCAGCCGCCGCGCCCGGATCACGGAGGCGATGGGCTACGTGCCCACCTTCCCGGAGGACAACGTCGTGGCACGGATCGACGACGTTGAGCGCCATGCGCCCGCGGAGGAGCCCGCCGCGGTCGGCGCCGCGACCGAGCAGGCCGCCGTCCCCGCCGCTGCGTCCGAGCCTTCTGAGACGCCGCCGGCGCCCGTCGAGGCTCAACCGGCCCCGTCGGCCGGCGATGGGGCCGGTGCGGACACCACCGACGGCGCACCCGCCGCTCCATCCGAGCCGTCTGGGCCCAGCGCACCGGTATCCGCGGGCGCAGAGGCGCGCCGGAAGGGCGCCGAGCGCCGCAAGGCCCGCCAACAGAAGCGGCGCCGCAAGCACGGGAGGCCGCGCTAGATGGCCGCGCTCGTTTGGTTCACCGTCGGCGTGTCGCTCTGGCATTTCACGGTATTCGTGCCCGACCGGTTCTGGGGCGGGATCGTCGGAGCGTTCCTCGGTGCGGCGTCGGGCGCCATGGTCTCCGGGGCGATCTTCCACATCGCGTCCGGGCAGGGCATCGGCGAGAGCGACTTCGGGACCGTGGTAGCGGCGATCCCCGGGAGCCTGATCGGCCTCGCCATCGTCTACGTGATCGGCGACCGCGCCGAGCGCGAGCGAGATCTCACCCAGGCCTAGCCCCGCTCCAGCACGGGTTGTCGAATTCGTTTCGCATACCGAAACGAAGTCGACAACCAAGCCGCCGGGCGGGATTCCGTCCTGGCCGCGGCCTACCGTCGCGGCATGGCGGCGTCTGCCGGCACCGGCTCTGTGCCCGAGCGAGAGTTCAGACTCGCTCCCTACGACTACGCCGCCGCGATGGAGCTGACCCGGGCGCTGGCGCTGCCCGAACCGGTCGCCGCCACGCTGGTGCGCCGGGGGCACCGGACCGTGGAGGCAGCCCGCGCCTTCCTGGATGCGGACGAGTGGCACGACCCGCTCAGCTTCGACGGCATGGCGGAGGTGGTGGAGCGCGTCCGGGCAGCCATCGCCGCCGGCCGCCACATCACGGTCCACGGCGACTATGACGCCGACGGTGTCTGTTCGACCGCCATCCTCGTCGGTGCCTTGCGCTCGCTCGGGGCCTCGTGCGACTGGGTGATACCCGACCGCCTCGCCGACGGGTACGGGCTGACCGTTGAGACCGTCGAGCAGCTCCGCGGCCGCGGGACGGAGCTACTCATAACAGCCGACTGCGGGATCACGTCCGCCGTGGAGGTGGAAGCCGCGCTGGTCGCGGGGATCGACGTCATCGTCACCGACCATCACGAGCCGGCGGAGCGGCTGCCAGAGTGCCCGATCCTCCATCCGGCGCTGAGCGGCTACCCGTGTCCGGAGCTGTGTGCGACGGGGGTCGTCTACAAGCTCTCGGCCGCGCTGCGGGGCGACGACGCCGACGCCGATCTGGACCTCGTTGCGCTCGCGACCGTCGCGGATCTGGTTCCCCTCCACGGGGAGAACCGGGCGCTCGTGCGCCAGGGCCTCGAGCTGGCGCGCAAAGCCGCCCGCCCGGGCCTGCGGGCGCTCATCGCGGCCGCCGGGATCGAGCCCGAGAGGCTGGGCGAGGGTGATGTTTCCTTCCGCATAGCTCCGCGGATCAACGCCGCCGGCCGGCTCTATCGCGCGGATGCTGGCGTCGAGCTGATGCTCACCGATGACCCCGAGCGCGCGACGCAGATCGCGGCCGAGCTCGACCGCGCCAACCGCGACCGCCGCGAAACGGAGACCGAGGTTCGGCGGGGCGCGGAGGCGGCGCTCGCCGCGCTTGAGCCCGAGCTCGCCGATGCCCCGGGACTCGTGATCGCCGGCACCGGGTGGCACCCGGGGGTCGTCGGCATCGTCGCTTCGCGCCTCGTTGAGCGGACCGGGCGCCCGGTCGTGCTGGTAGGCATCGACTCAAGTGGGCACGGGCGCGGCTCGGGGCGCAGCGTCCCTGGATTCGACCTCCTCGGGGCGTTGCGCGCCTGCGAGGAGCACCTGGGGCGATACGGGGGCCATCGCGCCGCGGCCGGGGTGGAGATCGAGGCCCAGCGAATCCCGGCCTTCCGGGAGGCATTCGCCGCGCACGCAGCCGAGGTCCTCGGTGACGCGCCGGCGGTTCACACCGAGGAGATCGACGCCGTGGTCGGCCCCGACGATCTCGGCCGCGACGTCGCCGAGCAGCTCGCCCGGCTGGCGCCATTCGGCAAGGGCAACCCGCCGGTTCGCCTCGTCGTCCCCGCGGCGAGGATCCGCGACGTCCGGCCGATGGGGGAGGGGGAGCGCCACGCCCGCTTCAGCCTCGAGGGGACGACTGCTCGCGCCCGCGGGGTCGCCTTCGGGGTGAATGGGTCGCTTGCGGCGGCAGCCGAGGCGGACACCCTGGACGTCTCGGTCAGCCTGGAGCTGAACCACTGGAACGGCGCCGTCGAGCCTCGGGTCGTGCTCGGCGAGCTCTATCCGGCGGATGAGTCGGCCACAGCCGATTCCGAGGCGCCTCCCGGCACGCCCGACGAAGCGCAGTGGGCCGCTCGCCTGCGCGCCGAGCTCGAAGCTCCCATCGAGCCCCAGCCCCACCGAACGTCCCTCTATGGGCGCCAGAGCGCCCATCCCGGGACGTTCGGCGGTGGGAGGCGTGTTGTCGTCGATAAGCGTGGGCGCTCGGGCGTCGCGTCGGTGGCCGCGCTCGCGTCGAGCGGTGGGCCCGTGCTGGTCGTCTGCGCCGACGCCCTGCGCCGCCGGGCGCTGGTGGAGCGCGCGGCCGTGCCCGCCCGCTTCGGGGGCGGCTTGATCGCGATCGCCGCCGGGGCGTCGTGCGACGAGGTGGCCAGGGATGGTCTCCAGGAAGTGCTGCGCGCGCCGCAGGGCGGGGTCGCGCTCGTCGACTGGGCCCGGATCGCACGCGAGCCGGAGCTACCGCGCACCTTCGAGCACGTCGTGCTGATCGACCCACCGCCGCTGCAGTGGCTGGAGGCGGCCGTTGACCGCCGCGAGGGCCCAGGCTTCCTGCACCTGGCCTGGGGCCCTGCCGAGGTCGAGCTCTCGCTTCGGCTCTGGGAGGCGGAATGGCCCTCTCGTCCCTCGCTCGCGGCTCTCTACAGGGAGTTGCGCTCCGACGGCGAGCGCGACGAGGACCCCACCGCGTCGGCACTGCGGGCCCTCCTCGGGGGAACCGGCCCACTCGCACGCTCGCCGGAGGCGTCGGGAAGGGCGTTGCGGGTGCTGCTCGAGATCGGCGTGGCCGACTGGCAGCATGGTGCCGGGATGGGCGACGCCGGTGGTCTTGGGACGCTCAGCGTCGTATCCTCGAAGGGGATCCAGTTGGAGCAATCGGAGGCGTTCGTCGCCTACCGAAGGCACCACGAGGAGGGCCGGCGATTCCTGAGCAGGCGAAGAAACCCGAAGTAACGACCCTGGAGGACCGCCGGGGCCACACGCAGGTGGGCCGTAGCGATGGCGAGCCGCCTGCCGCCGTGCCCGTCGATTCGATCACCAAGGACCTCACGGACGGCGAGCGGGCGCTGCTCGGAGATCTCCTCGCGGTCGTCAGCGAGCACTCCCCCGATGGAGGTTCCCCACTCGACCGCGACGCGGTGGAGCGGGCATTCGCGTTCGCCTGCGACCACCACGCCGATCAGCAGCGGCGCTCCGGCGAGGACTTCATCACCCATCCGGTCGAGGTCGCCAAGATCTGCGCCGGCCTTCGCCTCGATACCGAGACGCTCTGCGCCGCGCTCCTCCACGACACCGTCGAGGACACGAGCGCGAGCCTCGACGAGGTTCGCGAGACGTTCGGCGATGCCATCGCGCAGCTCGTGGACGGTGTCACGAAGCTCACCGAGATCACCTTCCAGAGCCGCGACGAGCACCAGGCTGAGAACTACCGGAAGATGATGGTCGCGATGGCCACGGACGTCCGGGTCATCCTGATCAAGCTCGCCGATCGCCTACACAACATGCGGACGCTCGACGCTCTGCCGAAGCAGAAGCAGATCGAGAAGGCGCGCGAGACGCTCGAGATCTACGCCCCGCTCGCGCATCGGCTCGGAATCCACGCGATCAAGTGGGAGCTCGAGGACCTTGCCTTCGCGCGGCTTCACCCGCGCAAGTACGACGAGATCAAGAAGCTGGTCTCCCAGCAGCGCGCCGAGCGCGAGCGTTACGTGGAGGAGGCCGGCGCCTTCCTGCGGTCCGAGCTGGCGAAGGTCGGGATCGAGGCGGAGATCTCAGGCCGAGCGAAGCACTTCTACTCGATCTACTCGAAGATGACGAAGAAGGGGCGCGAGTTCAACGAGATCTACGACCTCACGGCGATGCGCGTGATCGTCGGCTCCGTGAAGGACTGCTACGGGGCGATCGGGATCATCCACTCGCTCTGGAAGCCGCTGCCCGGCCGTTTCAAGGACCTTGTCGCGACGCCGAAGCTGAACCTGTACTCGGCTCTCCACACGACTGTGATCGGCCCCGAGGGCCGGCCGCTGGAGATCCAGATCCGCACCCCGGACATGCACGAGCTCGCCGAGTACGGGATCGCGGCACACGTGATCTACAAGGAGGACGGCGGCAAGGCCAAAGCCGACTCGCAGCGAGACAAGATGACGTGGCTTCGGCAGCTCCTCGAGGCAGAGGGCGAGCAGGAGCCGACCGAGTTCCTGGAGGCGCTGAAGGTCGACCTCTTCGAGGACGAGGTGTTCGTGTTCACGCCCAGGGGCGAGGTGAAGAACCTCTCCGCCGGCTCGACGCCCCTTGACTTCGCCTACGCCGTCCACACCGACGTAGGCCACCGCTGCGTGGGCGCGAAGGTGAACGGGAAGATCGTTCCCCTCCACTACCAGCTCAAGTCCGGCGACATCGTGGAGATCCTCACCGCCAAGCAGGAGCGCGGCCCTTCGCGCGATTGGCTCGCCCTCGTGCGTACGAACCGCGCCCGCTCGAAGATCCGCGCCTTCCTCACCCGGGAGCGCCGCGAGGACGCGGAGCGCCGCGGGCGAGAGGAGCTTCAGAACGCGATGCGAAAGCGCGGGCTGCCGATGCAACGGGTCGCCGGCTCGCCGCTGCTCGCCGACGTGATCCGGGAGATGGGCTTCCGCAAGGCGGACGACTTCTACATCGCCCTCGGCCAGGGCAAGATCGCCTCGAAGACGGTCACCCAGAAGGTCTTCCAGCGGCTGAAGCAGGGCGAGGCCGTCGCCGGTGATGAGACCGAGGCGCGCCTCGCCGGCGTCCTCGAGGGGCGAGATGAGCGCCAGCGCCGCACGCAGGACGCCGCCGACTACGGGATCGAGGTCAAGGGCGTCGAGGACGTCATGGTTCGCCTCGCCAAGTGCTGCCGCCCGGTGCCCGGCGACGACATCGTCGGCTACGTCTCCCTGGGCCGAGGGATCACCATCCACCGCGAGGACTGCAAGAACGTCGCCGCTCTCAAGAAGGCACCCGAACGATTCACCGAGGTCTCCTGGGCGGGTGACAACTCGACGTCCTACCGCGTGGAGTTGCAGGTGGACGCCTGGGATCGCACCCGCCTGCTGGAGGATCTCTCACGCGCATTCGCCGAGGCCGGGATCAACATCCTCGAGGCCAAATGCACCACCAAGCACCCGATGGTGAAGAACCGCTTCGTCGTCGAGGTGGGCGACACCGAGCAGCTGCGCGGCGCCATCGGCCGACTGCGCAACGTGGAGTCGGTCTTCGACGCCTACCGCGTAACGCCCACTGAGTAGAGGTGCTCCCGGCCGGGTGAGCACCTCCCGTCCCAGCGTCAGCGTCGTCGTCCCGTTCGGCGAAGGCCCGACGCAGCCTCTGCGTGCGGCGCTCGAGGGGATCGATCGGCAGGAGGGGGACGAGCTCATCGTCGCCGATAACTCCGGCGGCGTGGCGGCGGCGCTCTCCGACCTGGCGAGGGTCATCCCCGCGACGCGCGAGCGCTCCTCCTATTACGCCCGAAACGCCGGGGCCGCCGTGGGCGAGACGGAGTGGATCCTGTTCATGGACGCCGACTGCGTGCCGCGGCCGGGCCTGCTTGCCGCGTACTTCGAGGCGCCGATCCCTACTGAGGCGGGTGCGGCCGCGGGAGAGATCATCGGCGACCCGGATCAGCGCTCCCTGGCTGCTCGCTACGCGCGCGATCGCAAGGTTCTCAGCCAGACCGACGGCCTCTACGGGCGGGGACGGACCGTGGCGGCGACGGGGAACCTCATGGTCCGCCGGGCGGCGTTCGATGAGCTGGGCGGCTTCGTCGAGGGCATCCGCTCGGGCGGCGACGTGGACTTCTGCCTGCGCCTGCAGAGCGCGGGGTGGGCCCTGGAGTTTCGCCCGGGTGCCCTCGTGCTCCACCGCCACCGGGAGAGCGTTCCCGCGCTGCTCGGGACGTTCGCCCGCTACGGAGCGGGCTCCAGCTGGCTGCACTCCCGCTACCCCGGGGTCGGAGGGCGCTGGCCCCTCTCACCCCGAGAGCTCGCCCGGGTCGGAGGCGACGCGGCCCGATTGAGCCTCCGCGGCGATCGGGAGCAGGCGGCGTTTCGTGTGATTGACGGGCTTGGCCTCGTCGCCCACAACCTGGGGTACCGCTCCTCGAACAGGGCACGGCAGGCCGGGCCTATCTGACGGGCCCGCGAACCGGCTGGCGCCCGGCCTACGCCTATGCGTCGACCCCCCGGCGGCGGGCCTCCGCCGGGGTGACGCCGGCCGCCGCCAGCGCGTCGGATCGCTGGCGATAGAAGGCCCGGTGCGAAGCTTCCCCTCGCTGATCTCGTAAATGGTCGCCGGCTCGCTGTAGGTCTCGCCGGCATCGTCGCTTCGCTGCATTAGACGGGGCAGGCCTTGCGCAAGTCCTGGGCCCAGAAACCAGGTCGGGCGCCAGTCAGCTCAGGGCACTGACGGCGCCGCGCACGGCATCCGCGGCCGCCTTCGCCTCCGCGTCGCTCCCGTACTTGGCGCGAGGCCAGAAGAATCCGCGGAGGCCATCCTTGCGATTGCGCGGCACCACGTGCGTGTGGAGGTGCGGCACCGACTGGCTTACGACGTTGTTGAGGGCCACGAACGCGCCCTGGGAGTCCATGCCGTCGCGCACCGCGCGAGCGAGCAGCCGGGCGTTCGCGAAGTACGGCTCGACAAGGTCCTCGGGGAGGTCCCAAATCGTCTCGTGGTGCTCGCGGGGGATCAGCAGCGAATGGCCGGGGAACAGTGGCCGGTTGTCCAGGAACGCGATTGAGACGTCGTCCTCGAGGACGACGTGGGCATCGCCGTCCCCCGCGACGATCCGGCAGAAGGCGCAGTCGGCCACTTACGCGACGACGGTCAGCGCGCCTGCCTCGATCCCCAGGTCGAGCTCGCCGTGATCCCCGATGTAGTCGCCGTCGACCTGTACCGGCATCGGCCGGACGTGCCCAGCGGCGTCGCGAGACACGGACTCGATCCTCGCCGAGGTGAGCCCCTGGAAGTGGTCGACCTGGCGGTGGTGCGGAAGGCGGAGCCGATCCGTGAGTACGCGGGCGGTGACCGTCGGGACGTCGCGCTGGGCCGCGCGACGCAGGACGGCTAGCGAGAGCGTCCCGTTGTCGATTGCCGCGCCCTCGCAGACTCGCACGGGCTGATTGCCGAAGTAGGTGAAGGGGTCGGAGTTCTGCGCGAGCGCGGTAACGCCCTCCGAGCGCTCGGTGCCGTCGACCTCGACGCTCATTCGCACCGGGTTGCGCAGGTACTGCGCGTAGAACCCCGACACGGCGGCCCAGGTGTAGAACCAGCGCCCGCCCCGGGCCTTGAAGCGGGGGTTCGCGTCAACCCGGCGAGCGGCGGTTGCGTCGATCCCCGCGCCGCAGCCGAACACGAAGCGACGCCCGTTGGCCATCCCGAGGTCGATCCGGCGGGGCCGGAAGTCGTCCGCGAGGCCCAGGAGGTGCTCGGTCGCATCGACCACGTCGTTGGGGATACCCAGCGTCCGGCAGACGACGTTCGTCGAGCCGCCCGGGAGGACGGATACCGGGACGTCGGTGCCCGCGAGGCCGTTCGCGACCTCGTTCAGGGTTCCGTCGCCACCGAAGGCGACCACCAGGTCGTAGCCCTCGTCCCGGGCCTCGGCGCAGATCTGCGTCGCGTGGTTCTGGGCCTGGGTCGAGATCGCCTCTACCTGATAGCGGCCCTGAAGCGCGTAGACGACCAGGTTCTTGAGCCGGTCCGAGACCGTCGTCGCGTAGGGGTTGACGATGATCAGCATCCGCTTCTTGCGCCGAGCGCCCGCCAGCGGCCCGGCCTCGCCGACCGTCGGGGCGGGGGTCTCAATCGTGGCGCCGGTCACGACATCTCGGGCAGACACATACCCAGGATCATGCTCTACCCACCTCCACGGGGGCGAGCAGCTCGATCTCGCCCTCCGTGCCGGTGGTCTCGAAGCGCACCGTGCCGTCCTCGGCCTCGAGCTCACGCACCAGCCCGGCATCGATGAGCAGATCGACATGGCCGACGACCTCCGACAGGGTGAGGAAGGCCTGGGTCACGGCGACGTTGCCCCACATCGCCTGCGCCAGCTCGTACGCGGACCGCGACCGCTCGGCGATGAGCCCGTGCAGCTTGTCCGCCCGGCGGCCGTGCATGGCGAGCCGCTCGTCGATCAGCGCGCGGTGGTGGGTGATCGGCTCGCCGTGGCCTGGCAGGACGAGGTCGACGGGGAGCTCCCGGGTGCGCCGAAGCGAGGCCAGGTAGTTCATCAGCGCCCGCGGGCGATCGGTGGAGCCATCCAGCGGGCGGCTCAGCAGCGGGTTGGAGGAGATGTGGGCGATCAGGTGGTCGGCTGCGAGAAGGATCGAGCGGTCGGAGTCCCAGAAGAGCGTGTCGGAGGGACTGTGGCCCGGGCGGTGCTGGACCTCGAGCGTGCGGTCGCGAAGCCCCAGGGGCTCGCCGTCGCGCAGCGGGGTCGTGACGTTCGCGTGCGCGCCCCACGCGCGGAAGCTGCGCGACACCGATCGCAGGGCGGTGACGACGTCGTCGGGGATCCCGTGGCGGCGCATAAGCGCGCCGGCGAACTCGTCGTCGAGCTCGGCGTCCTCGCTGAAGTTGCGAAGCCGATCGACCGCCACATCGATTGCGGCAACTTCCGCGCCCGAGCGGGCCTGGATGATCTCGATCAGCCCGAGGTGATCGATGTGCTGATGGCTCAGGATCAGAAGCTCGAGATCCTCGATCCGGTGGCCGCGCGCCTCGAGCTGGCGCTCCAGCTCGTCGAGCGCCTTGCCCGAGTTGGGGCCCGTGTCCAGCAGGGTGAGCGGCTCGTCCTCGATCAGATAGCAGTTGACCCGCCCGACTGCGAATGGCGTGGGGATCCGCATCCGATGGATGCCCTGCTCGCCGGCGCGGGCGAGCGCGTCCTCGGCGTTCATGAGCGGATCACGTCCAGCATCTCGTCGCGCTTTTGCTCCATGTCCTCGCGCGATACCAGCGACTCCAGGTTGAGGCGGAGGAGAGGCTCGGTGTTCGATGGGCGGACATTGAAGTGCCAGTCGGGGTAGTCGACGGAGACGCCGTCGAGCCATCCGATCTCGGCGCCGGGGTGCATCTCGGCAATCTCCTTCATCTTCGCCTCCTGGTCGGCGACCTCGGAGTTGATCTCCCCGGAGATGAAGTAGCGCTGGCGGTAGTCGGCCACCAGCTCGGCGAGGGTCCGTTCCTGGGCCGAGAGCAGCTCCAGGACGAGGAGCGCGGGGAGGGTGCCGGAGTCCGCGCACCAGAAGTCGCGGAAGTAGTAGTGGCCCGAGACCTCGCCTCCGAACGCCGCGTCGTGCTCGCGAAGACCGATCTTGAAGAAGGCGTGTCCGACCCGGTTCACGTAGGAGGTACCACCCAGCTCCCGGACGGTGTCGGCGACGGCCCTGCTGGCACGAACGTCGTAGAGGATCGTCGCGCCGGGCTGGTGCTCGAGCACCCGCCGCGCGAGGAGTGCGGTGAGGAAGTCGCCGTCCACGAACGTCCCCGTGGCGTCGATGAAGAAGCAACGGTCGGCGTCTCCGTCCCACGCGATCCCGAGGTCCGCCCCCTCGGCGGTGACGCGGTCGATGATGAACTGGCGGTTCTCAGGGAGCAGCGGGTTCGGCTCATGATCTGGGAAGTCACCGTCGGGCACCCAATAGGTCGCGATTGGATCGAGGCCCAGGCGCTCGAGCAGCGGGCCGACCATCGGACCCGCCATCCCGTTGCCGCCGTCGACGACCAGGCGCAGCGGCTTGATCGCCTTCGCGTCGATGAGCGACAGGGCGTGGCGGTGGAAGTCGTCGTAGATCTCGACCGCCTCGACCGAGCCGGCGCCCGGCGGATCGGGCAGCCCCGCCTCGATCCGCGCCCGCACCTCGCCGATGCCGGCGTCCCCTGAGAGGGCGAGCGCGCCCTCGCGAACGAGCTTCACGCCCGTGTAGGCCTTCGGGTTGTGCGACGCGGTAACCATCGCGCCGCCATCGAGCTCGCGCGAGCCGACGAGGAAATAGAGCATCTCGGTCCCCACCATCCCGGCGTCCTGCACGGTGCAGCCCTCGGCCACCAGACCGTCCCGCAGGCGCCCGGCCATCTCGGGAGCCTGGAGGCGCATGTCGCGACCGAGGCCGACCCGCAGGTCGCTCGTGGGCTTCCCGCGTAGATCACCGAGAACACGGGCGAACGAGCGTCCGATCAGGTAGGAGGTCTCGCGGTCCATCTCCTCGCCGTAGAGGCCGCGGATGTCATACGCCTTGAAGATGCCGGGCGGCACGGGGGCCGCGCTAGTCAAAGCCGCCTCGCAGGGTCTCGTATGTCTGTTCGAGCGTCTGCGGCATGACTCGCGTGTCGGCCAGCACCGGCATGAAGTTGTTGTCGCCGCCCCAGCGAGGGACAACGTGCATGTGGATGTGGTGCTCGACGCCGGCGCCGGCCACGCGGCCCTGGTTGAAGCCGACGTTGTAGCCGTGCGGCGAGTAGCGCTCGTCGAGCAGGCGCATCGCCCGTTGAGCAAGCGCCATCGTCTCGGCGACCGTCTCCGCGTCGAGATCGGGAAGCGAGGGCACATGCTCGAACGGCGCGATCATCAAGTGCCCGTTGGTGTACGGGTAGAGGTTGAGGATCACGAAGCACCGCTCGCCGCGGTGGACGATCAGGTTCGCGGCGTCGTCCCCCTCGGCGGGCTTCGCGCAGAAGATGCATTCCGCGGCGTCGTCCTTCGCAGCGTCGCTCACGTACGCGAGGCGCCACGGCGCCCAGATGCGTTGCCCGGCCACACGGCGGCATCGTAAAGAGAGGACCGCTCGGCTCGGCGCGAGCTGGCGGCCTACAGCCAGCCGCGGCGGCGGAAGTAGGCGACCATCCCCAGGAGGAGGACCACCATCGCGCCGACGACGACGTAGAAGTCGCTCGTGTCGCCCTCGCCGGGCACGCCGACGTTCATCCCCCAGATCGAAGCGATGAGCGTGAGGGGGAGGACGATCACGCTGATCGCCGTGAGGAACCGCAGGATGTCGTTGACCCGGTGGGAGATCACCGACTCGTTCGTATCCTCGAGCGCCTCGACGACCTCCTTGTAGTTCTCGAGCGTGTCCCAGATGCGCTCGTGCGCGTCGCCGATGTCGTCGAAGTAGACCTCGAGCTCGCCCTCGGTGGGAGCGAGGAACGCCTGCTTGGAATGCTCGAGGTCGGTGAGCACCGTCCGCTGCGGGCGGATCACCTTCCGGAAGTTGATGATCTCCTGCTTCGCGTTCGAGATGTCGCGGACGACCTCCTCGGAGCGGCCCTCGAAGATCTCGTCCTCGATCGCGTCCAGCTTGTTGCCGATCTTGCGGAGCATCGGGAAGCAGTAGTCGAAGCTGTCGTCGACGATCCGGTAGAGCAGGTAGCCGGAGCCCTTGGAGAAGTGCTGCTCGCGGAGGTCCTCCTTGGTCCGGCAGCGCTCGAACAGATATTCGACGGGCTGTAGCGGCTGGTTTGGGATCGTCACCAGATAATCCCGCCCGACGAAGATGTCGAGCTCGCCCGCGTTGAGGCGGCCGACCGAGCGGTCGAACACGGGGAAGTGCAGGACGATGAACAGGTAGTCCTCGTACTCGTCGATCTTCGGGCGCTGGTTACGGGACAGCACGTCCTCGAGGTCGAGGGCGTGGAAGTCGAAGTGCTCCTCGAGCCAGCCCATCTCGAGCGAGGACGGCCGCTCGATGTTCACCCAGCGCAGCCCCTCGCCGTCGATCGACTCGACGTTCGGCTTGCGCTCCCGCTGTGGCTCAGCGGGCGCAGCGAGCCGCGAGCCGCGCTGGCTCCGGCGTAGCCTCGGCTTCGGAAGGCTCGGCATCGGCCTGGCTCGTTTCGGCTCGCTGGTCCATGGGCACTAAGGGTATCCCTCGTCCCGGGAGGCGGACAACTCCCGCAACGATCCCTTCACAAGTGCCTTCGTGACGCCTGCCACCCTGCCTGACGCGCGGAACCCCCTGCTATGGTCCGCGCCCACATAACCGCCACATCAAGAGGGGTGGAGGGACTGGCCCGTTGAAACCCCGGCAACCCCCCGGAGGCTCACGCCGAAGGGAAGGTGCCAATTCCAGCAGGTGGATTTACCTGGTAGATGTGAGTGGAAGTCCCAACAGGACCTCTGCTCGCACCGGGCGGAGGTTTTTCGTTTGACCGAGCGATTGGGACAAGGAGTGATTTGATGGCCGTCGAGGCTCTACGGTGCAAGGAATGCGGGAGCGACTACCCGCTGGACGCGCGCTACGTGTGCGAGGAGTGCTTCGGGCCCTTGGAGGTCGCCTACGACCGCTCGGAGCTCGACGCGGAGTCGGCTCGCCGGAGGATCCAGGCGGGTAGCGCCAGCATCTGGCGCTACGCCGACTTCCTGCCCTTCACCGACCGGCCCCCGGCGTCGCGGACGTCGCTTGAGCCGGGATTCACCCCGCTGGTGCGGGCCGAGCGGCTCGCGGAGCGGCTCGGGCTCGCCGAGGTATTCGTCAAGAACGACGCTGCGAACCCCACGCACTCGTTCAAGGATCGCGTCGTCGGCGTGGCCATCGCGAAGGCGCGCGAGCTCGGGTTCGAGACCGTGGCCTGCGCCTCGACCGGCAACTTGGCGAACGCCGTAGCCGCCCACTCCGCGGCCGCCGGCCTGGACTCCTACGTGTTCGTCCCCTCCGACCTCGAGGAGCAGAAGCTCCTCGCCACCGGCGTCTACGGCACTCAGCTCGTGGGGGTGAGGGGCACCTACGACGACGTCAACCGCCTCTGTACGCAGCTGGCCGGCGATCGCGATTGGGCGTTCGTCAACGTGAATCTGCGCCCCTACTACTCGGAGGGCTCGAAGACGGTCGCGTACGAGATCGTCGAGCAGCTCGGGTGGGAGCTTCCGGATCGGATCGTCTGCCCGGTGGCCTCCGGTTCGCTGTTCACGCGGATCGGCCGCGGCTTCTCCGAATGGCGCGAGCTGGGGCTCGTCGAGGGCGAGCTACCCACCTTCAGCGGTGCGCAGGCCGAGGGCTGCGGCCCGGTCGCGGAGGCGTACGCCGAGGGCTGGGACATCTGCAAGCCGACGGCGAAGCCCGACACGATCGCCAAGAGCCTCGCGATCGGCGATCCGGCCGATGGCCCATACGCGCTGGAGCTGGCGCGCAGGACCGAGGGGTCGGTGGAGGCCGTGAGCGACGATGAGATTCGCGACGGCATCCGCCTGCTGGCCGAGACAACCGGCATCTTCACCGAGACGGCCGGGGGCGTCACCGTCGCAACGCTACGCAAGCTCGCCGAAGCCGGGGCGATCGACCCCTCCGAGCGGGTTGTCGCCGTGATCACCGGCGAGGGGCTGAAGACGCTCGACGCCACCAAGGACGGATTCCGGATGGCCGAGATCGAGCCGACGGTTGCCGACTTCGAGGCGAAGGCGGAGCGCCCCAAGGCCGCCGTCGCCTGAGCGCTATTTTTCCGTGCCCATGGCGATCACGGTCAAGATTCCCTCCCAGCTTCGCGGCGTCACCGACGGCGAGGGCGAGGTCGAGGTGGACGGCGGGACGGTCGGCGAGGCGCTCGACGCGGTCTTCGATGAGCACGAGGAGCTCCGTGCTCGGATCACGGAGGACGGCACCCTTCGCCGCTTCGTGAACGTCTACGTCTCCGGCGAAGACATTCGCTTCCAAGACGGGCTCGACACCGAGCTTTCCGACGGTGACGAGGTGACGATCCTCCCCGCCGTCGCCGGCGGTTGAGCCAAGCACCCGGGCCCGTCGCGATCCTCTGCGGCGGGCGCGGCACGCGGCTTCAGGAGCACACGCACGCGATCCCCAAGGCGCTGGTCGAGATCGGCGGGCGGCCGATCCTGTGGCACGTGATCCGCATCTATGCCGCGCAGGGCTTTCGCCGCTTCCTCCTGCTGACCGGTTACCTCGGCGAACAGATCGAGGGCTTCGTCGGCGCCTCCTCGTGGCCGGAGCCGGTTGAGATCGAGTGCATCGACACCGGCCTCGACACACCGACCGGGGGCCGGGTGGCGCGCGCGGCCGATCTCCTGCGCGGCGGCCGCTTCTGCCTGACGTACGCCGACGGGGTCGCCGACGTCGATCTCGAGGCGCTCGTCGCCGCCCACCGGCGTGCCGGCCGCCTGGCGACGATGACGATCGTGCGCCCCTACAGCCAGTGGGGGATCGCGGTGGTCGGCGATGACGACGCGATCAGGGGGTTCGAGGAGAAGCCGCGGGTCGATCAGTGGGTGAACGGCGGCTTTCTGTGCTGCGAGTCCGGGTTCCTGAACTACCTCGATGAGACCAGCGTGCTGGAGGAGGAACCCCTGCGGCGCCTAGCGGCCGAGGGCCAGCTGCACGCTCATCGGCACACGGGCTTTTGGGACTGCATGGACACCTACAAGGACGCCGTCGTGCTCAACGACCTGTGGGAGGCGGGCGAGGCGCCGTGGGCCGTCTGGGAGCGGGCGCCGCTCGCTCCCTGAGCGTGGACGTAGCGCTCGTCACCGGCGCTCGCGGCTTCGTTGGCGCCTGGCTGGTCGGGGCGCTCCTTGACGCTGGCTGCCGGGTGGTCTCGCTCGACAAGGGGCGAACCGAGCGTCCCGTCTCCACGCTCGGGCTGCTCGGGATCGACGCTGACGTCGAGGACGTCGCCGGCGACTTGAACGACGGTGAGGTCGTCGCCCGCCTCCTGCGAGAGCACAGGGTGGACTCCGTTTTCCACCTGGCGGCCGAGACGATCGTCGGGGATGTGCAGTCGTCGCCGATCCGCGGGTTCGAGACGAACGTCCGTGGCACGTGGACCCTCTTGGAGGCCTGCCGCGGTGCCGACGTCGAGCGGATCGTCGTCGCGTCCTCCGACAAGGCCTACGGCGCGCATGCCGAGCTGCCCTACCGCGAGGACTTCGCCCTTCAGCCGACGGCGCCGTACGAGGCCTCGAAGGCAGCGGCCGACCTCATCGCCCGAAGCTACGCGCGCTCGTACGGCCTGCCGGTGGCCGTGACGCGGTTCGCGAACATCTACGGCGGGGGAGACCTCAACTTCTCCCGCCTCGTCCCCGAGACAGTGGGCGCGGCGCTGGATGGACGGCGCCCCGTCCTGCGATCGGACGGCTCCCCCGAGCGGGACCTCCTCTACGTGGAGGACGCGGCCTCGGCGTACCTGGACATCGCGCGCAGCCTCGACCGCGGCGACGTGCGCGGCGAGGCGTTCAACGCGGGTGGGGGAGAGCCCCATTCGGTGCGCGAGGTCGTCGAGCTCATCCTCCGCCTCGCCGGGAGCGACCTCGAGCCGGACATCCAGGGCGAGGGAAACCCCGATGGTGAAATCGACCGCCAGTGGGTGGACGCGACGAAGATCCGCGAGCGCTGCGGCTGGTCCCCCGCCGTCGGCCTCGAGGAGGGCATGCGCCGAACGATCGAGTGGTACCGCGAGCACCCGGAGGCTCGTCCCCAATGAAGGAGCACGCCCGGCAGGATTCGAACCTGCGACCTCATCCTCCGGAGGGATGCGCTCTATCCAGCTGAGCTACGGGCGCTCGCCGGCTCAGTCTAGACCTGAGCAAGGGGACAATCCGGGGTTGTTGGTGTCATGCACCCACAAGTCAGGATTGCCGTCGGTGCCGCCGCATGCCGCCGACCGCGGTGGGGGCTCGCCCGCGGCTACGCTCGCCGCGTGGATCTCGACGTCGTCTTTCTGGGGACCGGTGGGTCCGTGCCCACAGCGCGGCGCGCGACCGCGTGCCTGCTCGCCCGCCTGGGCGGAGACCGGCTGCTCTTTGACTGCGGTGAGGGCTCGCAGCGGCAGATGCAGCGCTCCACCGGGCTCGTGCAGGCGGACGAGATCTATCTCACGCACTACCACGCGGACCACTATCTCGGCCTTCCCGGCCTGCTGAAGACCTACGACCTGACGGACCGCGACCGGCCGCTGCGGGTCATCGGCCCGCCCGGTCTCGTCGATCTCTTCACAACCCTGGCGCGGATCTTCGGGCGCGTCTCCTACGAGATCGAGCTGGTGGAGCTCGCCGAGGGCGAGGCTGTGCGCCACGACGGCTACGAGGTGCGCGCATTCCCGGTCGAGCACCGCATGCGCGCCTACGGCTACGCCATCGTCGAGGACACGCGTCCGGGCCACCTCGATCCGGAGCGTGCCGCGGAGCTGGGCGTCACCCACGGCCCGGACCTCGGGCGGCTCCAGCGCGGGGAGGAGGTGGAGGGCTCCAACGGCGTCGTGAAGCCCGCGGACGTCATGGGCGACCCGCGCACGGGGCGGAAGGTCGTGATCACCGGCGATACGGCCCCCTGCCAGATGACCCGGCTCGCGGCGCACGAGGCGCAGCTTCTGATCCACGACGGCTCGTTCGCCGAGGCCGAGGTCGAGCGCGCCGCCGAGACCGGCCACACCACGGCCCGCCAGGCCGCGGCCCTGGCTCGCGACGCCGGGGTCGAGCTGCTCGCGCTCGTGCACGCCTCAACGCGATACGACGTACGCGACCTTCTCGCCGAGGCCCGCGAGGTCTTCCCTTCCGTGGAGGCGCCCCGGGACTTCGACGTGGTCGAGATCCCGTTCCCCGAACGAGGTCCGCCGGACTTCATCGAGCGCGGGGCGCGTCCGCCGAGACCGCCGGCCCAGACGCAGCCCGCCGCGGCCGAATAGATCTAGCCCAACGGGGCGGCCAGGTCCGCGACGATGGTCGCGATCGCCGGCGCCTGGTCCTCCTGGAGGAAATGCTTAGCGGGCAGGAGGATCGGGTCGTGGATGCCCAGCGCGTCCTTCGCGATCTCGAGCTCCTTGAGCCCGAGAGCGGGGTCCTTCTCTCCCCAGACGATTCTGGTCGGATAGGGACGCTCGGCGAGCCCCTCCCACAGGAAGCGCTGCTTCTCCTGGGTCAGCTCGAAGCCACGCATGATCCGCAGGAAAGCGCGGCCCGCGTCGACGCGGCGGACGAGCACGCGGTACGCGTCCACCTCCGCACGGCTCGTTGCCGAGCGATTCTCGATCCCGATTCGGTAGAACAGCTCGGTGAACATGAAGCGCGGCGTGCCGTAGAGCCACAGCTCGCCGAGCCCGCGGACGGCGAACGGGCGCATCGGCCACGGGCGGCGGAAGTTCGCCACCCCGAGCAGCGTGTTGAGGACGGTCAGCGAAAGCACCCGATCCGGATTGCGAATGGCCCACTCGATGCCGATCGGCCCCGCGATGTCGTGGACGACGAGGTGGCAGCGGTCGATCTCGAGCGCGTCGATCGCCTGGCCCGTCCAGCGCGCGAGCCCCGACCACGTGTAGTCGAAGTCCTCGGGGCGGTCCGCCAGCCCCAGCCCCGGGTAGTCGAAGGCGACGCCATGCAGGCCCTCGCCCGCCAGGGCCGGGACGACGCCGCGATAGAGGAAAGAGCTGGAGGGCACGCCGTGGAGGCAGGCGACCGTCCCCCCGCTGCCCTGCTCGCGCACGAAGCTCTGAACCCCGCCGGCCTCGAAGCGCCGCCCGGCGGCCTGGTGGATGGCGATCGCCTCGCGCGTCGCTTCCGAAATCCTCATGGCGTGATCCTCTCACCCCTGAGATTCGGGGGCTCTCCAATGCCTTGACTCGCCCCCCAATCGTGAGATGGTCGCCACGGCGGAGTCAGGGGACATCTTCGCCAACGGCACGACCCAGGCCTTCCCGGGGTACCCGACCTACGCCAACATGGAGCAGTGGGTGCAGCTTGAGGGCATCAGCTTCCGCTGTGGGCCCTCGGGAGCGAGCGGCTGCCCATAGGCTGGCCGAGTTTGCGGAAAGCTCGGATCATCCCTCCCAGGTTCCGGGAGGTCGGCTGGTAGTCTCGAAGCGTCGGTTCCTTTAACCCGGTCCGGGAGGCCAGGAAGGGGCGCGTTTTGGAAGACCTGCATAAGGTTGTGCTCGACCGCGACGATCTTCGCCGCACGCTGGTGCGGATCGCGCACGAGATCATCGACAAGAACCCGGGCGCGAGTGATCTCGCAATCGTCGGCATCCACACGCGCGGCGCCCTGCTCGCCAAGCGCCTGCATGCCCTCGTCGGGGAGCTCTCGGGATCGGACGTCCCCCTGGGCGACCTCGACATCTCCTTTTATCGCGACGACGTGAACGGGCGGCGGCCGGCCGCACACCCGGTCGTCCACGCCTCGCACCTCGACTTCGACCTCGAGGGCCGCACGGTCGTCCTCATCGACGACGTGCTCTACACGGGGCGCACCGCGAGGGCCGCGATCGAGGCACTCTTCGACTACGGCCGTCCGGGCCGCGTGCAACTCGCCGTCCTCGTCGACCGCGGTCACCGCGAGCTGCCGATTCGCCCCGACTACGTGGGGAAGAACCTGCCGACATCGCGCGAGGAGCGCGTGTACGTACGTGTTGAGGAAAGCGACGGCTTCGACGAGGTCGCGATCGGCCGGCACCTCGAGAGCACGGTCGCGGGAGGAGAGCCCGAGTGAAGCACCTGCTGGGAATCGAGGGGATGGACCGCGCCGACATCGAGCGCATCCTGGAGCGGGCGGAGAGCTTCGCCGAGGTGGGACGCCGCGACATCAAGAAGGTGCCGACGCTGCGTGGCCGAACGATCGTGAGCCTCTTCTACGAGGCGAGCACCCGCACCAGCTCCTCCTTCGAGCTCGCGGCCAAGCGCCTCTCGGCCGACGTCGTCTCGGTGAAGGCGTCGGGGTCCTCCGTCGACAAGGGGGAATCGCTGAAGGACACGATTGCGACCCTCAGCGCCTACGGCCCGGAGGCGATCATCATCCGCGCGCCGCACGCCGGAGCGGCGGGTCTCGTGGCCAAGTGGACGGACGCGGCGGTGATCAATGCCGGCGACGGCAAGCACGAGCATCCCACCCAGGCGCTGCTCGACGTGTACACCCTGCGCCAGCGGGCGGGGGACCTCGAGGGGAAAAGCATCTGGATCGTCGGCGACGTGCTGCACAGCCGGGTGGCCCGCTCTTGTGCCCTCGCATTCGCCCTGATGGGGGCCAAGATCACCCTCGCCGGCCCACCGACCCTGATCCCTCGCGGGGTCGCCGAGGCCCTCGACGTCGAGGTCGCCTACGACCTCGACAGGCTCTCGGACGCCGACGTCGTCTACGCCCTGCGCATGCAGCGCGAGCGGATGCACGACTCCTTCGTCCCCTCGATCCGCGAGTACGCCGCTCGCTTCCAGATCGACTCGCGGCGGCTCGGCCCGCGCCAGCTGCTCATGCACCCCGGGCCGGTGAACCGGGGGGTCGAGCTCTCCGCCGAGGTCATCGACGGGCCGAACTCGCTCATCACCGCCCAGGTCGAAAGCGGCCTCGTGGTGCGGATGGCGATCATCTACGAACTGCTCGCGGGTGGCGAGCGGCCACGGAGCGGCGGCTCCGGGGCCCCCGACGACGAGGAGCTTCCCGCGCCGACCCCGATCGGGGAACCGGCATGAGGATCGCTGAGCTCGATTGGCGGGGCCGCGACGAGGCGCGCGAGGACCTCGTGATTACGCGTGCGTCGGTCCTCGACCCGCGCGCTGGCATCGACGCCACGCACGATGTCGTGATCCGCGGCGGTGAGATCGCCGAGCTCGGCGAACCGGGCGGCGCTTCAGTCGAGGGCGCCGAGGTGATCGACGGCGAGGGCATGCACGTCTTCCCGGCCTTCTTCGACCCCCACGTCCACCTGCGCACGCCCGGGCAGGAGAACGCCGAGGACGTCGAGACCGGCTCCCGCGCCGCCGCCGCCGGTGGCTACTGCGGGATCCTGGCGATGGCGAACACCGAGCCGCCGGTCGATAGCGCCGCCGACATCAGCGCGCTGCGCGAGCGCGCGGCATCGGAGGCGTCGGTCCCGGTCGGATTCCTCGCCTGCGTTACCCGCGCCATGGCCGGCGAGGAGCTGAGCGAAATGGCTGAGCTTCGGGCGGCCGGTGCCGTGGGCTTCTCCGACGACGGCCTGCCCGTGCGGAGCGCCCGCGTGCTTCGGCGCGCCCTTCAGTACCAGCGCCTCGCGGGCGGAAACATTGCCCTTCACGAGGAGGACCCGGGCCTCTCGGGCTCCGGCGTGATGCACGAAGGCCCCGTGTCGGCGATGCTCGGCATGGAGGCCATCCCCTCGGTGTCCGAGTCCACGATGATCGCCCGCGACGCCGCGCTCGCCGCCTACGAGGCGGCGCGCATCCACGTCCAGCACCTCTCCGCGCGCGAGTCGGTCGAGGTCATGGCGGCGGCGAAGGAGCGCGGCGTCGCGATCACCTGCGAGGCCACACCGCACCACCTGGTGCTGACCGACGAAGAGGTCCGCAGCCTCGACGCCCGCTACAAGATGAACCCGCCCCTCCGCTCGGAGGGGGACCGCCAGGCGTTGATCGACGCCCTGCGCGCCGGCACGATCGACTGCGTCGCGACCGACCATGCACCGCATCCGCTCGAGACCAAGGAGGTGCCGTTCGAGGAGGCGGCGATGGGGGTCACCGGGCTGGAAACGGCGTTCGCCGTCCTCCACAACGAGCTCGTTCTCCCCGGCGTGCTCGACCTCTCGACGCTCGTCGAGCGGATGAGCGCCGGGGCGGAGCCGTTCGACCTCGAGCCGCCCACGCTCGCTCCCGGGGGCGACGCCAATCTTGTGCTCTTCGATCCGCGGGCCGATTGGGAGGCGGGCGCCGACGGCTGGGAGAGCCGCTCGGAGAACTCCTGCTTCGCCGGCCGCTCGCTCACCGGGCGGATCCTGATGACCATCGCGGGCGGCGCGGTGGCCTACCGCCAGCGCGAGTTCGCGATCGGAGCGGCCTCGTGAGCGCGAAGCTCGATGCCGATCGCGCCGCCCTCGTCGTGATCGACGTGCAGGAGGGCTTCCGTCCAGCGGTCCCCGACTTCGAGCGCGTCGCAAGCGCGGTGGCCACGCTCGCGCGGGGCGCAGGCTCGATCGGCATCCCGGTCGTGGTCACCGAGCAGTATCCGAAGGGGCTGGGGGAGACCGTGCCAGAGGTCGCCGAGGCACTGCCCGAGGGCGCCAAGCCCCTGGACAAGGTGGTGTTCGCGGCCTCGACGGCGGAGGGCTTCGACCTCGCGGGGTGTGACCAGGCGCTGCTCTGCGGCATCGAGACGCACGTGTGCGTGAACCAGACCGCCCTGGATCTCCTCGACCGGGGTGTGCAGGTCCACGTCGCCGAGGACGCCGTCGGCTCGCGTTTCGAGGAGAACAAGTCGGTGGGCCTGCGGAAGATGGAGCGGGCGGGCGCGGTCATGACGAGCGTGGAGACCGCGCTCTTCGAGCTGCTCGGCCGGGCGGGGACCGACGAGTTCAAGGAAGTCCAGAAGCTCGTTCTGGAGTACGCGCCGAACCCATGAGCGCGGAGCCTCTCCAAAGGAGCAGGGATTCTGGGGCGAGGCGCGATCCAGGTGTGGTGAGCGGCTATCTGCTCCTGGAGGACGGCATGCGCCTCGACGGCGAGGTTCTCGGCGCTAAGGGTGGCGGTACCGGGGAGGTCGTCTTCAACACCTCGATGACCGGCTACCAGGAGGCGGTCACCGATCCCTCCTACGCCGGGCAGATCATCACCTTCACCTACCCCCTGATCGGCAACTACGGCGTCGCCGGGCGAGCGATGGAGTCGGACCGGCCGCACGCCCGCGGCGTCGTGATGCGCGAGGCGAAGAACTTCGAGGATGCCGCGGATGCCGAGGGCGGTTGGGTCGATTGGCTTCGCGACTGCGGCATCCCGGCGATCGCGGGGGTGGATACCCGCGAGCTGGTCCGCCACATCCGCGACCGTGGCGCGATGCGCGGCGGGATCTTCCCGGCGGCTGTCCCCGAGTCGGAGGCCCGCGAGCGCGTCGCCGCCGAGCCGTCGATGGCGGGCGCCGACTTCGCTCGCACCGTCACGCCGGATGGGCCCATCGAGCTCGCTGGCAGCGGACCGCACGTCGTGGGCATCGACACGGGCATCAAGCACTCGATCATCCGCCAGTTCCGCGAGCGCGACGCGAAGCTCACGCTGCTGCCCTGCTCAGCGTCCGCGGGCGAGATGCTCGACCGCGATCCCGACCTGATCTTCCTCGCGAACGGCCCGGGCGACCCCGCCGCCCTGGAGTACGTGGTCGACAACGTCCGCCAGCTCGTCGGCAAGCGCCCGATCGTCGGCATCTGCCTGGGCCATCAGCTCCTGTGCCGCGCGGTGGGGCTCGAGACGTTCAAGCTGCCCTTCGGCCACCGCGGAGCGAATCACCCGGTGAAGGAGCTCGGCACCGGGCGGATCGAGATCACCTCGCAGAACCATGGCTTCGCCGTCCGGCCACCCGACGGTGGCGAGCGGATCGAGACCGACGAGCCGGTTCGCTGGGAGACGAAGTTCGGCGCGTGCGAGCTCTCCCACCTGAACCTCTACGACCGCACCGTCGAGGGACTGGTGCTGAAGGAGGTCCCTGGCCGCACCGTCCAGTACCACCCTGAGGCCGGGCCTGGCCCGCGCGACGCGCGTCACCTATTCGACGAGTTCCTGGAGATGGCGGGTGCATAGGGCCGAGACACAAGTGCCTCGGCAGAGGCGTGCAAGGCGGCGTAGCCGCCGTAGGTGATTCATGCCGAGGCGCGACGACATCAACAAGATCATGCTGATCGGCTCGGGGCCGATCGTGATCGGGCAGGCCGCCGAGTTCGACTACTCCGGCGTGCAGGCGTGCAAGGTGCTGCGCGAGGAGGGCTACGAGGTCGTGCTCGTCAACTCGAACCCGGCGACGATCATGACCGACCCGGAGTTCGCCGACCGCACGTACGTTGAGCCCCTCACGCCCGCCGCGGTGCGCCGCATCGTCGAGCGCGAGCGGCCCGACGCCCTGCTGCCGACGCTCGGCGGGCAGACTGCGCTGAACCTCGCGAAGGCGCTGCACGACGACGGAACGCTGGAGCGCCTCGACGTCGAGCTGATCGGCGCGAACTACGAGGCGATCCACCGCGCCGAGGACCGCGAGGCCTTCCGGACGACGATGGAGGAAGCCGGGCTTCGCGTCCCATGGTCGGTGATCGTGGAGTCGCTGAGCGACGCCGAGCGCGGGCTGGCGGATGGCTCGATCAGGCTCCCCGCCATCGTGCGGCCGGCCTTCACCTTGGGCGGCCATGGCGGGGGGGTCGGGCGGACCGAGACGGAGCTTCGCCAGGTCGTCTCCGAGGGGCTCGCGGCAAGCCCGATCAACCAGGTCCTGGTGGAGGAGTCGGTCCTCGGCTGGGGGGAGTTCGAGCTCGAGGTGATGCGCGACCGCAACGACAACGTGGTCGTAATCTGCTCGATCGAGAACGTCGACCCGATGGGCGTTCACACCGGTGACTCGGTGACAGTCGCCCCCTCGCAGTCGCTCAGCGATCAGCTGTACCAGGACCTCCGCGACCAGGCGCTGCGCGTGATCCGTGCGGTTGGTGTCGAGACGGGAGGCTCCAACGTCCAGTTCGCGGTCAACCCGAAGAGCGGCGAGATCGTGGTGATCGAGATGAACCCACGAGTCTCGCGCTCATCCGCGCTCGCCTCGAAGGCAACGGGCTTCCCGATCGCAAAGATCGCCGCCCGCCTGGCCGTTGGCTACGCGCTCGAGGAGATCCCGAACGACATCACGCAGGCGACGCCTGCCTCGTTCGAGCCGACGATCGACTACGTGGTCGTGAAGGTCCCGCGCTTCGCGTTCGAAAAGTTCCCTGGCGCCGAGGGCTCGCTCTCCACCCACATGAAGTCGGTGGGGGAGGCGATGTCGATCGGACGCACGTTCCGCGAGGCGTTCGCGAAGGCGATGCGCTCGCGAGAGCTCGATTCCGAGGCCGAGCCCCCGAGGGACGATGGCGAGCTGCTGACGCGCCTCGAGACGCCGGCGCCCGATCGCTTCGACCTCGTGCTCGAGGCCTTCCGGCGAGGCCTCTCGATCGAGGAGGTCGGCGAGCGCACCTCGATCGACCCCTGGTTTCTCCGTGAGCTGCGCGCCCTCGCCACGGAGGGCGACGGTACCGAGGGCCTGGGAAGGACCTTCAAGTCGGTCGACACCTGCGCCGCCGAGTTCGAGGCACGGACGCCCTACTACTACTCCGGCCACGAGCGAAACCCGGCGCTTCGCGGCGAGGTGGAGCGCGGCGAGCGCGAGTCCGTCGTCATCCTGGGGGCGGGGCCAAACCGGATCGGACAGGGAATCGAGTTCGACTACTGCTGCGTACACGCGGCGATGACCGTGCGCGAGTCCGGGCGCGACGCGGTGATGATCAACTGCAACCCCGAAACCGTCTCCACCGACTACGACACCTCGGACCGCCTCTACTTCGAGCCGCTCACGGCCGAGGACGTGCTCGCCGTGGTCGAGGTCGAGAGGCCCGAGGGCGTGATCGTCCAGTTCGGCGGGCAGACGCCCCTGCGCCTCGCGGAGGAGCTCGAGGAGGCCGGCGTCCCCCTGCTGGGAACGCCGGTTGACGCGATCGATCTGGCCGAGGATCGCGGGCGCTTCGGCGCGCTGCTCCGTCGCCTTGGCGTCTCGCATCCGCCGTACGGCACGGCGCTCTCGGCGGAGGAGGCCGCGGTGATCGCCGAGGACGTCGGCTTCCCGCTTCTGGTCCGGCCCTCGTACGTCCTCGGGGGCCGGGCGATGGAGATCTGCTATTCCCCGGAGGGGCTTGCCGCCTACCTGGAGGCCAATGTCAAGGCCGATCAGGAGCACCCCCTGCTGCTCGACCGCTTCCTGGAGGACGCGATCGAGATCGACGTCGACGCGCTCGCCGACGGCGAACAGGCGCGAATCGCGGGAATCATGCAGCACGTCGAGGAGGCCGGAGTCCATTCGGGAGACTCGGCCTGCGTGATCCCCCCGATGAGCCTCGGCGAGGAGATGCTCGACGAGATTTCCGCGACGACGCGGCGCATCGCCCTCGAGCTCGGGGTCGTCGGGCTCATCAACATCCAGTACGCGGTCGCGGGCGGGAAGCTCCACGTGATCGAGGCGAACCCGCGCGCGTCGAGGACGGTGCCGTTCGTCTCAAAGGCGATTGGCGCGCCGCTCGCGAAGATCGCCTGCCGGCTGATGCTCGGTGGCTCGCTGGACGACGAGGAGCTCCCGACGATGCACAACGGGCACGTCTCGGTGAAGGAGGCGGTGATGCCGTTCGCTCGCTTCGCAGGCACGGACGCCGTGCTCGGCCCGGAGATGAAGTCCACGGGCGAGGTGATGGGGATCGCGCAGGACTTCCCCACGGCGTTCGGCAAGGCGCAGGCTGCGGCGGGGATGTCGCTGCCGTCCGAGGGGACGGTGTTCATCACGGTCACCGACACGGACAAGCCGGCCGCCACCCAGCTGGCCGCGCGGTTCCACGACATCGGCTTCGAGATCATCGCGACGTCCGGGACCGCGCAGGCGATCTCGCGGATGGGGATTCCGGTGCGGGCGATCAACAAGATCGCCGAGGGCTCGCCGCACGTCGTCGACTTCATCCGCGAGGGCAAGGTCGGCCTGGTCATCAACACGCCCACCGGCTCCGGGGCGCGCACCGACGGGTACGAGATTCGGTCAGCGGCGACGCGCCACGGGGTGCCGTGCATCACGACGCTCACTAGCGCGTCGGCGGCGACCCGCGCGATCGCGGCGGCGCGCGGCGAGGGGCCCGAGCCGGTCTCGCTTCAGGAGCTCCACGCGACCGCGGCCGAGGCCGCTGCCCGGGGGCGGGCCGCATGAACGAGCGAACGCCGGCGCCCTTCGAGCGCCGGCGCTGCCAGGTGGTCGCCAACGGCGCCGCCGGCGGGTACCGGATCGTCTCGGTCGCCGATCCGGATGGGCCCGAGCCCGACCCCGGGCAGTTCTACATGCTGGCCGCGGCGGACGGCTGGGGCGGCGACGGCGGCAGGCCGTTCCTGCCCCGAGCGTTCTCGGTGGCCTCCGCCGATGAGGGGCCGAAGGGCATGCGGCTGGGGTTTCTCGGGGAGTCCGTCGGGGCTGGGACCGAGCGGCTGATGGAGCTCCGCGAGGGCGAGGGAGTGTGGGTGACGGGCCCGCTCGGGCGCCCGTTTTCGATGCCACGCGAGGTCTCGGACGGGGCCGCCGGCGCGATCCTCGTGGGCGGCGGGATCGGGATCGCTCCGCTCGCGATCCTTCGCCGCGCGCTGGCGCGCGCGGGGGTGCCGCAGCGAGTGCTGCTCGGCTTTCGCGATGAAGCGCATTCGGGTGGGGTGGAGGAGCTCTTCGGCTGCGAGGAGGTCCGGCTTGCGAGCGAGGACGGCCACACCGGTCACCGCGGCTACGTGACTGACCTGCTCGCGGTGATGCTCGCCGGGGATGACACCTCATCGGCGGTCGTCTACGCGTGTGGGCCACCCGCGATGCTCGAGGCGGTCCGCTCGCTCTGCGACGAGCGCGGCGTGCCCGCGGAGCTCGCGATGGAGTCGCCAATGGCCTGCGGCTACGGCGCGTGCTTCGGCTGCGCGGTCCCGCTCGCGGACGGCGGCTATATGCGCCTGTGCGTCGACGGCCCCGTGGTTCGAGCGGGCGACATCGAGACCGCGCTTGTCGCGGGGGCGGGGCATCGGTGAGCCCCGATCTTGAGACCGACCTCTGCGGCATCCCGCTGGCACACCCGGTGCTGAACGGGTCGGGGACATTCGATGCGATCGCCGCGCGACGGGCGTTCGGCGACGAGCTGCTCGAGCGATTCCCCTTTGCGGCCTTCGTCTCGAAGACGATCACGCCCGAGCCTCGGGCGGGCAACCCGCCGCCCCGGCTGTATGAGACCCCGAGCGGGATGATCAACTCGATCGGGCTCCCCAACAAGGGGCTCGAGGGTTTCCTCGCCCAGGATCTGCCGATCCTCGCGGAGCTGCCGGTTCCGCTGATCGTCTCGGTGATGGCCATCAGCCGGGAGAAGTTCGCGCGGTTGGTCGATGCCGTCGGCGAACGCGACGAGGTATCCGGGATCGAGCTGAACGTCTCGTGCCCGAACGTGAAGTCGGGGCTCGTGGTCGGGGAACAGCCATCCGAGACGCTCGAGCTCATGCGGGCCTTGCGACCGCTGACCGAAAAGCCGCTGATCGTGAAGCTGACGCCGAACGTCGCCGATCCGGCGGCTGTCGCGGTCGCCGCCTCCGACGGTGGCGCCGACGCGGTGTCGCTGATCAACACGCTGAAGGCGGGTGCCATCGCGCCCGGGGGTACCGAGCCGTGGCTCGGAGCGGGGAGCGGCGGCCTCTCGGGGCCCGCGATCCGGCCGATCGCCGTAGAGCAGGTGCGAAGGGTGGCCGCGACGGCTCGGATTCCGGCGATCGGCATGGGCGGTATCGAGACGGGACACGATGCCGCCGAGTTCTTTGCCGCCGGTGCCGCCGCAATCGCCGTCGGGACGGCCTCGTTCCGCGATCCGCGGGCCGGGGAGCGGGTTCGAAAGGGCCTGGAACGGGAGCTTTCGGAGCGGGGTCTGGAATCGATCGGCGGACTTCGCGGGACAGAGGTCGCTTCGACCTCAACCTGAGGTCGAAGCGAATTTCCCAAAAAAGTTGCCGACCCCCCTTGCGCCCGCACGTGACGGGTATATGATCGCCGCCGCCGATGGCCGCCTCCGTCGACACCTCTGCCGCCGTCCCCGAAAGGACCAATGAGCAGAGGATGAAGGCTCTTCGGAAGGCGAACGACATCCGCTCGGCGCGCGCCAAGCTGAAGCGCGACCTGAAGGCCGGCAAGGTCAAGGTGGAGAAGCTTCTGCTCGATCCGCCGGAGTACGTGCAGACGGCAAAGGCCTTCGATGTCATCATCGCCGTCCCCAAGTACGGCCGGGTGAAGGCGAACAAGATCCTCACCCAGTGCCGCATCTCCCCGTCGAAGACCATCGGCGGCCTGAGCGAGCGCCAGCGCGCTGAGCTCGTGCACATGCTGCGCCGCTAGGCGAGGGGGCAATCGGGGGCCGCCCGGGGTTGTCGTCGGCGCGGTGGTGGAGGATGCGCCTGTGACAAAGGATCCCTTCGAAAACCGCCCGCGCACCCGGATGCGGCCGAATGGGTCCTAAGGTCTTTGTCATAACGGGGCCGTCGGGCGTCGGCAAGGGGACGCTCATCCGCGAGCTCCTTGAGCGGGTGCCGGAGCTCGACCTGTCGGTGTCGGCGACGACGCGGAAGCCCCGAGAGGGAGAGGAGCACGGCAGCGACTACCACTTCCTCTCACCGGAGGAGTTCGACGCCCGCGCTCGAGAGGGCGATTTCCTCGAGCACGCGACCTACAGCGGCAACCGCTACGGGACCTTGCGCTCGGAGGTCGAGCGACGGCTTGCCGAGGGCCGCTCGGTCGTGTTGGAGATCGAGGTCCAGGGCGCGCGTCAGGTACGCGCGGCGATGCCCGAGGCCGTCCTCGTGTTCATCGCGCCGCCGCGGCCCGAGGCCCTGCGCGAGCGCCTCGAGGGCCGCGGCCTGGACTCGGCGGAGGCGATCGCCGAGCGCCTGCGCACGGCCGAAGACGAGCTCGCGGCCCAGCAGGAGTTCCAGCACGTGGTGGTCAACGACGAGCTGGACCGCGCCGCTGAGGAGCTCGCGCACACGGTACGTGCCGAGCTTGCCTAGCCTCGGCGGCTCGCGAGGAGGCCCGCGCCGATCCACCGGCACCGCTCCTACCGATCCACCGGCACCGCTCCTACCGATCCACCGGCACCGCTCCTACCGGGCAATCCGATCTTGTGGTCGTCATGGGACCTCAAGTGAAGATTGCCGGCGGCCAGACAGGAGCTTTCGCAGCTCGGCGAGCATCTGATGCCCTTCGTCGACGTCGTCCCACGTGTAGCGCCGGAACGCATCGCCACGCGCGTACGCCTCGCGCTCCCGCCTGCGGTCGCGCTCCCAGGAGTGGCGCGAATTGTGGAAGCGGTAGCTGTCGAGCTCGACCGTGAGGCGGTGCTCGGGCCAGCGGCAATCCACGTGGCGCCCGCCCGCGGGCTGGTTCGTGATCGGGAGCGGGAGCTGCTCTTCGCGCAGGCGCTCGAGGAAACGGGACTCCAGCCGGCTGAGCGTGATGTGGACGTCGCCGTGGATCACCCGGCGCAGTTTGCGGGCCCCGGGCGCGTTGGGCCGTCGGCGCAGAACCTCCTCGATCCGGGCTGGGGTCGTCCCGTACTTGACCAGCCCCTCGTGGCACACGCGCGCCAGCTCCTCATCGTCGAGGCGGGCCGCGATGTCCACGATCGTGCGTGCGACGGTCGTGATCGGAATTCCGCGCCATTCGGTGCGGTCCACATGGCTGAGCTGCCGGCAATGATGGGTGAACAGTCCGGGGATGCGCTTCTGCCGGGGCGCGACGATCTCAGGCGGGGGAGGCTCTCCCTTGGTCAGGCGCCAGAGATGGGCGGCCGAGAGCCCGCTCAGCAGCGCTCCGTCGCCCGCCGTCTTCACCGCCGCCATGTGGTCCGCCTCGACGCTCGGCGCTACGTGGCCCACGCGGTAGACGCCCCGGAAGATGCGAATCAACGCACCTGTCTGCACCCGGTGCCTGATCTCCGCGGCGGTTATCCCGGCGGCACGAAGCTCCGCGTGTGTCACGACGCCGTGCGCGGCTCGTGCGATCCGGGCGATGATGCGATCAGCGGTCTGATCTGGATGTCGCACTACGACAACAACCCCGGATTGCCCTCCAGCGCCCCGTGGACTCGCCCGCGTGCCCTACACTCCCGCGCCGATGATCAAGCCTCGTGTCGACAAGCTTCTCGACCGGACGGACTCGCATTACGCGGCCGTGCTGGTGGCGGCGAAGCGCGCTCGCCAGCTCAACAGCTACTACCGCGCCCTTGGTGAGGGCTCCTACGAGGAGTTCACGCCGCCGATGGTCGAGACGGGGACGGGCAACTACCTCACGATCTCGCTCGAGGAGCTTGCCCAGGGCAAGCTCAAGTACGAGTACCGCGCCTAACGGCCCATCGCGCAAGCCGCGGCCCGAGCCCGGGCCGCCTGCGCCGTAGCATCCGCCTATGGCCCGAATCCTGCTTGGGGTGAGCGGCGGCATCGCCGCCTACAAGGCGCTTGAGTTCGCCCGGCTGGCGACGAAGGCCGGCCATGGCGTCCGGGTGCTGATGACGCCGGCGGCGGGCCGCTTTGTAGGCGCCGCCTCGTTCGAGGGCATCGTCGGGGCCCCGGTGCTCACCGACGAGTTCGAGCGCGATCCGCTTCGCGGCGCCTTCCCGGGCGACGAGCCGCCGGAGCACGACCCGATTGGGCACCTCGGGGTGGCGGCGAGCGCGGACGCCTACCTGGTGGCCCCGGCATCGGCGAACACGATCGCCAAGCTCGCCGCGGGCATTGCCGACTCAATGGTCAGCACCGCCTTCCTCGCCTGCGCCGCGCCGCGCGCCGTCGCCCCGGCGATGAACGATCGCATGTACGCCGATGCGGCCACCCAGACAAATCTGGCCAAGCTGCGTGAGCGCGGGGTGAGCGTGATCGAGCCCGAGACGGGCGCCCTCGCGTCTTGCGGGGAGTGGGGGAAGGGCCGGCTGCCCGAGGCGGAGGCGCTGCTCGCCAAGATCGAGTCGCTTCTCCCGGGGACCTCGGGGCCTTGGGACGGGCTTCGCGTGCTGGTGACCGCCGGCGGCACCCGCGAGCCCATCGATCCCGTCCGCTTCATCGGCAACCGCTCCAGCGGGCGGATGGGGATGGCGCTGGCGCAGCGCGCAAGGGCGCGGGGCGCCGAGGTCACCGTGATCGCGGCGAACGTCTCCGTGCCGGAGCCGGCCGGCGTGCGGCGTGTCGACGTCGAGACGACCGCGGGGCTGGCGAGTGCCGTCGCCCAGGAGTTCCCCGCATGTCACGTGCTTTTGATGGCGGCCGCCGTCGCCGACTTCAGCCCCGAGGCCGCAGCCGAGAGCAAGCTCGCCCGCGCCGGCTCGGGCGGCCTCGCCCTTCGCCTCGTTGAGACCGAGGACGTCCTCGCCGGCTTGGCGGCCGGCCGCTCGGGAGACCAGATCATCGTCGGATTTGCCGCCGAGCATGGCGCCGAGGCGATCGCGCGTGCCCGAGAGAAGCTCGAGCGGAAGGGGGTGGACGCGATCGTCTTCAACGACGTGTCGCGCTCCGACATAGGCTTCGATTCGGACCGCAACGAGGTGACGATCGTCGAGGCCACGGCCGAGCATCACGTGGACCTCGCGCCCAAGGAGGAGATCGCGGACGCGATCCTCGATCGGGTGGATGCGCTCCGCTCAGCGCTACCCTCGAAGGGTGCCTGAGAGCCGCGAGCACACCTACGACCTCTATCGCAAGGGGGTCGAGCTGCTCGAGGACGGGAGCTTCGGCGAGGCGACCGTGCCGCTGGCGGAGGCCGCTCGGCGAGCTCCCGAGAAGAGCTCCGTGCGCGAGGCGCTCGGACGTGCCTACTTCCGCAACCGGCAGTTCGCCGAGGCGGCAACCGAGTTCGAGGCCGTGGTGGAGACCCACCCGGTCAACGACTACGCGCACTTCTGTCTCGGCCGGGCGCTGAGCCTCACGGGGAGGAAGGATCGGGCGCGCCACCACCTGGCGCTCGCCTCCAACCTGAGGCCCGACCGCCGGGACTACCGCCTCTACCGCGACCGCCTGCGCGCCGCCTCCTAGGGCCCGACCGCACCGATGCGGGCGCTGGTCCAGCGAGTCAGCCAGGCGGCGGTGGACGTCGAGGGCGAGCGCGTGGCGCAGATTGGGCCGGGAATGCTGGTGTTGCTCGGCGTGGGCCGCGACGACGAGGCCGATAATGCCGACCGCCTCGCGGACAAGGTTCGCAAGCTGCGGATCTTCGATGACGACGAGGGGCGGATGAACGAGCCGCTCGGGGAGCGCGAGGTCCTGTGCGTGAGCCAGTTCACGCTCTACGGTGATGCCCGCAAGGGAAACCGGCCGAGCTACACCGATGCGGCGCCACCGGAGCTGGCCGAGCCGCTGTATGAGCGCTTCTGCGAGCGCCTCGCCGCGAAGCGGGGCATCTTCGGCGCCTGCATGGGCGTGGCGCTGGTCAACGACGGCCCGGTGACGCTGCTGTTGGAGGCGTGATCGACGCCTGCGGGCGGCACCCCCGTGGCTATACTGACCTCAGCTTTCCCCAGTACCCGAACCCTTGACGAGGTGGGCCCGGGCCCACCTTTATTTTTGGCTTCGGAGCGGGGTTGACAGGAATACAACGCATCGAGGACGAGTGAACGAAACCGCTGAATTGGAGGCGACGATCGAGTCGCGGCTTGCCGCGCTCGACGAGCGCATCGAGCTGATCGCGCTGGAGCAACCGGCCGCCGAGGCGCTGCGCATCTACGTGGATCACCCTGACGGGGTGGACCTGGCGCTCTGCGAGCGCGTCACGGCGCAGCTCCGCGATCTTCTCGAGCAGTGGTCGCTCGAGGTCTCCTCTCCGGGTGAGGACCGCCCGCTCACCAAGCCCGAGCACTTCAGGCGGTTCGTCGGCTCCCGGGTCCGCGTTCGCACGCGGGAGGAGATCGAGGGCCAGCGCAGCTTCACGGGACGGCTTGTGGCCGCCGATGAGGCGAGCGTCTCCGTATCCGACGGGCCGCGAGAGGTCACCATCCCGCTCACGCGCATCCGCCGCTCGAATCTGGTGCCAGATACATCTGGAGGTGGCGTGTGAGCCGCGAGATCGTCGAGGCAATCAAGGGCCTCGAGCAGGAGAAGGGAATCGACGCCGAGACCCTGATGGGCGCCCTGGAGGATGCCCTGCTCTCCGCCTACAAGAAGACCCCCGGCGCCGCGAAGTACGCCCGCGTCGACCTCGACCGCGACACCGCGGACTTCCGCGTCTTCGAGCTGATCCTGCCCGCCGAGCTCGAGGAGAAGCTCCTCGAGGTCGCCGCGGAGGAGCAGGAGCAGGAGATCGATCCAGAGACGGGCGAGCTTCGCGAGCCCGAGGAGCCCGAGCTCGATCCGGAGATGCTCGCCCCCTACGAGGACCAGATCCAGACCCGAGATGTCACCCCCGAGGATTTCGGCCGAATCGCCGCCCAGACGGCGAAGCAGGTGATCCTCCAGCGCATCCGCGAGGCGGAGCGCCACATGATGTTCGAGGAGTACCAGGACCGCGTCGGCGAGCTGATCACTGGGATCATCCAGCAGTCCGACAACCGCTACACGCTGGTCCAGCTCCGCGAGCGGGTCGAGGCGCTGCTTCCCCGCTCCGAGCAGGTCTGGAACGAGCGCTACGACCATGGGATGCGCATCAAGGCCGTGATTACGGACGTCTCCGAGGAGGGCAAGGGCCCGAGCATCGTCGTCTCGCGCCGCAGCCCCGAGCTCATCAAGTCCCTGTTCGAGCTGGAGGTCCCCGAGATCGCCGACGATCTCGTCGAGATCGTCGGCGTGGCGCGCGAGCCGGGGTACCGCTCGAAGATCGCCGTCATCTCCCACGCTGACGGCGTCGACCCGGTTGGCGCCTGCGTCGGCCCGCGCGGCTCGCGCGTGCGCATGGTCGTCTCCGAGCTGCGCGGCGAGAAGATCGACATCATCCCCTTCAACGAGGAGCCCGCGCGCTTCGTCGCCAAGGCGCTCTCGCCGGCGCGGGTGCGCGAGGTGCTCGTGGACGACGAGGATCAGCAGGCGACGGTGGTCGTACCCGATGACCAGCTCTCGCTGGCAATCGGCCGTGAGGGCCAGAACGCCCGCCTCGCCGCCAAGCTCACCGGCTGGCGCGTGGACATCAAGTCCGAGACGGAGTTCTCCCAGGAAGTGGAGGACATCGAGATCGAGGGCGCCGAGGAGATGGACGGCCGCTGCGCCGCGGTGCTGTCCGCCGGCCGGCGCTGTCCGAATGCGTCCCTCGCTGGGTCCCGTTACTGCGGTTTGCCGCAGCACCAGGCCCTGGCCCGTTTCGACACCAACGAGGTGACGGTCGTCTCGTCGCTCTCCGCCGAGGAGGTCGCCACGCTCGCCGACTCGAACGCCGACGAGGGCGCGGTCGCGGCCCTGGTCGAGCGGGCGGTTGCCGAGCAACCGCAGGAGGAGCCGGAGGCCGAGGCCGAGGAGCCGAAGACAGAGGACGAGGCTGAAAAGGCGGAGGAACCGGAGGCCGAGGCCGAGGAGGTGGCCGCCGACTCCGACGGCGCCGAGCAGGCCGAGCGCGCTGACGAGGCACCGGTGGCCGCGACGGCCGGGGACGATGGCGATGGCGAGGAGCAGGAGTAGTTGGCGAAGAAGCGCGTCCACGAGATCGCGAAGGCCCAGGGGGTCACTTCCAAGGAGCTGATGGCCGCACTCGGCGCGGCTGGCGTCGAGGTCAAGGCCGCGGCGTCGAGCGTCGAGGAGGAGACGGCACTCGAGGCCCTGCGCAGCGCAGACGGCGGCGATGCCAAGACCGCCACGAAGGCGCCGGCGAAGCCCAAGGCCGAACCGAAGAAGGCTCCGGCCAAGAAGGCCCCTGCCCAGGCCGAGAAGCCCGCCAAGCCCGCCGCCGAGAGGCCGGCCGCCGGCGCTGAGGGCGACGGTGCGGGGTCGAGGGGGCCGGCGAAGCCTCCCAAGGCCGGGGGTGGAAGGCGAATGCGCCGTGTGGTCATCGACTCGCAGGCGTCACGCCGCGAGCGGATGCCCGCCCCTCCGCCACAGCGGCCACCCCGCCGCCGAGGCGGACGCCGCCGCAGGCCGCTGCTCGAGGAGCCGGTCGACAAGGGGCCGGTCGTTGAGGTCGAGCCGGAGGCGATCAAGGTTCCGTCCGGAGCTACCGTCCGCGAGGTAGCGGAGACGCTCGGGCTGAACAGCGCCGACGTGATCAAGAAGCTGATGCAGCTGGGCGAGATGGCGACGCTTACCCAGACCCTCTCGGACGAGACGATCGGAGTGATCGCCGACGAGTTCGACCAGAAGGTCGAGGTCGTGACGACGGCCGAGGAGGCGCCGGAGGAGCCGGAATACGAGGACTCGGACAAGGACCTCGCCGACCGCCCGCCGGTGGTCACGATCATGGGCCACGTCGACCATGGCAAGACGTCGCTCCTGGACGCCATCCGCGAGACCGAGGTGGTCGCCGGAGAGGCCGGCGGGATCACCCAGCACATCGGCGCCTACCAGGTGCACCAGAACGGCAAGACCATCAGCTTCATCGACACGCCAGGCCACGCGGCGTTCACGGCCATGCGCGCCCGCGGCGCAAACGTCACCGACATCGTGGTGATCGTGGTCGCCGCCGATGACGGCGTGATGCCGCAGACCGTTGAGGCGATCGACCACGCGAAGGCCGCCGAGGTCCCGATGATCGTCGCCGTCAACAAGATCGATCTTCCCGCGGCGAACGTCGACAAGGTCAAGGGCGAGATGGCCAACCAGGGCCTCAACCCGGAGGACTGGGGCGGCGACACCATCTTCACGAACGTGTCCGCGAAGACGAAGGAGGGCCTCGACGACCTCCTCGAGAACATCCTCCTCGTCGCCGAGGTTGAGGAGCTCAAGGCGAACCCGGCCGCGCCCGCGTCGGGAAGCGTCATCGAGTCACATCTGGATCCCGGCCGGGGGCCGGTCTCGACCGTGCTTGTTCAGCGCGGCACGCTCAATGTCGGCGATGCCGTTGTCGCGGGGCCGGTGTGGGGGAAGGTGCGGGCGATGCACGACTTCGCCGGCACGAAGCTGCCCAAGGCCACGCCCGGCGACCCCGTGGAGGTCCTCGGGTTCGACGGGGTTTCCGAGGCGGGTGAGCGCTTCGAGTCGGTCGAGAACGAGCGCCGGGCGCGACAGCTCGCTCAGGAGCGGGCACAGCGCCTGAAGACCGAGCAGCTGGCCCGCCGCCAGGCCCGCCGCGTGAGCCTTGACGAGGTCTTCGCGAAGGCCCAGGAGGGCCAGATCAAGGAGCTCAACATCGTGCTCAAGGCGGACGTCTCCGGCTCGCTGGAGGCGCTCCAGGACGAGCTCGCAAAGGTCCCGCAGGAGCAGGTCGCGATCAACGTGATCCGCGCTGCCCCGGGCGGGATCAACGAGTCGGACGTGATGCTGGCCGCCGCCTCCGACGCGATCATCATCGGTTTCAACGTCCGCCCGCTGGTCGATGCCCGCCGCGCGGCCGAGGCCGAGGGCGTCGAGATCCGCACTTACTCGGTGATCTACAAGGTCACCGAGGAGCTGCGCGCCGCGATGGAGGGCATGCTCGAGCCCGAAGAGGTCGAGGAGGCCCTCGGCCAGGCCGAGATCAAGGAGCTCTTCAAGGCCTCTCGCGTCGGCACAATCGCCGGCTGCCTCGTGATCGACGGGAAGATCACGCGCACCGCCGAGGCGCGCCTCGTGCGCGACGGCACTGTCATCTGGACCGGCCGCATCGGCTCCCTTCGCCGCTTCAAGGACAACGTCCAGGAGGTCGACGAGGGCCTGGAATGCGGCATCGTGCTCGAGGGCTATCAGGACGTGAAGGTCGGCGACGTCATCGAGGCGTTCGAGACCAAGCAGGTCGAGCAGACCCTGGCTGAGTAGGTCGGTGGCCGCCCAGGGCTTGGACCGAGTCTTCGGGGCACCGCTCGACGACTTCGTCTCCGAGCGCAACGCCCTAGCCAAGGAGCTGAGCGGCGCGGCGAAGAAGGACGAGGCCGCCCAGGTCAAGGCGCTGAAGAAGCCGAGCGTCTCGGCGTGGGCGCTCAACCAAGGGGTGCGGGCAAACCGCAGGGCGGTGAAGGCGCTGCTCGACGCATCCAAGGCACTCGAGGCGGCGCAGTCCAAGGCGCTTCAGGGGGATGGGTCCGGGCTGCGGGAAGCGCAGGAGGAGCAGCAGCGCGCCGTGGACGCGATGCTCGACGCCGTGGAGGCCGCGGCCGAGGGTCGCGACCTTTCGCCCGCGATGCTCGACCGCGTCCGCGAGACCCTGCGGGCGATCCCGGGCGACGAGGAGCTGCGAGCGGAGTTCGAGGAGGGAAGGGTGACCCGCGATCGCCGCGCTGTTGGCTTCTCCGGGGCGATCGCAGATGCGCCGGCTCCCCGGAGGGGCAAGAAGGCGAACAAGGCCACGCCCCGCAGGCGCGAGGCCGAGCGCCGTCTGGCCCGGGCGCAGAAGGATCACGACTCGGCGCAGGAGCGGCTCGAGGCCGCCAAGCGAAACGTCGAGCAGCTCTCCGAGCAGCTGAAGGCCGCCCGGCGGCGAGCCAAGGAGGCCGAGGCGGCGCTTAGCGGGGCGAAGAGCGAGCTGCGGGCCGCCCAGAGGGAAGCGAAGCGCGGCGGGTGACCACGTACGTCTGCGTGATCGAAGCGCACCTCCACTTCGGCGAGCTACACGACCTGAAGGGAAAGCGAAAGGAGCTCAAGTCGCTCAAGGTCCTTCTGCGCCAGCGCTTCGGCGCGTCCGTCGCGGAGACCGAGCACCACGACGCCTGGCAGCGGGCGACACTGGTCTGCGCGCTGGTCGGAGACGGCCACGTGGGGGCCCGGGCCGACGACCTCCAGCGCTTCATCGAGTCCCGCTGCCCCGACAGCTGCTCGTTCGACCGGGAGCTGCTCACCCTGGACGACCTTCGGGGTCTGTAGGCGGCCCTGTTATCTTCGCCTCGCGATGACCAAGGAGCGCATGAGGCGCGTCAACGAGGTCATTCGCGAGGTGGTCGGCAGCGCGATCGCCAGCGATTTGGATGACCCCCGGATCGGATTCGTGACGGTGACCTCGGTGGACACAAGCCCCGACCTGCGCTCGGCGCGGGTCTATGTGAGCGTGCTCGGCGATGCCGAGGAGCGAGAGCGCACGCTTGCCGGGCTTCAGGCCTCGCACGGCGTGCTCCAGTCGCACATCGCTCGCGAGATGCGGATCAAGTACACGCCGACGCTGAGCTTCCACTACGACGACGGCCCCGAGCGCGGTCTCCGCGTGGCGCGGCTGCTCGAAGAGTGAGCCATTCCGCCGTGTCAGTGACGGGGGATGCGGCTCGCCAGGATGAGCTGCGAGCGGTCCTCGACGAGCTGCGCTCGGCCGACCGGTTCCTGCTCACCACGCACGAGAACCCCGACGGGGATGCGCTCGGGTCGCTGCTGGCCCTGCACGGCGTCCTCGGCCAGCTGGGAAAGGACTCGGTCATGTATCTGGCGGCCAAGGAGTTCCCGCTGCCGCTCGAGTACCGCTTCCTCCAGCTGGAGGAGGTGTTCCACGAGCCGCCGGCCGACGTCGTCGACCGCACGCTGGTGTTCCTTGACTGCGGGAACATCGACCGTACGCCCGATGGTTTCCTGCGCGACGCCGACGCGCACGTCGTCAACATCGACCACCACCACGACAACACCCGCTTCGGTAGCGTGAACCTGGTCGACACCTCCGCGTCGTCGACTGCCGAGATCGTCCACGGGATCGCCAAGGCGATTGGCGCTGAGATCACGCCCGAGATCGCATCGGCGCTATATGTCGGCCTGGTAACCGACACGGGGCGCTTCTCCTACGAGAACACGGGGCCGGGCACGCATCGCCTGGCGGCGGAGTTGATCGAGTCGGGTGTGGACGTGAGCGACACATACCGCCGGCTGTACGAGCGGGTACCGATCGAGAAGCTCAAACTGGTCGCGCGCGCACTCAGCAAGATCGAGCGCCATGAGGACTGCGGGCTCGCCCTCACGTATCTCGCCGAGGAGGACTACGAGGAGACCGGCTCCTCGGAGCTCTTCAGCGAGGGGATCATCGACTTCGTGCGATCCCTGGAGGGGGCGAAGGTCGCGGCCGTGGTACGTGACCGCGGCGACGCCGGGGGGCCGGCGCGCAAGGTCAGCCTGCGCTCCAGCGACGGCAGCGTGGATGTGTCCGCGGTCGCCCGGAAGCACGGCGGTGGCGGCCACCAGCGGGCGGCGGGTTTCAGCACCGATCTCACCTACGAGGAGATCGTCGCCGCGCTCTGCGCTGAGCTGAATGGCAAGCCCTGACGCCGCTAACCGCGGCGCCTCCGTGCTGCTGATCGACAAGCCGGCCGGGGCCACCTCTCACGACGCCGTCGCGCGGGTTCGTCGCGAGCGCGGGGGGAAGGTCGGTCACGCCGGCACGCTCGACCCCTTCGCGACCGGCCTGCTCGTCGTCCTGGTCGGGCGCGAGGCGACGCGCACGCAGGCGCGCTTCATGGCGCTCCCGAAGGCCTACGGCGTCACCGCTCGGCTTGGCGCCACCTCGACCACGGGCGACCGCGAGGGCGAGATCACCGAAACCGGCAGGGTCCCGCCCGAGGGCGCTGAGCTCCCTAGCGGAACGATCCGCCAGCGCACCCCGCCATACTCCGCCGCCAAGGTCCGTGGCGAGCGTGCCTACCGGCGTGCGCGCCGCGGGGAGGAGTTCCAGGCGGGGGAGAGGATCGTCGAGGTGCACCGCTTCGAGGAGATCTGGCGCGAGGGCGATCGCGCCGGATACGAGATCGAGTGCTCCTCGGGCACGTACGTTCGAAGCCTGATCGCCGACCTCGGCGACGCCTATTGCGAGGAGCTGCGGCGAACCGCCATCGGGCCGTTCTCGGTCGATGAGGCGGGCGGTGAGCTACGGCTCGACGCCGCGCTCGAACGCCTGGATCCGCCCGGTCGTTAGCGTTCGCGCGCGTGGGGATCACCGTCACCAGCCTCCCCGACGCCGAAAGGCGGCCGCGCCACGTCGCGATCGGCAGCTTCGACGGCGTTCACGTCGGCCACCGCCAGGTGATCGACCGCGCCGACACCGTGCTCACCTTCGAGCCGCACCCGCTGTCGGTGATCCACCCCGATGCCGCGCCGAAGCTCATCATGCCGTTCGCCATCAAGCGCGACGTCGTGGAGGGGCTCGGGGCCGAGGAGCTGGTCGTGATCCCGTTCGACAAGGACTTCTCCTCGATCGAGGCGGAGGAGTTCTGCGGGAGCATCCTCGCCGAGCAGCTCGGCGCGGAGAAGGTTTCGGTCGGCGAGAACTTTCGCTTCGGGCGAAAGGCGAAGGGCGATCCCGAGATGCTCTCCGGTCGCTCGGAGTTCTCAACCCGCGTCGTGCCGCTGGTCGAGGTGCTCGGCGAGACGGTCTCCTCGACCAGGATCCGCGCTGCGGTGGCCGCCGGCGACATCAAGACGGCGAACGCCTGCCTGGGGGCGCCTTTCCTGCTCGAGGGGGAGGTGGTCGAGGGCGATCGCCGCGGGCGGACTCTGGGGTTTCCGACCGCCAACATCGTGCCCTCGGACGAGCACGTCGTCCCGGGCTATGGCGTGTACGCGGCGTTCGCTGACGGCCTTCCCGCCGCGGTCAATGTCGGGATCAGGCCAACCTTCGAGACAGGGCGCGGCCTGCTCGTCGAGGCGTATCTGATCGACCACGAGGCGGACCTCTACGGCAAGACGCTGCGAGTCGCGTTCGTCGAGCGCCTGCGGGGCGAGAAGCGCTTCGCCGGCGCCGAGGACCTGATCGCCCAGATGCACCGCGATGTGGAGGACGCGCGCCGCGTCTGTGAGGAGTACGAGCCGCCCCGACTGACCTCAGATCCCCGCTAACCTGTGCCGCCGCGATGAGCGTCACCGCAGAGAGAAAGGCTGAGCTGGTCGGAAAGTTCGGCCGCTCCGAGAACGACACCGGCTCCGCCGAGGTCCAGGTTGCCCTGCTCACGGAGCGGATCAACGAGCTCACCGAGCATCTGCGCACCCACACCAAGGACCACCACTCTCGCCGCGGGCTTCTGATGCTCGTCGGCAAGCGTCGCCGGCTGCTGCGCTACCTGCAGAGCTCCGACGTGGAGCGATACCGCTCATTGGTCTCAGAGCTCGGCCTGCGCCACTAGCGTTCACACCGTGAGCGAGTCCGGAGGGACGCGGTCGAACGAGGAGGTCCTGCGGGAGGGCTTCGCCGCCTTCAGCGAGGGGCGATTCGAGGATGCGCTGAAGACCATCGATCCCGAGATCGAGTGGTACATCGCCTTCCGCCTCCCGGATCTGCCACTGGACCGCAGCGTCGCCCACGGGCACGACGAGGTCATGGACATCTGGCGTCAATTCTCATCCGTGTGGGAGCGCCTCGTGTTCGACCCGGAGGAGATCCTCTACGACCGCGGCGAGAAGGCGATCGTGCGCATCCACCTCCAGGCCATCGGCTCGAGCAGCGGCGTCGAGCTCGACTCGACGCTCTACTACGCGATGACCATCCGTAACGGGCGACTGCGCAGGTTTCGAGGATTCAATTCACCGGGGGAGGCCGCCGCGGATCTCGGCGTTCCACCCGGAGAGCTGGGCGGCGGGACATCCGGTCGGCGCTCCTAGTGCCCTCCGCTACCATCCGCGGCGTTCGAGAACGAGAGTTCTAAGAGATAAGGAGGCCACCATCCGGGTGGCCGAAAGGAAAATTCGAATACATGAGTATGTTTGACCCGAAGCACGTCTCGGTCGAGGTAGGCGGCAGGGAGATCACCTTCGAGACGGGCAAGCTGGCGCGACAGGCCGGTGGCGCCGTTGTCGTGCGCAGCGGCGACACGATGGTGCTCTGCACCGCGACCGTCGGCAACCTCCGAGACGTCGACTTCCTCCCCCTAACGGTCGATGTGGAGGAGAAGCACTACGCAGCCGGCAAGATCCCGGGCTCCTTCTTCCGCCGTGAAGCGCGAGCCGGTGAGAAGGCGACGCTGACCGCGCGCATGATCGACCGGCCCATTCGCCCGCTCTTCCCGAAGGGCTGGCACTACGAGACGCAGCTGGTCGCCCAGCCGCTCTCCGTGGACCACGTCCACCCCTACGACATCCTCGCGATGAACGGCGCCTCCGCCGCGATCGCGATCTCGCCGATCCCCGTCCCGACCCATGTCGGCGCGGTCCGGATCGGCAAGCTCGACGGCGATTTCGTCGTCAACCCCGAGGAGGAGGCGCTGGAGGACCTGGACATGGACCTCATCGTCTCCGGCTCGTCCGAGGCACTTTTGATGGTCGAGTGCGGCGCCTACGGCGTCACCGAGGCCGAGGTCCTCGACGCACTCGACATCGCCCACGGCGAGATCAAGAAGATCGTCTCCAAGATCGAGGAGCTGCGCGGGGTTGCCGGCAAGGACAAGATCGAGGTCGAGGTCCCGGAGGTCGACGCCGGCCTCCTCGAGCGGATCCAGGCCTCGCACGGCGCGGACCTCGACGAGGCGACGCAGATCCCCGAGAAGCTCGCCCGGCAAGAGGCCGCCAAGGGCGTGGAGGAGGCCGTGCTCGCGGAGTACGCCCCCGTCGCCGACGATGGCGAGGCGGACCCGGAGCTGCGCGCCAAGGTCGCGCGTGCCTTCGACAAGCTCGAGAAGGACATCATCCGCCGCCGCATCGCGGTCGACAAGAAGCGGCCCGATGGCCGCGCGGAGGATGAGATCCGCCCCATCGAGACCGACGTGGACGTCTCGCCGCGAGCCCATGGCTCGGCGCTCTTCACGCGAGGCGAGACGCAGATTCTCTCGAGCGTCGCGCTGGGGACCACGCGCATGGACATGAAGGTCGACAACCTCGGCCTCCAGGAGTCCAAGCGCTTCTGGCACCACTACAACTTCCCGCCCTTCTCGGTGGGAGAGGCCGGCTTCATGCGCGGCCCGAAGCGCCGCGACATCGGTCATGGCGCGCTCGCCGAGCGAGCGCTGTTCGCGACGATCCCGGACGAGGAGGACTTCCCGTATGTGATCCGCGTCGTGTCCGACACCCTGGAGTCGAACGGCTCCTCGTCGATGGGCTCCGTGTGCGCCTCATCTATGGCGCTCCAGGCCGCCGGCGTTCCCGTCACGGCCCCGGTCGCAGGTGTCGCGATGGGGCTGATCAAGGAGGGCGATGATCACATCGTCCTTACGGACATCGCCGGCGTCGAGGATCACCTCGGCGACATGGACTTCAAGGTCGCCGGCACCTCCGAGGGCATCACCGCCCTGCAGATGGACATCAAGATCTCGGGCGTCACCTTCGAGATCCTGCGCTCCGCGCTCGAGCAGGCGCGTCAGGGCAGGCTGTTCATCCTCGAGCGGATGGCCGACGCGATCGATAGCCCGCGTTCGGAGCTCTCCGAGTACGCGCCGGCGATCGAGTCGATCCAGATCGACCCCGAGAAGATCGGGGCCGTGATCGGCAAGGGCGGCGAGACCATCCGCGGTATGCAGGAGGAGTTCGAGGCCGAGATCGACATCGACGACGACGGCACGGTCCGCGTCTACGCGCCCTCGGGCAAGCTCGTCAAGGCCTGCATCGAGCGGATCGAGGCGATGACTCGCGAGGCCGAGGTCGGCGACAAGTTCCACGGCAAGGTCGTGAAGACGACGACCTTCGGCGCGTTCGTCGAGCTCGTGAAGGGCACCGACGGCCTGCTCCACATCTCGAACGTGAAGCCCGGCGAGCGGGTCGACACTGTCGAGGACGTCCTGTCGGCCGGCGATGAGCTGGACGTCACGGTCGTCGAGGTCGACAAGGAGCGCGGGCGCATCGGACTGCGGCTCTCCGACGACCCCTCGATCGCGGGCAAGTCGGCCGAGGAGCTGGCGTCGGTCGGAACGGGCGACCCCGGCCCGCGGCGAGGCGGGCGCGATGGCGGTGATCGCGGCGGTCGTGGAGGCCGCAACGGGGGTGACCGCGGCGGCCGTGGTCGAGGCCGCGGCGGCCGCGAGCGCGAGCGCCTGAGCTAGCGACGCCGACCAAGGTCGCTAGCCTCGTTTGAGGTGCCCGAGCTCCCCGAGAACGTAGAGCTGACCGAGCTGGACGGCCTCCGTGTGATCACGGAGGCCGTGCCTTCGGTCCGCTCCGTCGCTCTCGGGATGTGGGTCCGCACGGGCTCACGCGACGAGAGCCCCGCGCAGGCGGGGCTTTCGCACTTCCTCGAGCATCTGCTCTTCAAGGGAACCGAGCGCTACTCGGCGATCGAGATCTCCGAGCTGTTCGACGGCATGGGCGCCGCCGCGAACGCGGCGACGAGCAAGGAGTCCACGCAGCTCCACGCCCGCTTTCTAGACGAGCACACGCCCGACGCGTTCGATTTGATCGCCGAGATGCTCCTGCGGCCGTCTCTGCCGGAGGGCGAGCTCGATCCGGAGCGCGACGTCGTCCTCGAGGAGATCGCTATGTACGAGGACGAACCGCAGGACCGCGTCCACGATCTCTTGGCCGACGCCATCTACGGGGAGCATCCCCTCGGCCGCCGCGTCCTCGGGGACTCCGGGGTGATCGCGGGCGTGCCTCGCGACGAGATTGCGGCCTATCACGCCAGCCGCTACGTCGCGCCCAATCTCGTGATCGCGGCCGCGGGCCACCTCGACCACTCGGAGATCGTCGACCTCGCAAGCCGACATCTCAACCCGGCGCCGTCGTCGAACGGCGCGGCGCCGCAGGCCCCGAACCCCCAGCCGGAGCTTCGCTTCCAGGAGAAGGAAACCGAGCAGTACCACATCTGCTTCGGGGGGCCGGGAATCTCCCGCGACGACGAGCGCCGCTTCGCCCTCGGCGTGCTCGACTCGATCTTCGGCGGCTCGACCTCATCGCGGCTCTTCAAGGAGATCCGCGAGAAGCGCGGCCTCGCCTACTCCGTCGGCTCGTACAGCGAGCAGTACGTGGATTCCGGGGCCATCGCGATGTACGTCGGCACCAGGGAGGACAACGTCGCCGAGGCCTGCGAGATCATCGGCCGTGAGCTCACCTCCCTGCGGGACGAGGGCGTCACCGCCGAGGAGCTCGAGAGGGCGAAGGAGCACCTGAAGGGCCGCATGGTGCTGAGCCTCGAGTCGACCGGCGCGCGCATGTCCCGGATCGCCCGCAGCCTGCTCTTCGACGTGCCGCTGCTCTCCATCGACGAGCTGCTCGCGCGGGTCGAGGCCGTCGATGCCGAAGACGTGGCCGCGCTGGCCCAGGAGTTCTACGACCCGGCCGGGCTATCCGCCGCCTGCATCGGCCCCGGCGCCGACTGCTTCCGAGCCGCCACCGCCGCCGTCAGCGAGACGCTGGTCGCTTGATCAACGTCGCCGTATCCGGCGCTGCCGGACGCATGGGGGAGACCGTTTGCGAGGCGGTCTCGGGAGCGGACGACATGGAGCTGGCCGGGCGCGCCGACCCCGGCCTCGACGTCCCGCTCCAGTCCGTCCTCGACGGCGCCGACGTGGTCGTCGACTTCACGACGCCCGACGCCGCGCCCGACAACGTCCGCGCATGCGTCGCTGCGGGCGTCCATGCCGTGGTGGGGACCACGGGCTTCGATCTCGAGGCGCTGCGCGCCGCGGTTGAAACCGAGCGTGCGGATGGCGCGAACGTCCTGGTGGCCCCGAACTTCGCGATCGGCGCGGTGCTCATGATGGAGTTCGCGCGCCGCGCGGCCGAGCACCTTCCCGAGTCGGAGATCGTCGAGCTCCATCACGCCGGGAAGCTCGACGCTCCGTCGGGCACCGCGAAGCGCACGGCGGACCTGATCTCCGCGGCCGGCGGCAACGTCCACGAGCCCATCCATTCGGTTCGCCTCCCGGGCCTCGTCGCCCACCAGGAGGTGATCTTCGGCGGCGAGGGCCAGACGCTCTCGATCCGCCACGACTCCACGGACCGAACCTCGTTCATGCCGGGCGTGCTCCTCGCGGTGCGGCGCGTCGGCGAGCTCCCCGAGCCGTTCACGGTTGGGCTGGAGCAGGTCCTCTAGGGCTCGGATAGGCTGCGCCGGATGAACGGGGAAGAACTGGCGGGACTTGACGCGACGGCGCATGCCGAGCTCGTGCGCACAGGCGAGGCCAGCCCCCTGGAGCTCGTCGACGCCGCGATCGAGCGCATCGAGGCCGTCAACCCCTCGCTGAACGCCGTCATTCACGAGCTCTTCGAGGAGGGGCGTGCGGCGGCCGAGAGCGAGATTCCGGACGGCCCGTTCAAGGGCGTCCCATTCCTGCTCAAGGACCTCGGCGCGGCGTTCGCGGGCCAGCCGCTCCACATGGGCATGCAGGCGCTGAAGGACGCTGACTTCCGCTCGCCGGTCGACTCCTACCTCGCCCAGCGCTTTCGCGACGCCGGGTTCATCACGATCGGCAAGACCAACACCCCCGAGCTCGGGATCCTGCCGACGACCGAGCCGAGGGCCTACGGCCCCAGCCGCAATCCCTGGGACACCGAGCGTTCCACAGGCGGCTCGAGCGGGGGGTCCGCCGCGGCCGTCGCCTCGGGCATGGTCCCGATCGCCCACGCCAACGATGGCGGGGGCTCGATCCGGATACCCGCCTCGAACCAAGGGCTCGTGGGTCTCAAGCCCACCCGCCAGCGAACCTCCGAGGGGCCGATCCTTGGCGACAACATGTCCGGGCTCACCGTCGAGCTGGTCGTCTCGAAGTCGGTGCGCGACACCGCCGCGGTCCTCGAGGCGGTTCACGGGCCGGCACCGGGTGATCCCTACGTCGCCCCGCCGCCCGAGCGCCCCTACACCGATGAGGTCGGTGCGGAGGTGGGCAAGCTCCGGATCGGCCTGATGGTCGATCCGCCCGTCCCGGGTATTGACGCCCACCCGGAGTGCGCGGCCGCCGCGCGCAATGCCGCGACGCTCCTGCAGTCGCTCGGCCACTCGGTTGAGGAGTCCTCGCCAGCCGATCCGCAGGTCGCCGCGCAGCTCGACCTCGAGGACACGTTCCTGACCCGGTGGGCCGCCGGGCAGGCAGCGACGCTGGATCAGCTTGGGATGCTGCTCGGCCATGAGCTCGGCCCCGGCGACGTCGAGCCGCTCACCTGGGCGCTCGCCGAGATCGGCCGCGAGCGAAACGGCGGTCGCTACCTCCGCGACGTCGCGATCCACCAGACCGTCAGCCGCGTGGTCGCCGGCTGGTACGAGTCGGGCTTCGACCTCCTGCTCACGCCGACGATGGCGCTGCCGCCCGTTCCGCTCGGCACCCACGACGACTCGGGTGACGACCCGTTCGACGCGTACAGGGCCGCGGTGCCGCAGGGCGGGATCACCGCGCTCTTCAACGCCACGGGCCAGCCGGCGATCTCGCTACCTCTCCACTGGACTCCCGAGGGCCTCCCGGTCGGCGTCCACCTGGTCGCCGCTTTCGGTCGCGAGGACCTGCTGATCCGCGCCGCCTCCCAGCTCGAGGAGGCACAGCCGTGGGCCGACCGCCGCCCACCCGTTTTCGCCGGTGCGTCCGCGGGCGAAGTCGCTGCCGCTTCCTGATCCGCGATAATTCTCGTATGGCCTTGATCTCGGGCGTGATCACCGCGATGGTGACGCCCTTCGACGAGGGGGGAGCCCTCGACCTCGACGCCGCCCGCTCGCTGGCGAGCCGCCTCGTCGAGCAGGGGTCCCACGGGCTCGTGGTCGCCGGCACGACCGGTGAGTCGCCCACGCTCTCCGACCAGGAGAAGCTCGATCTTCTTCGTGCGGTGAAGGAGGAGGTCGGCGGCCGGGCTCTTCTCATCTGCGGCACGGGCTCGAACGACACCCACCACGCCGTCGAGCTCACCCGCGGTGCCTGCCGGCTGGGCGCCGACGCCGTGCTGGTCGTGACGCCGTACTACAACAAGCCCAACCGCGCGGGCCTTCGGGCGCACTTCGAGACGGTCGCGGCTGCCGCCGGGGATACCCCGGTGGTCCTCTACAACATCCCCTCGCGCTGCGTCATCAACCTCTCCCCGGATTTCATGGCCGAGCTTGCCGCCGATGTCGACAACATCGTCGCCGTGAAGCAGGCAAACAACGACGAGCTCGGGCCGATCGAGGGGCTCGACCTGCTCGCCGGCAACGACGAGATCTTCCTGCGGACGCTGGAGATGGGGGGGAGCGGCGGGATCCTGGTCGCCTCGCACGTGGTCGGCCCTGAGATGCGCTCGATCTACGAGGCGCACGAGGGCGGGGACGCGGCGCGCGCCCATGAGCTCGACGCTGAGCTGCATCCGATCTACGAGATGCTCACCGTGACGGCGAACCCGATCCCGGCGAAGGCGGCATTGGAGATGATGGGCGTCATCGGTGGCGCGATGCGCCTGCCGATGGTCCCGGCCTCGAGTCAGGAGCGCTCCGTCGTGCGGGCCGCGCTGGAACGACAGGGCCTGCTCGTCGCCGGCGGGACCGCCTGAGTACCGCGTGAGCGGCAAGCTGCGAATCCTTCCCCTGGGCGGGCTCGGGGAGATCGGGAAGAACATGACCGTCCTCGAGCGCGAGGGCCGGATGGTGATCGTGGACGTCGGGCTCATGTTCCCGACGGCCGAGATGCTGGGGATCGACCTGGTGCTCCCCGACTTCTCCTCGCTGCGCGGGCGGGCCGGGGACATCGAGGCCGTCGTCCTCACACACGGCCACGAGGATCACGTCGGTGCGCTGCCGTACTTCCTCCGCGAGGTGGGGATGCCCGGTGCCATCTACGGCGGGCCGCTCACGATCGGGCTCGTGCGCTCGAAGCTCGAGGAGCACAAGATCCGCGACGCGCCGCTCGAGGTGATCGAGCCCGGCGAGCGGGTCGATGCCGGTCCGTTCGAGGTGGAGCTGGTGCACATGTCGCACTCGATCCCCGATTCACGCGCCGTCGCCGTGCGCAGCGAGGCGGGCACGGTGCTGGTCACCGGCGACTACAAGTTCGACCAGACGCCGGTCGACGGTCGCCCCGCCGACGTCTCGCGCCTCGCCGAGCTCGGGCGAGAGGGCGTGCTGTGCCTGTGCGGGGACTCGACCAACGCCGACCGCCCCGGGATCGCCCCGTCGGAGTCCGCGGTGGGCCCCGCCCTGCTCGAGGTCTTCTCGCGATGCGAGGGCCGGATCATCGTCACGTCGTTCGCCTCCAACGTCCACCGGGTTCAGCAGGTCATCGATACGGCGGTGAGGCTTGACCGGCGCGTGGCGCTGGTGGGCCGGTCGATGCGAAAGAACTTCAACATCGCCTCCAATCTGGGGATCGCGAACGCGCCCGACGGCCTTTTCATCTCGCCCAAGGAGATCGAGGACTTCCCGGATCACAAGGTGATCGCGATCTCGACGGGCAGCCAGGGCGAGCCGCTCTCGGCACTGCGGCGGATGGCGTTCCACGATCATCGGGACGTCGAGCTGCACTCCGGCGACACCGTGATCTTCTCGGCGACTCCGATCCCGGGCAACGAGCGCTCGGTGAACGAGACGATCGACCGCATCTTCCAGATCGGCGCGCAGGTCGTGACCGCCCGCGACGCCCCCATCCACGCCTCCGGGCACGGGTGGCAGGAGGAGCTGAAGCTGATGCTTAACCTCACCCAACCGCAGTACGTGTTCCCGTTCCACGGCGATCACAAGCGCCTGCGCCTGCACGGCGAGCTGGCGGAGGCCGTTGGTGTCGACGCCGACAACATCTTCCTGGGGCGGAACGGCGTCGCACTGGAGATCGACGACGATGGGGCGCGCCTCGGGGAGGACGTGCACGCCGGGCTGATCTTCGTCGACGGCGTGGACATCGGCGACCCGGACGACGTCGCGCTTCGCGACCGCCGCACACTCTCCGCCGATGGCGTGTTCATAGTCGTGGCCACGGTCTCTGCGGACGACGGGGAGCAGGTGGCCGAGCCGGAGATCATCTTCCGCGGCGTCCCGTTCCTCGAGCAGGAGGAGACGACCGAGCTGATCGGCGAGCTGCGCGAGCTCGTCTCCGAGTCGTTGCGCGATGCCGCCGGCGACGGCGTTCGCGAGCCGCTGCTCCTCCAGGAGGACCTCCATGAGGACATCGCGGCGTTCGTCTACGAGCGCCTGCGCCGGCGCCCGATGATCCTGCCCGTCGTGGTCGAGGTCTGAGCCGCCGCGAAACAGGAGCCCGTCTCGCCTGTTGCTACATTGGCCGCCCACTCGGGGCTGGCGGGACTGTGAGAGATCGGAGGCGTGAGGTGCGCAGAGCTTTGCTGATCGTGGCCGCTGGGACGGCCACTCTTGTCGCCGTGCCGGGCGCCCAGGCGCGCTCGTCCTCGGTCTCCGACGCCCTTCGGGCCGCCGACGCGCCCGCGGTCCAGCTTGAATCGGAGGCAGCCCCAACGTTGTCGGGCGGCACCGTCGTCCATCGCTACGAGCAGGAGGTTGGTGGGATTCCCGTGGTGGGCGCCGGCGCGGTCGTTGTCGATCCCCCGGACGGCCCTGCCGAGCTGCTCTTCGACAAGACGGATGCGAGCGTCGCCCCGCCGGGTGAGCCGCGGATCTCGCAGGACGCCGCGGAGGCGGCCGCCGCCGATGCGATCGGGCTCGAGCAGGCCTGGGGAGGGGCGTCGACCCGCCTTGTCATCTTCGACGGCAAGCTCGCCTGGGAGGTCTCGCAGACCGCCCGCCGCCCGCTCGGCGACTTCGTGGTCACGCTGGACGCCGCCAGCGGCGACGTCCTGGATCAGTTCAACATGATCCGCGAGGCCACCGGGAGCGCGCAGCTCTACGACCCGAATCCGATCGTTACCCAGGGCAGTTACTCAGGTCTCAGGGACCACAACGATAAGAACTCGGCGTTGCTGACGAGCCTTCGGGTACCCGCGACACTTAAGAACATCACCGGGACCTGCCTGAAGGGCGATTGGGTCAGCGTCAAGCTGGGTGCGAAACGAAAGAAGGTCTGCAAAGACTCGCTTGACTGGAGCGGAGCGAAACGCTCGGACGGGAAGTTCGAGGCCTTGATGGCCTATTTCCATATCGATCAGACCCAGGAGTACATCCAGTCGTTGGGCCTCCCGCTCGGTGTCAATGCCGAGCCGCAGAAGATCATCGTCAACCTCTTCCCAGATGACAACTCGTTCTACATCCCGAGCGAGGACCAGATTCAGACGGGCAGGGGTGGCGTGGACGATGCCGAGGACGCAGAGGTGATCGTTCATGAGTACGGCCACGCGGTGCAGGACGATCAGAACCCAGCCGCCTTCCGCGGCAACGCAAACCAGGCGGGCGCTCAGGGTGAAGGCTTCGGGGACTACATCGCCGAGGCCTATGCGACCGAGGAGAGCGGCTTCGACTCCGAGTTCAGCCACTGCGTCATGGAGTGGGACTCCACCTCATACGCGCCGATCCCCAGTTGCCTTCGGCGCACGGACAACCCCAATACCCGCTCCGAGCAGCAGGACTTCTGCCATGACAGCGGCCAGGGAACGAACGAGATCCACTGCATCGGGGAGGTCTGGGGAAGCGCGCTCTCGACGCTCCGCGAGGCTCTCGGAGATCAGGCTGATGTGAGCGTGATGGACAACGTCGTCCTGGCCTCGCACTTCCTACTGCCACCGGCTCCGAGCTTCTTCGATGCAAGCGAGGCGCTGATCGAAGCCGACGAGCTCGAGTACGGCGGCGCCGACCATTGCACGGCCATCCGTGCCGAAATGGTCTCACGCGAGCTGCTGAGCGCCAGCTTCAGCTGCTGAGGCCATCCCCGAAAGAATCGGGGCCCGCCGGAGTCAAGGGAGGGGGAATCCGGCGGGCCCCTGGTGGCCTTGTTAGGCCTGTGCCCGCCGGCGCCTGGGGGTGGTTCGCCGGCGGGCGTCTTGTCTCGTCCCACCCGGAACCCTATGCGGCGGATCTAAACGTCCCCTAAGAGTCCGTTAGGCGGGCCCTAAGAACTCCGAGCCGCCGTCGGCCCGAACTCGACCCGCCCTCGGCGCGGTTGTCGATTCCGTCTCGCATAGCGAAACGGATTCGACAATCGCTTTAGGTGGGGGAGGGGCTAGCCGGGAGCGTCACGGTGAAGCGCGCGCCGCCCGCCTTGGCGTCGCCCACCTCGACGTCACCGCCGTGGGAGCGTGCCACGGCCTGGACGATGGCGAGGCCGAGCCCCGTGCCGGAGTCGGCCGTGGTGTCGGCGGGGCCGCTGAGCCGGGCGAAGCGGGAGAAGACCTGCTCGCGCTGCTCCCCCGGGATGCCCGGGCCGTCGTCGGTCACCTCGAGCACCGCCTCGCCGTTCCGGCTCAAGACGTTGACCGCGATCGTCGTGCCCTCGGGTGTGTGGCGAAGGCCGTTGTCGAGCAGATTGACGACGAGGCGATGGAGCTCGTCGGGGTTACCGTCAACGGACACGGGCTCGTCGCCCGCGAGCTGAAGGATGTGACCATCGGCCACCGGCCGGACCTCGGCGAGGGCGGCCTCCGCGATCTCGGAGAGGTCACACTCGCGTCGCATCCCGGTGCGGCCGGCATCGGCGCGAGCGAGTAGGAGTAGATCCCCCACGAGGCGGCGCATCCGCTGCGAGGAGCTGAGCGCCGAGGCGACGATCTCGCCCTGCTCACCTGCCTCCCCCTCCTCGGAGAGCTGCTCGTCGAGCAGCTCGAGGTTGGCGAGGATGGAGGTGAGCGGCGTTCTCAGCTCATGCGATGCATCAGCGATGAACTCCCGCTGGGCCTGAACCACCTGCTCGGTCTCCGAGCGGGCCGCATCGAGCTCGCGAAGCATCTGGTCCAGCGTGCGCCCGAGCTCGGCCACCTCGTCATCGCGTTCGGATTCAGGGATTCGCTGGGATGGGTCCCGTGTGGATGCGATTTCGCGCGCGGTGGCGGTGAGCGCGGCGACGGGACGCATTGCTCGTCCAGCGACGGCGAAGCCGGCGAGGGCCGCGAGGGCAGTCCCGCCGACCACGCCGAAAATCAGCAGCAGCCATAGCCGGTTGACGGTGGCATCGAGTTGGGACTGCTTGCGCGCGTATTGCACGAAGACCGGGAGCCGCGTGCCGTTCTCCGCGACGATCGGCGTGGCGGCCACCTCGTACCGGCCGAAGCTGGAGATCCCCGACCGGGGGATACCCAGGTCCGGCGCATGACTGGTCTCGTCGATGACCGAGCCGTTGCTGTAGATGACACGCGCCTCATCGCCGCTCGGAAGCGTCATCTGGTCCAGGTCTCGGATATCGACCGTGGGCACTGGATCGAAGAGGGTCGGGGAGCGGACGTCCGCCTGGCTCGAGACCGCGAGGGCCCCGCTCGCCAACTCATCGTGGAAGTCGCTCTTCAGCCGATCGGTCGCAAGGCGCCCGACCACGACCGCGAAGACGATGAGGATCGCGAGCGTCAGGCCGGCCGACACGGCCGCGAGTCGCCAGCGGATGGGCCAGCGGCGGGGGGCGAGGATCACCGCGAGCACGCCGGGGGCGCCGCTCGTTTGCTCAGGCGGCTTCATCCTCCGCGCGCGGCGCCCTCACCACGTACCCGGCGCCGCGCTTCGTGTGAAGCACGCGCGGCTCGCCGCCCGCTTCGAGCTTGCGTCGCAGGTTCGAGATGAAGACGTCGATGGTGTTCGTGAGCGCCATCGGGTCGTAGCCCCAGACCTCCTCCAGCAGCCGCTCGCGGGAGATCACGAGGCGCTCGTTGCGCATCAGGTACTCGAGCAGCTCGAACTCGCGGTTGGTGAGCTCGATCTGCCGATCGCCGCGCTCCACCTCGTGCG
>Ga0126312_10000004_pt1 | contig 78745 bp, 86 predicted proteins | sample Plot104A_FD_92537 | JGI IMG/M metagenome (GOLD analysis project Ga0126312, IMG submission 92537) | Serpentine soil microbial communities from UC McLaughlin Reserve, CA, USA - Plot104A | ecosystem: Environmental > Terrestrial > Soil > Grasslands | place: USA: UC McLaughlin Reserve, Lake County... | reverse complement strand
TCGTCGGCTTCTCACGCAAATAGAGCTTGCCGAAAGGTCGGGTGTGAACCCTACTACCATAGTTAGAGTCGAGCGCGATCAAGTCGAACCTCACTTCCGCACCATCCGCAAACTGGCTAAAGCCCTCGACGTAGACCCCACCGAACTCCTAGGAGAGTAATCATGCCTAGCACCAACGGCGACGGCACGAAGAGGGCCATCCTCTACGCTCGCGTCTCGACCGACGAGCAAGCAAGGAGCGGCTACTCCTTAGCCCAACAGCTAGAGGCCCTCAGGGGATACGCTGATAGGGAGGGGTACGAGGTCCTTGAGGAGGTCTCAGATCCCGGCCAGAGCGGGGCGAGCCTTGAGCGGCCTGGGATGGACCGCGTAAGGGATCTAGTGGCCGCTGGAGGCGCCTCCGTCGTGCTGGCCCAGGACCGAGATCGCTTTGCCCGCGAGCCTGCCTACCACTACCTCTTGAGGCGGGAATTCGAGGAGCACGGCTGCAAGCTTAGGGCCTTGAACGACCGGGGCGATGAGAGCCCGGAGGGGGAGCTAACTGACGGCATCCTGGACCAGTTGGCCAAATATGAGAGGGCGAAAGTAGCGGAGAGGACCCGACGCGGCAAGCTGCAGCGAGCACGTGAGGGGAAGATAGTGGCAGTGCGGCGTGTCAGGTACGGGTTTAGGCTCAACCGTACGCGAGACGGTTACCTCATTGACGAGGCGACGATGTCCACCGTGAGGCGCATCTTCTACATGGTGGCACAAGGTGCCACATTACACGGTGTGGCGCAGACACTCAATTGCGAGGGCTTGCAACCTCCAGAGATAAGCAGGTCCGGGCTGTGGAACGTGGCCTTTGTACGGGGAATGATAAAGGACGACGTTTACAGACCGCACTCCTTCGAGGAGCTCGAGGCACTGGTCGCTCCCGAGGTTCTAGCTCAGTTGGACCGGTCCTCGTCTTAGGGTCTTTGGTGGTTCAACCGCACACGCACAGTACGCCGACAGGTAGCCGAGGAGGGCCCTGAGGGCAGGATCTACCGCAATAGATATAGGACTATAGAGAGATCGTCTTCAGATTGGATCGGTGTGCCAGTGCCCGACTCCGGTACACCACGCGAGGTGGTGGACGCTGCGCGAGCAGCCATAAAGAACAACCGTCCTTCCTCGAATTCCAAGCGGAGATTCTGGGAGCTATCCGGGGGTCTTGTGTGGTGTGGCGGCTGCGGTCGCCGTATGCATTCTACATCTATAACACCTGGAAATAGCCGTAGCAAGCGGTACTTCTACTACCGCTGCTCAAGCCAGGGAGAGGGGAAAGCTTGTCCTGGCCCAAAAACTGTACCAGCAGAGAAGTTGGAGGCCGATGTTTGGCAGCTTGTCTCCGGCCTACTGAAAGACCCGAAGACGCTGCGGAGGGACCTTGATACCATGATTGAGGCGGAGCGCGCCACCATGTACGAGGATCCCGAACGGGAGGCTAAGGCAGGCATGGACACAGAAGCTGGCCGCGGCAGACCGCAAGAGATCACGCTACCAGGACATGGCAGCTGAAGGGCTTATAACCTTCGAAGAGTTGGGGGAGAAGCTCATAGTACTTGAGGACGCCCGCAAGGCTGCCAAACTCGAATTGGAGGCTCTGAAGAGCAAGCGAGACTCTATAGTGAAGTTGGTGCACGACCGCGACGCCCTTCTTGACTCACTTATGCAAATAGGAGCGGAGGCGTTGGATGCCTTAACGCCCGCTGAAAGAAACCAACTCTATCGTATACTCCGGTTGAAGGTTGTTCTGAGGAAGGATCGTACGCTTGAGGTCAGTGGGGCTTTCGGGGAAGGTCTTGATGTTTGCACATTGGAAAGTCAATGCAGAATAACTTCGTGGTAAACAGCGAGTATCAGCCGACCGGCGACCAGCCGCGGGCCATACGAAGCCTTGCCTTCGGGCTTTCGGCCGGCATGCGCGCCCAGACCTTGCTCGGGGTCACCGGGAGCGGCAAGACCTACACGATGGCGAAGACCGTAGAAGAGGTCGGTCGCCCCGCGCTAGTCATCGCGCACAACAAGACGCTCGCGGCGCAGCTTGCCAACGAGTTCGCCGAGTTCTTCCCGAACAACGCCGTCGAGTACTTCGTCTCCTACTACGACTACTACCAGCCCGAGGCCTACGTGCCGAGGACCGACACGTTCATTGAGAAGGACGCCCAGATCAACGAAGACATAGACCGCCTCAGACACTCCGCGACTAGTGCGCTCTTTACGCGGCGCGACGTCATCGTGGTGGGCAGCGTCTCGGCGATCTACGGCCTCGGGAGCCCGGAGGAGTATCGCTCGAAGATGGTCCTCTTGGAGGAGGGCGGCTTCTACGACTTAGACGACGTGTTGCGGGACCTGGTGCGCATCCAGTACGCGAGGAACGATTACCAACTCAACCGGGGCACCTTCCGGGTCAGGGGCGACGTCCTGGAGGTGCACCCGGCCTACCAGGACACCGTCTACCGGATCTCGTTTTTCGGGGACGAGGTTGAGGGGATGACGGAGGTTGACCCTTTGACCGGCGAGATCCTGCGCGAACACAAAGTGCTGACCGTTTATCCCGCGACCCACTTCGTCACCGACGAAGACAGGATAACCATCGCCATAAGGAACATCGAGGTAGAACTCGAGGAACGGCTCGCCGAGCTCGAAGGGGAGGGCAAAGTCCTCGAGGCGTACCGGCTGCGGCAGCGTACCCAGTACGACCTAGAGATGATGCGGGAGCTCGGGTACACCTCCGGCATCGAGAACTACTCGCGGCACCTGGACGGGCGTCCCGCTGGCTCGACGCCGTACACGCTCCTCGACTACTTCCCGGACGACTACGTCACCTTCGTGGACGAGTCGCACATCACGTTGCCTCAGGTACAGGGCATGTACAAGGGCGACCGCTCGCGCAAGACGACGCTCGTGGAATTCGGCTTCCGGCTGCCGAGCGCCTTAGACAACCGGCCCCTCATGTGGGAGGAGTTCTTGCTCAAGACGAACCAGCTCGTCTTCGTCTCAGCGACGCCGGGGCCGTACGAGCTGGAGCACTCGGGGCAGATAGTCGAGCAGATCATACGCCCCACCGGTCTCGTCGACCCCGAGGTCGAGGTCAGGCCCACGAAGAACCAGATAGACGACCTCTTGAACGAGGTAGCGAAACGCACCGAGCGCGACGAGCGGGTCCTGGTGACCACGCTGACCATCAAGATGGCCGAAGACCTGACGGACTACCTCCTGGAGAACGGCGTCAAGGCACGCTACATGCACTCTAATATAGAGACACTGGACCGCATCCAGATCATCCGTGGTTTGCGTATCGGCGAGTTCGACGTGCTGGTCGGCATAAACCTTCTTCGCGAGGGCCTCGACCTCCCCGAGGTCTCCCTAGTCGCCATCCTCGACGCCGACAAGGAAGGCTTCTTGCGCGGCGAGAGGGCATTGATACAGACTATAGGCCGCGCCGCCCGCAACGTACATGGCCGAGTCAATATGTACGCCGACAAGGAGACGGAGGCGATGCGGGCCGCCATAGGGGAAACAAACCGGCGCCGCGAGATCCAGATGGCCTACAACGAGCGCAACGACATCACCCCGGCCACGATCAAGAAGGGCGTCTCCGACATCCTTATCGCCGCCGAAGCAAAGGGCCTTTACAGGACGGACAAAAGAGCGGTCCGCGAGGCTCCACGCGATCCAGAGGAGCTGCGAAACCTCATCGCCGACCTTCAGACAGAGATGCTTGCCGCCGCCGAGGAGCTCAAGTTCGAGTACGCGGCGAAGCTCAGGGACGAGATCAAGGACCTGGAGAGGCAGCTGCAGGAGGTGGCCTCATAGGGCTGGTAGCCTTCAGTAGAGTGCGAACGCCGTGGACTGGGTGTGCGCAGAACAGCAGAACTTGAGGTGATGCTTGTGGCTAAAAGGCCCTGGCGCAAGTCCCGCGCGTCCATCGACGATATCGTGGGTGTGACCCTGGCCGGCGCAGACGACTACCTGCACAAGGGCTTCTCAGGCGAGGAACTCCTCGACGCCGTCGAGCGCACCCGCGCCGGCGGCGCGTCTGGCTCCTGCCCGCGGGCAACCAGAAAGAGGCCGCGGCTCGCCTGCAGAAGACCTCCGACGAGCCCCGGCTCACCCCCAAAGACAAGGAGGTCTTCGCCCTCGTCCTCAGGCGTCGCACCAACGCCGAGATCGCCGAAGAGCTGTACATAAGCCTCTACGCCGACCGTAAAGTACCCCGTATCCAGCATACTGCGCAAGCTCAGCCTCAAGAGCCGACGCGAGATCTTCTAAGCTCGCTCTCGCCGTGCTCTGTGCGGTGCTGACCGGGTAAACGTAGGGGCCGGAAGGCAAGCCGCAGCCCCGAAACGCTTCCGATCTATGGGCTCCTGGCCCATTAGTCCTCTTATCGAAAGGGACATCTTTGGCCTTGCGTACAAGGCGGTCGAGCCGCCCTCGTGCCTAAGATGTAGCCGTATGCACTATCGGGGCTCTCGTGCTCCCTACACGCAAGAGAGGAGACGCAAAGTGGTATGGGAATGGTTGACGTGGCGGTGTTTTGGCGACGTCAGGGAGATCTTAGAGGAGAGGGGTTGGCAGTACAGGGCTGTTGGACACGACGACGGGGTTGTGCCGCTTCTTGCGGAGTCCGGAGACCACTGCATATTGTTCTTCGAGAGGAACCCTCTGACGGGAGAGTGCTGGTTCGAGCTCCGAGACAAGGCTCGGTTCAGGGTGGTGTTCGTGCAAGGCGAGCGGAACGTGCCATCGCCGGAGCGGGCCGCGAAGCTGCTCGCCGACTACGGGGCCCCTTTGGGCGAGATAAGGCCCCCTCGCGAGCTGCCGTTGTACAGCTTGCCGGTGGCGCCCGTGGTGCACGTGACGAAGGCCGGGCAAACGGACGGGGCTCTCCGGTGCCCCGACCGTCAAATGAGAGCTAGGCAGGTTTCTGAGGATTCCCCGTCCGCCGCCCATCGTATATTATTAGGTTGCGAGCGCGCCGGAGGCTGCGGCGGGCCGGATTTGGAGACGGATGATCCTTAAAGAGCTGTTCAACACCCTCACCGAGAGGCACGGCGGCCACCGTCTTGCGCTGGGGGACTCGGGGCGTTCCGTCGAGGGACTGGCGTTGGACGAGGATGCGGAGGGTTGGCTCGGGCTCGACGAGGTGGTTGTGACCGGCCGCAATAAGCTCGATGCCCGGTTCCTCGCCGCCGTCTCTGAAGGAGGCGCGCCCGCAGTCGTCTGGCGCGCGGAGGGCGAGCCTTCGGAGCAGACGGTGAAGAACGCCGAAGAGCTCGGTTTGGGTCTCCTCGCCATCTCGCCAGGTGTGCCGCTGCGCGAGCTCTTCTCGCTCTTCGCCCGAGACGCCGTGGGAGTAGCGCTCTTGCGCTACTCCCACGGGGCAGCGCGGGCCCTGCTCGAGAGCGTCGGCGGCGAGGCCTCCGTGGCGAAGCTGGCCGGCCGGGTCGCGGACCTCTTGGGACGCTCCGTGGTGGTCGAGGACCCGGTCGGACGCCTCATCGCCGGCAGCGACCCGGCGGGCGCCAAAGACGGCGGTGGATCGCAAGCCCTGATCTCCGTCCTCGAAGCGCACGAGCTGCGGGCCTCGAAGGGCTCCGGCGTCGAGGAGACCCGCCGCGAACGTCGCGACCGCTATGCCCGCCTGCCGGACGGCTTCCTCTCGGTGCCCGTCGAGCGGTGGCGGGTCGAGAAGACGGAGCTTTTCTGGACCCCCATCGGCACTGGCGCGCCGGCGGGCTACCTCTGGATAGACCTTGCGGGTAGCCCTTTGCGTCCCGATGACGTGGTCATCCTGTACTGGGCCGCGCGCGCTCTGGAGGCCGAGCTCGGCAAGGAGCGGGTACGCCTCGAGACGGAGCTTGGCGTTCGAGGGGACTTCGTGGACGACGTCGTGAACAGCCACCACGGCTCGGTCGACCTCCTGCTCCAGCGCGCCCGGTACCTCGGCGCCGACCTTTCTTCGGGCGCCCTCTCGGTCATCGTGGACATAGACGACTTCGCCGGATACCTGAGCCGCCGGAAACTGAAGGAGTCGGCGATCCAGGAGCTCAAAAGGCGCCTAACCGACGCGGTTCGACTCCAGGCCCGCACCCTGCTCTCGAACTTCCTGCTCGGTCCACGCTCGGACAACGTCATCCTGTTCCTGGGCGTGTCCCCCGATGCCATGCCGGAAGAGCTCCCGGAGAAGGCCCTGAGCCTTGCCTCCCGCGTCCAGCGTTACGTCAAAGGCCTCTTGCCGGACCTCACGGTCTCGGTCGGCGTCGGGCGGTTCAAGGAGGACCCGGCTACGCTTTCCGAGGCGTATTCGGAGGCCGAGGTGGCTTTGGAGATCGGGCACCGCATACACGGCCCCTCCTCCGTCTCCACCTTCGAGCGGACGGGCACCTACAAACTTCTTTTCCGTGTCTTGCAGGAGGAGCCCGAGGAGCTCGAGTCCTTCTACGCGGAGACCCTGGCGCCCGTAGTCTCCTACGACTCCCGCTATGGCACGGAGCTCATCTCCACCTTGACGACCTACCTCGGCAACGATGCCTCTACCGCCAGGACCGCCTCGGACCTGTTCGCTCACCGCCACACCATCCGCTACCGCCTCGACCGCGTCAAGGAGCTCACCCGCCTCGACGTGGACAAGAGCGAGGACCGCGAACGCCTCACCTTGGGCATAAAGGCCATGCAGCTCCTAGGGCGCGCCCCCGAGAAGCCCGCGAGCTTCACCGACCGCTGAGGAGATCCCTCCCGTACTACCGGGACAACCCAGCGACCCTCTCTGGACCCGATGTTTGTACATCGGGCCAATGAACCCGCCTGGGGCCGGACGTAGACTATGTACGACTCGTACATATCCGATTTGAGAAGGAGGGTTCCTTGAGGAGGTTTGTTCTATTGGCGATGATGGTGCTGCTGCTGGTCGCGGCGGTGCCGGTGGCGGCGTTTGCGCAGGAGACGCCGGTGACGCAGGGGGTAGAGACGCTCGAGGACGTGGCGCTCGCCGTGGACACCATGTGGGTGATCGTGGCGGCGATGCTGGTGCTCTTCATGCAGGCGGGCTTCGCGATGCTCGAGGTCGGCTTCTCCCGGATGAAGAACGTCGGGAGCGTGGTGGCGAAGATCCTAGCCATGATGGGCATAGGGTTCGTCGCGTACTGGGCGGTAGGCTTCGCATTCGCCTTCTCCGAGGGCGGGGGGCTCCAATCCATCATCGGGACCCAGGGCTTCTTCCTGACCGGGCCGGAGGACGCCTACGCCGGCCTCGCCTGGACGGCGGTGCCGCTCTCGGCCAAGTTCCTTTTCCAGGTGGCCTTCGCGCTCGTCTCTTTAGCTATCGTCTGGGGGACGATGCTCGAGCGGACCAAGTTCGCGGTTTATCTGATCTTCGCCCTCGTCTTCGCCGGTCTCATCTACCCGACGGTGGGACATTGGATCTGGGGCGGCGGTTGGCTCAGCACCCTGGGGATGCAGGACTTCGCCGGCTCGACGGTCGTTCACCTCTCCGGGGCGATGGCGGCTTTGGCGGGCACGCTTCTCCTGGGGCCCAGGATCGGCAAGTACGACGACGCGGGCAACCCGCGGACCATCCCTGGTCACAACATGCCGCTCGCCGTCTTGGGCGTCATAATCCTCTGGATCGGCTGGTGGGGCTTCAACCCCGGCTCGACGATGTCCGCCGTGGGCGCCTCCTTCGCCGACATAGCGCTCACCACCAACCTCGCGGCGGGCGCGGGCGTTCTCGGAGCGATGGCCATAAGCTACGCCTACCGGCGCAACCTCGATGTCGGGATGATGGGCAACGGCGCTATCGCGGCGCTCGTCTCCATCACCGCTGCCTGCGCCTTCGTGGCCCCCTGGGCCGCAATAGTCATAGGCTTCGTGGCCGGCGTGATCATGTACCTCACCCTCGTCTTGGTAGACAGGATCGGGGTAGACGATCCTTTAGGCGCCATCGCGGCCCACGGGATGGGCGGCATCTGGGGCACGCTCTCGACCGGTCTCTTCGCCACCCCTGCGCTGGTGGAGTCGACCGCAATCGGCAACCCAGGCCTCTTCTATGGCGGCGGTTTCGGCCAGCTTAGCGTGCAGGCCCTGGGCATCCTGACCTGCGGTGGGTTCGTCTTCATAACCTCCTATGTGGTCTTCGCGCTCTTGAAGGCCATCATCGGCCTCAGGGTTAAGCCCGAAGAGGAGCTGAACGGCCTCGACATCTCCGAGCACGGCTACTTCGGTTACGGCGAGCAGCTCATCGCCACCGACCAACAGAACGGCAACGGCAGGAGCATAGCGGAGGGACCGACCCTCAAAGGAACGTCCTCCTAGAGAACTGACGCAAGATCCCAGCATGGCTGGCCCTCGCTTCGGCCGGGCGCCCCTCACCGAGCCCCGGAGGTTAACCTCCGGGGCTTCCGGCGGCCTGTACAATACAGACCTTCGAGAGAGTAGAAAGCAGGCATGGAAGAGAGACCCATAGCGCAAGGCACTGGGACCAACGTCGTGGTCAACGTCTACCCCGACCGGTTGGAGCTCAGGACTGGGTGGCTGAACGAGAACGTCACCTCGTTGGGGCTCAAGCAGGTCGTGGGCGTCTCCGTCCGGGGCCTCGTCAACAGCACCCTCATGGTCGAGCTCAACGACGGACGCCGCCTCAATATCGGGCGCATGGCGCCCCCTGACGCCCGCAAGATCAAGGCCGCGATCGAAAGCCAGAAAGAGAAGGCTAGCCTCTACGAGTAGCCGTAAGGGAACGCGGAAGAAGACTCCGAACGGGCCTCACGGCGGTCCCCGCGCGAGGGGCTGCGCAGGCGGAGATCCGTGCGCTCGGATGGTAAAATCCAAAAACGCTAATCGAGCACTTGGCCTCCCCAGAGGGGGCCGTATACTTTTTCGAGAGCAACCTACGGAGGAGTGAGATCGCCGAGAACCAGATCGTCGTCCGCGGGGCGCGCGAGCACAATCTGAAGGACGTAACCGTCTCCCTGCCGCGCGACGTGATGGTAGTCGTGACCGGCGTCTCCGGGAGCGGCAAATCTTCTTTGGCCTTCGACACCATCTACGCCGAAGGCCAGAGGCGTTACGTCGAGAGCCTCTCGGCCTACGCGCGGCAGTTCCTCGGGCAGATGGACAAGCCCGATGTGGACCACATAGACGGCCTCTCGCCGGCGGTCTCTATAGACCAGAAGTCCACGTCCAACAACCCCCGCTCGACGGTCGCCACCGTAACGGAGATCTACGATTACCTGAGGCTCTTGTACGCCCGCGCCGGGCGTCCGCACTGCCACGTCTGCGGCTTCCCCGTGTCCTCCTCGACCCCGCAGCAGATGGTCGAGAAGGTCTTGGAACTCCCGGAGAAGACCCGCTTTATGGTCATGGCCCCCGTGGTCCGGGGCCGCAAGGGCGAGTACGGGAAGCTCTTCAACGACCTGACCGAGCAGGGCTACGCCCGCGTGAGGGTAGACGGCGAGCTCTACGAGCTGCCGGTCGAGCTGAACTTGGACAGGAACTACAGGCACGATGTCGAGGTCGTGGTGGACAGGCTCGTGGTGCGCGAGGGGATAGAGCGCCGGCTCACCGACTCCGTCGAGACGGCCCTTTCTCTGGCCGAAGGCTTGGTGCAGATCGAGACGGTCGAGAGGGACGGCGGCGCGGGAGAGTCCATGCTCTTCAGCGAGAGCTTTACGTGCACGAACTGTGGGGCCTCGATCGCGGAGATACAGCCGAGGACGTTCTCGTTCAACAGCCCGCACGGGGCGTGTTCACGCTGCGACGGTTTGGGGAGCCGGCTGGAGATAGACCCGGACCTCGTAGTCCCGAACGGGGATCTGAGCGTGAACGAGGGAGCTGTTGTCCCGTGGGCCAACTCCCAGACCGAGTACCACGGGAGCGTCTTACAAGGGCTCGCCGAGAAGTACGGGATAGACCTCGACGCGCCGTGGCGTGACCTCCCTGAGGAGCACAAGAAGCTCATCCTCTTCGGGACTGAAGGGGAGAGGATCTACGTCTCCTACCGCAACCGCTACGGGCGCCGGCGGCAGTACATGAGTCAATTCGACGGGGTGGTCGGTAACCTGGAGCGTCGCTACGCCGAGACTGACTCCGAGTACCGGCGAGAGAAGATCGAGGAGTTCATGAGCCATGTCCCCTGCCCGAAGTGCAAGGGAGCACGCTTGAGGCCCGAGGCTCTGGCGGTCACGGTCGGGGAGAAGAACGTCCACGACTTCACGGAGTTGAGCGTCACCGACGCGCAGCGCTTCTTCGACGCTGTCGAGTTCACGCCGCGGGAGTGGCTCATCGCCGAGCGCGTCGTGAAGGAGATAAGGGAACGCTTGGGCTTCCTCGTGGACGTGGGCCTTGGCTACCTCACGCTGAGCCGTTCGGCTGGAACTCTCTCGGGCGGGGAGGCACAGCGCATCCGGCTCGCCAGCCAGGTCGGTAGCGGGTTGGTGGGTGTTTTGTACGTCTTGGACGAGCCATCGATAGGGCTGCACCAGCGCGACAACCGGCGTCTTCTGGCGACGCTCACCAAGCTCAGGGACCTCGGTAACACCCTCATAGTCGTCGAGCACGACGAGGAGACCATCCGTTCGGCGGATCACATAGTGGACGTGGGGCCGGGGGCGGGGGTGCGCGGCGGTGAGATCGTGGCGCAGGGGAGCGTAGCGGACATCGAGGACGATGAGCACTCTGTGACGGGCGACTTCCTCGCCGGGCGGCGGAGGATCGAGCCGCCCGAGGAGCGACGCGAGCCGACGGGTGCCGTCGCGGTGCTCGGGGCGAGCGAGCACAACCTCAAGAGAGTGGATGTGGAGTTCCCCTTGGGCATCTTTACGTGCGTGACGGGCGTCTCGGGCTCGGGGAAGAGCACTTTGGTTAACGAGATCCTCTACAAAGCCCTGGCCAACGCTGTGAGCCGCGGTAAGCACCGTCCGGGTCGGCACGCGGGCCTACGGGGGGCCGAGGACATGGACAAAGTCATAGATATTGACCAAAGCCCTATCGGGCGCACCCCGCGCTCCAACCCCGCGACCTACACTAAGGTCTTCGACCATATAAGGCAACTCTTCGCTTCGACGCCGGAGGCGAAGATAAGGGGCTATAAGCCGGGACGGTTCTCCTTCAACGTCAAAGGCGGCAGGTGCGAGGCCTGTCGGGGGGATGGCCAGATCCGGATAGAGATGCACTTCCTCCCCGATGTCTACGTCCCTTGCGAGGTCTGCAAGGGCCGCCGCTACAATGCCGAAACCCTGCGCGTAACATACAAGGGGAAGAGCATCTCCGACATCCTCGACATGACAGTGGACGAGGCCTGCGAGTTCTTCGCGCCCATCCCTGCAATAGCCCGTCGCATGAGTACTCTGCGCGACGTCGGCCTCGGCTACATCCGGCTCGGCCAGCCCGCTACCACTCTCTCCGGCGGCGAGGCCCAGAGGGTAAAGCTCGCCAGCGAGCTCGGGAAAAGGGCCACCGGCAAGACGCTCTACATCCTCGACGAGCCCACGACTGGCCTCCACTTCGCCGACGTAGAGAAGCTCTTGAGTATCCTCCACCGGCTCGTGGACGCGGGGAACACCGTTATCGTCATCGAGCACAACTTGGACGTCATACGCTCCTCCGACCACGTCATAGACCTCGGCCCCGAGGGCGGGGACGCCGGCGGCGAGGTCGTCGTGACCGGCGCCCCTGAAGAGGTCGCTCGAGCCGAGGCTTCGCATACGGGTCGCTTCTTGCGCGACCTCTTGCCCGAAGTGGCGGCGGCCAGCTAAAGCCCCGTACTGGTTTCGGGTACAATCAACGGGCTTTGCAAGAGACCAGCGCCAGCTCGAAGTACGGCTCCTCCGCCACAACCAAACCCGTGTTGCTCCTCGTGCTCGACGGCATCAGGCCGGACGTGCTGCGGGCGGCGATCCGAGACGGGGACGCGCCGCATTTAGGTTTTCTCGCCGAGAAAGGGGAGGCGGTCTGGGATGGGGCTTCGGTCTTTCCGAGCATAACGCCGGCGGCGACTGCTGCCATCGTGACGGGAGAGGCGCCTGCTGGGAGCGGGATCTTGGGGCATGCCTGGTACGACCGCGAGGAGGGGCGGGTCGTTGTCTACGGGGCGATGAGGGAGACGGTGATCTCGACCGGCCCCTTGAAGGTTTTTCACAACAACGTCTTCCGGATGAACCGGGACGACCTGCGCGCGGCGACGCTCTTCGAGACGCTGCACAAGCTCCACGGCCTCGACGGAGCTTGCGTGAACTTCCCGGTCAGACGCGGGCCGCACGAGCACCCGATCCGATTGAAGAGCGTCAAGGGCTTCAAGAGCTTCGCGAACCGGAGCGAGCTTCTCGGTACCTCGGTCGAGGGGCCGAAGGAGTATTACATGGGCGACCTGTTCTACAGCCGCGATATGGGGCTACACGGACGGGACGGGGTTGGGGGCTTGAGGCGCTCAGTGGGGATCAACGACGCGTACGCGGCGGGGGTCGGCGCCATGCTCCTCGAGGAGAAGGCCGCGCCCTTCACGCTTGTGTACCTCTTCGAAGGAGATTCTATAGCCCACCATAAGGGTCTCGCGGCGCAGAAGAAGTATGTGGCCGACTTGGACGGGTACGTGGGGGAGATGTTCGAGGCCATGGGCGGCCCGGAGAAGGCCCTCCGAGAGTACGCGATCCTGGCGCTCTCTGACCACGGGCAGACGCCGCTTTTGCCCGACAGGCGTCGTTACGTCCGGTTGAGGCGCATCCTGGGCGATAGGGCGGCTATCGGGGCCCGAGCCCGGTTCGGGTTCGGAGTAGAGATCGTGGCGGTCCCCAATGGCCGTTCGGCCTTCCTCTACCTGGCGGAGGGTGTGGATCGCGAGGAGGTCGTCACCGGCGTGCTCTCTCGCCGCGGCTTGGATCTCGCCGCCTGGCGGGAGGATGATTGGTGCGTGGTCCGGAGGTTGGGGAAGGAGCTCAGGTTCCGCCCCGCCACGGATGGAGCACGCGACGCCTCGGGACGGGCTTGGGAACTTTCTGAAGACCCGCGTGCCCTGGACTTCGAGGTTGTGGGGGGCAGGACCCGGTACGGTGAATACCCGGACGCCCTGGAGCGCTTGTGGGGCTGTCTGCGGTCCGATAGGTGCGGGGACGTGGTGCTCTCGGCCACCCCGGGCTACACCTTCGGCGAGGTCTCCGGCACGTTTCACACCGGGACCGACCACGGCTCTTTGCACGCCAGCGACTCTAACGTCTTCGTGCTCGCCAGCGGGATCGCGGCGCCTCGCAGGATCACCGATGTCACCCCTGCCTTGCTCGCCCACTTCGGGGCTGGAACAGAGAGTCCGAACGGGGCAGACATCGAAGCCACGGAGCACCGTGTCCCGTAGGCGTCCGGAACGTTCGGCGGGGGAAACGGAACAGGGCGCGCTACGACCGGAGTACCGGCGAGCTTTTGGGTGTGTGACGTGGGTGAACATGGGCATCCTGGCCTTCCTGGCGGCAGCCACCCTGCTCGCGTTACCCCTGCGGTACGTCGACGATGGGGCGGGGTTCGGCCAGATACTCTCTAGGCTCTCCTTCTTCGGGCTCGTCCTGATCCTGCCTGCCATGATCCTAGGCGCTGTCCTCGGTGCCCGCACCTACCGGGTCGAGCGCCGTCTGGGCACCCGGATCGGCGCCGGCGTGGGAGCCATAGTTGGCTGGACGAGCTTCTTCGCCCTCCACTGGGCCGCAGTCGCCTACGGCCTGGAGGGCAGGGACCAGCTCTTCAGGCCGGTGCTCTTCGCCGGACTCGAGGACAGCGTTTTCTTCTACGCCTTCGTCCCGCTCGCGCTACCGGCGACAGGGCTCGTGCTATATGCGCTGTTTTCTAGGGGGACAGACTTCGGGCGCCGACGACGCCTCTCGTTCTACGGGGCAGGTCTTGCCGCGCTCGCCGGCGTCCTGGTTCTCGTGGCGTCTTTCGACTTCCTTGGGTTGGTCGGCGCCCTCGTCTCGACGGCGGCGTGCGCCGCCGGCGGGTGGGTCGCGGGTGTGGGTTATGCCCGGGCGGGTGGGGACACCATGATCCCGCCGGGCTCCACGATCCGGCCCAGAGAGCCTCGTAGGAAATCCCGGTAGAAGCGGGGCCCGGCACCCCACGCGGTATAATTTGTTCGATGTCTCAAAACGGTTATCCGGATCGTTCGCGCCTTCCTGCTTCGCCCGGCGTCTACATCTTCAGGGACGCCGAAGACGATGTGATCTACGTCGGCAAGGCGAAGAACATCCGCGCGCGCGTCGCCAACTACTTCACGAGATCCGGCGACGGACGCCCGAAGATTGCGGAGCTCAGGGAGAGGGTTCGGCGCATAGACTTCATCGTCTCGAAGAGCGAGACCGAAGCCCTGGTCCTCGAAGCCAACCTGATAAAGCGCCACCGGCCGCGCTTCAACGCCTCGCTTAGGGACGACAAGAGCTACCCGTATATAGTGGTAACCACGGGAGACGAGTATCCGAGGGTCTACGCCACACGGGGGACACACGATCCTCGCTACCGCTACTTCGGGCCCTTCCCCAGCGCCACTTCCGTGCACTCGACGATAGATGTCTTGAACAAGACGTTCCCGTTCCGCAAGTGCCGGGGCCCGGAGCCGGGCCGCAGGAGCGGAGTGCCGTGCCTGAACTACCACATCGGACGGTCGGCGGCGCCGTGCATCGGCGTGGTGTCGAAAGAGGAGTACGACGAGATCGTGGCAGACGTCATCGCCTTTCTCGAAGGGCGGGTGGACCGGCTGATCCTGGAACGTGAAGCCGCGATGCGCGAGGCCGCCAAAGAGATGGACTTCGAACGCGCCGCGAAGCTCCGCGACGAGCTCTCGGCGCTCACCCACGTCCGCGATAGGCAGCAGGCGACAATCGCATCCGAGGACTCCTTCGACGCCTTCGGCGCTTACACTGAGGGCGAGTCGGCCTGCGTGCAGGTCTTCGCCGTCCGCGACGGCCAGATCGTGAACCGCGACTCGTTCCTCCTGGACAACTACGCCGAAGCCGGCGCGGAGGAGGTGACCCTCCAGTTCGTACCACAGTACTACGGCACCGCCGCCGTTCCACGCGAGGTGCTCGTCGAGACCGACGAACCTGAAGAGGCACTCGTCCCGATCGAAAGGCACCTCTCCGAGCTTCGGGGTACCCGGGTCGAGGTTCGCCGGCCGCAACGGGGAGACAAGCGGCGTATCGTGGAGATGGCCGAGAGTAACGCCAAGCTGAGCCTGGAGCACGAGAAGGTCCTCGAAGAGACGCAGCGCGACCGGGTCGCCTCGACCCTAGACTCTTTGCGCGAGGAGTTGGCGCTGCCGAAGCTCCCGGTGCGGGTAGAATGCTACGACATCTCGAACACCATGGGGACGAACTCGGTCGCTTCGATGGTCGTCTTCCAGGGCGGGCGGCCCGCCAAGGACCAGTACCGGAGGTTCAGGGTCAAGTCCGTCGAAGGAGCAGACGACTTTGCGAGCATGGCCGAGGTGATACGGCGAAGGCTCGAACGCCTCAAAAGCGGCGACGAGAAGTTCGCCCAGGCCCCAGACCTCATACTGCTCGACGGTGGGAAAGGTCAGCTCTCCGCGGTCGTCCCGGTCTTCGAGGAGCTTAAGGTGGGCGAGGAACTGCCGGACATCCCCTTGCGCTCACTTGCCAAACGTGATGAGGAGGTCTTCGAGCCGGGACGCCCCGAGCCGGTGGTCCTCGAGCGCGACTCTCCGGAGATGCACCTCTTGCAGCGCGTAAGGGACGAGGCGCACCGCTTCGCGAGCACCTACCATCGCAAGCTCCGCAGCACGGAGATGACCCGCTCCGTCCTCGACGAGCTGCCCGGCGTGGGACCTACGCGCAAAAAGAAGATCCTCGAACACTTCGGCACCCCGGAGGCCTTCCTCGGCGCCTCTTTGGAAGAGCTTGAGGCAGTCCCGGGACTGCCCGGCAGGGTTGCCCGCGAGGTGCACGCCCGGTTGCACCGTTAAATTTCCCTTAAACCTGCGCTTCTTCCCTTAAACCTGCGCTTCTCCGTTGCGAGCTCGCCCTTTCGGTGCTAGGCTCGGGGCGAAAAATGGCTTTCTATCGCAGAAAAATGGGGAATCTCTTCGTGCGTGAGCAGGCTCCGCTTGCGCGCGGGACCGAGACCCAAAGCGAGCGCAGGCTCGTGGTCATCACCGGGCTCTCCGGAGCCGGAAAAACCAACGCCTTGAGGGCGTTCGAGGACGCCGGCTACTACTGCATAGACAACCTGCCTCCGACGATGATCCCCAACGTCGTCGCCCTCGCCTCCGCGGAGAAAGAGGACGCTGCGGGCATGGTCGTCGTCGTGGACATCCGAGGACGGCGGTACTTCGGCGGAGAGATAGAGGAGAGCCTGGACCCTATCAGAGGCGAGAGCGGTTGGAATCCCCAAATTATCTTTATCGAGTCAGACGACAGGACGTTGGTGAGGCGCTACAAGGAGAGCCGCAGGCCGCACCCGGCGGCCACGAACGGGGACGTCTTGGCTGCTATCCAAGCCGAGCGGCGCGGCCTCTCGGGTCTCAGGGAGATCGCAGACGTCGTCGTGGACACCTCGGGGCTCTCGGTAACCGAGGCCAAAAAGCTCTTCGCCCGGCTCGTCAAGCCTCGCGAAGGCAGGCTCTCGGTGAGCTTGATCTCCTTCGGCTTCAAGCACGGGACACCCCTCGACGTGGACATGCTCCTCGACGTCCGCTTCCTCCCGAACCCCCACTACGACCCCGTCCTCAGGCCCCTCACGGGCCACGACGAGCCTGTCCGCGACGCCGTGCTCGGGCAAAACGAGACCAAAGAGTTCCTCGCCCGCCTCCGCGACCTCCTCGCCTTCCTCATCCCCCGCTACGGCGCCGAAGGGAAGACATACTTCACTCTAGGCATAGGCTGCACCGGCGGCCGCCACCGCTCCGTCGCGATCGTCGAAGACCTCGCCCGCCACCTTAGAGAAGAGAGCGTGGATGGCCCCGAGATAGACCTCTTCGTCCGCCACCGCGATTTGGACGGCTTTTAGCTGTCCAAGGATTAAGATCACTGCCGGGCGGTGACTTCTCTACTCGCGTCGCCGGGCCACCCGATAGGATCGGTTTCCGAGGAGAACTTACCATCGGCAGAGAAGCTGACGAACGCTGACCGAGGGGAGGCAAAATGACGCCGGGCATGCTGGTCGAGGGCGAGTGGAAGACTGAGGAGCGCATACCGAGGGACTCTGAGGGTCGCTTCGTCCGTTCCACGACCTCGTTCCGGGACCGCGTGACGGCCGACGGATCGAGCGGTTTTGCGGCCGAGGCCGGACGGTACCACCTGTACGTCGCCTGGGCCTGCCCCTGGGCGCACCGGACGATCATACTGCGCAAGCTCAAGGGGCTGGAAGGTGCGATCTCCATGGCCGTCGTCGGCTCGTACATGGGCAACGAGGGCTGGGGTTGGTACGGCGAGTCGGGCGAGATCCCCGACGACGTCAACGGCGCCCGCTTCCTGCGCGAGGTCTACCAGAAGGCCGACCCGGCCTACACCGGCCGCGTTACCACCCCTGCGCTCTGGGACAAGGAGACCGGCACCATCGTCAACAACGAGTCGCGCGAGATCATCCGCATGCTCGACCATGAGTTCGACGCTGTGGAAGAGGTTCGGTCCGACGTCGACTTCTGCCAGGAGGACCTGCGGAAGGAGGTGGACCGGACGCTGGACGAGCTGTATGAGCCGGTGAATAACGGTGTTTACAGGTCCGGCTTCGCCACGACTCAGGAAGCCTACGAGGAGGCGGTCACGGATCTCTTCGACGCCCTTGATTATTGGGAAGTGGTGCTCGGGGAGCGGCGCTACCTCTGCGGAGTGCGCATCACCGAGGCGGACTGGGCCTTTTTTGCGACCCTCGTTCGCTTCGATCCCGTCTACCACGGCCACTTCAAGTGCAATCTAAGGCGCATCGTGGACTACCCGAACCTCTGGGACTACCTGAGGGACCTCTATCAGCAGCCCGGCGTGGCCGACACCGTGAACATGGAGCACATAAAGAAGCACTACTACAGGAGCCACGAGAGCATCAACCCGACCGGGATCGTGCCGAAGGGCCCGGTAATAAACTTCTACGAGCCGCACGACCGGGGGCGTTTGTCCGGTTAGGGGACGCCCGAAACTCGCGGTTATACTAACCGACTATGGATAGGAGTGGAGGCTTGCGCGTGGTGGCGTTCGGCGGGGGGACGGGGCTGCCCGTACTGCTCCAGGGTTTGCGGGACCGGATCGGGGATCTCGTCGCGGTCGTGACGGTGGCGGACGATGGGGGATCCAGTGGGCGTTTGCGGCAGGAGCTGGGGGTGGCGCCGCCGGGCGACGTGAGGAACTGCCTCGTGGCTTTGGCCGGGCGGAGGCGGCTCGCCGAGGTCTTTAACTACCGCTTCGAGGGCGGGGGCGAACTCTCCGATCACTCGGTAGGAAACATCATCATCGCGGCGCTCTCGGACATGGCCGGGGGATTCTGCGAGGGGGTCGAGCAGGCCGCCCGTTTCTTGAGGATAAAGGGCCGGGTCTTCCCGGCGGCGACGGAGAGCCTGACCTTGGTGGCCCGTTACGATGATGGGGCGGTCGTACGGGGAGAGACGGCCGTCTCCGCCATGCACGAGAGGGAAGGCAGGATCTCCTTGGTCAGCGTCGAGCCCGAAGGCACGCCAGCGCCGCCGGGGGTGATCGAGGCTGTGGAGAACGCAGACGTGGTGGTCTTGAGCTCGGGGAGCCTGTACACGAGCACGATCCCTTCGCTTTTGGGCGCCGGGACCCGGGAGGCGCTCGCGAGGTTCGCGGGGCCCGTCTTGTACGTGGCGAACGTGATGACCCAGCCGGGAGAGACGACGGGGTTCTCGGTCTCGGACCATCTGCGGACGATTACGGACCACATGGGCCCGATAGTGACGGACGTGCTCGTCCACTCCAGCAGGCTGCCCGTCGAGGTCGTCGAGCGGTACAAGGCCGAAGGAGCGGAGCCGGTGGCGATAGACCGTGAGGAGATCCAGGCTTTAGGCGTCCGGGTGCGGGAGGCAGGCCTGATCTCCGAGGACTCTAGCAGCGGGGTGCGCCACGACGCCTCTCGCCTCGCAGAGGAGGTGCGCAAACTTGCCCTCGTTCGCCTATGAGCTCAAGCGCCAACTCGCCGCCCGCCTGAGAAACCCGGACAGCGGCTTCCGCAAGGCAGAGCTCGCCGGCCTCGTGGACGCCGCTGGTACCCGCGACGACTCGGGCGTAACCCTTCGCACCTCGAGCGCCGCCGTCGCTCGCTCGGTGGTCAGGCTCTGGCGCTCGGAGTTCGGGCTCGAGCCCCGGCTCGCTGCGCCCGAGCCGGACCCCTTTGGACGGTCACGCTACGCGGTACACGTCCAGGGAAACCGCGCCGTCCAGGCCGCCGAAGAGCTCAGGGCCGAGCGGGAGCGGACCTTACGCGAAGCTGGACCTGCCGGTGCCGCCTATCTCAGGGGCGCCTTCCAGGGCGCCGGCTCTGTGACCCGCCCGGGATACCGCCGCGGCCCGCACCTGGAGTTCGTCCACGCAGACGAGGGGTTCGCGAAACGCGTCACGGCCCTTTCGAGGGCTCCCCTTAAAGTAGCACGCCGTAGGGGCCGATGGGTGGCGTACGCCAAGAGCGCCGACGGGGTGACGACGCTCCTAGCCCAGATGGGTCTTGACGAGGCCGTTCTCGAGTACGAGGCCCGTGCCGTCGTCGGCGAGGCCAAGGGAAACGCCAACCGGATCACGAACTTCGACGCCGCCAACGCCTCTCGCATAGCGGCCGCCGCCGCCCGCCAGCAAGAGGTCTTGGAGGGCCTCGATCCCGAAGGGCTGCCGCGGGCGCTAAGGGAGATGTTGGAGCTCCGTCTCGAGCACCCCGACGCCTCGCTCGCCGAACTCGCCCGGCTCGGCGGCATTAGCAAGAGCGCCGCCAACCACCGGGTGCGGAGGCTTACGGCGAGGGCCGGGTAGCTCTAGGCGATGCGGACGGTCTGCGTCTTCTGCGGCTCCAGGGGAGGATCTCGCACTTCTTACGTAGAGGCGGCAAGACGCGTTGGGAAGAACCTCGCGCGCCGGGGGCGAAGAATCGTCTACGGTGGCGGAAGGATCGGGTTGATGGGCGCCTTGGCAGATGCGGCGCTCGAAGAAGGCGGCGAAATCGTCGGGGTTATCCCCAAGGCGCTGCTCGCTAGGGAGATCGCCCACGAGGGTCTTACTAATCTCCACGTCGTCGGCTCGATGCACGAGCGCAAGAAGCTCATGGCCGACATCTCCGACGGCTTCGTAACGCTCCCTGGAGGCTACGGGACGTTCGAAGAGTTCTTGGAGGTACTCTCCTGGGCACAGTTGGGCATACACGGGAAGCCGTGCGGCCTTCTCGACGTGGACGGCTACTACGAACCCCTCGTTACGTTCTTCGATGGGGCCGTAGTAGAGAGTTTCGTCCCTCTGTATCACCGCTCTCTAGTTCTCATGGAGAGAGACCTGGAACTGCTGTTAGACGCGATGGAGCGTTATACACCGCCGGAGACGAAGAAGTGGATAGACCCGCGAGACCTCTAATCGAGGTCGTGGCGACGAGTGACCTCGTGCCGATGGACGGGCTGACGCTCCTGTTCAAGCGCGACTCGGTGCATGGGCTCTGGCCCGAGGACGTCGAGCTCGACGGCAATGTACTGCGCGTCGGCGACCGCGAGATAAAGACCTTCTCCGAGCTGGTGAACGGTGCCGCGAACAACATGGGCAGCTGAACCAGTAGCCCGAACTGTGATAAAGTAGCCGGCATGGTTTATGTATTGGCGTTCTTGCACACGATCTTCTGCGTGGCCCTCGTGGCGCTGATCCTGCTGCATTCCGGCAAGGGCGGGGGGCTCTCTGCCTCGCTCGGCGGCGGCATGGGGGGCACCTTCTCCGGCACGACCATCATGGAGAAGAACCTCACGCGGATCACCCTGATCGTGGTCGGGCTCTTCGCCCTCTCCACGGTAGCCCTGATTTTTATGGGTTAGAGGTACCAGGAAGAAGACAAGGGTAGCAGCCGTTTGGCAGGGCATCGCTATCCGGCGAAAAGCCGACACCTGATCGCTGACGCCTAAAAAAAGGACTCGCCCGGGGAGGATGGGGAGAACAGGCGAGTCCTAGCACAATTATATACCGGGACGCGGATTTTCGAGCGTAAATCGATCACAGGCCTCGCGTAAGGCGAGCCTTATCCATGGTGCATTACGAAGAATGAGTGTCGGAGGGGGGACTCGAACCCCCACGCCCTCATCGGGCACTAGGCCCTCAACCTAGCGCGTCTACCAATTCCGCCACCCCGACAAAGCAGCCCGCAGAGTATAAGCGCTGCTCCCAAAAGGGTCAACGTGCCGTTGATCGAGTCTCTCGCTGAAGAGTCGCGCCGGGTCCTGTATCTTCGGAGCACTGGACGTGAAGATTTTTGAACGAGAAAGGAGCTTGGAGATGGCGAGTACCGGCAGGGAGCTTCTTAAGGACCACTACGACGAGCACCTGACCTACGAGGAGATAAGGGAGCTCGGCCTAAAGGTAGTGACCGAAGAGGGCGAAACGATTCCCACGGAGGAGTTGCGGGGCAAGATCTTCCGCATAGAAGACAAGAACGACGCCAGCGGCTACGTGGTGAGTCCTACGGAGAGCACCGGCACGAGAACTGTCCTCTGTTACCTGCAAGCGATCTCGTAGCCGGATGCCCTTCGGGCTGGGTGGTGAACCGTTTTTGCGGTGCCCGGCACGGGTATACCGAACGGGCGCGTCAGCTCGATCGGGAGGAGGAACAAATGGACGCCGGTGAGGACATACTATCGGAACCCGCGACGAGCACTACAATCTGGTGAGCGTGCTCTACCACGCCTCGCAGGGAGCGGAGACGTGCAACACCTACGCCCTGGACGCCGAGGCCGCGGGCGACGAGAGGCTCGCCGCGTTCTTTAAGGAGGCGAGGGTGGCGCAGGCGCAACTGGCGGAGCGGGCAAAGGAGCTGCTCGGCATCCTCGAGGTGCCGGCTGCACCGGAGGTTTCCCTCGATATCCCACTGGAGGGTGGTATCTCGCCCGGAGAGGACGTAGCGTCGGCGGCCGGTGTTGCACCCGAGGAAGCGCTGTCCGAAGCTCCGCGAGCGGCGACGGGCCGGATCGTTCCCGGAGACCTCGAGCCCGCCATCTCAGTTCTGCGAGCCGCCGTCGTCCAACTTACGATCGCTCGGGCGGTAGCGGAGATAGAGGCCTGGGAACGGAAGCTGGGGAGGCGAGCGGCGACCCTGAGCTCGAGCCTATCGCCGGGAACCTCGGCGCCTTGAGGGGCCTCCTCTCGGCGGATGAGATCGACGTCGCGGCCGCCGGGCCGCTGCTTACGACCCTCGGCGAGCAGGTGCGGCGGGTGGCCGTAAGCGACGTTGGGACGCCCATCGCCGACAAGCTGCAACGGCTGGGCGAGCTGCTCGCTAGAGAAGGACGCTCGATCTCGGGTTGGGATGTAAGATCTTGTACGAGCAGGCCCGGAAGATAACGGGGGAGGAATTGTGACGGATACGAAGTTTGTGTGCTCGGTTTGCCGGACCGTGTTCTCTGAGCATCGGGCGAACGCGAACCCCGTCGATCCCGAGGAAGACCAGATCATGTGCCCCAACTGCGGCTCGTACCGCGTGGAGCCTGACCACTTTGACCCGGACGAACTGGTCGAAGACCCGCTCGATAAACCAGAGGAAGGGTACGGTCCGTAGCCCCGAAAGGTTAAGAGCAGCCAGAGCCGTGAGCGCAGCGGGGTTAGCGGCGCTCTGAATGCGGGTATGAGGTACCGGAACGAGGCAAGGACAAGGTAGCAGGGACAAACTCTGCGCACGAAGCAATGATCCGGATGCTAGACCACACCGCGGACGTAGGGTTCGAGATACGGGCCTCGAGCGTCGAGGCTCTGTTCGACGTGGCCCGACTTGCACTGCTCATGACGGTGTTCGAGGAGCCACCTGAGGAAGGGAAGGACGAGGATTCGGTGCGGTTGTCGGCCCCGGACCTGGAGACCCTACTGGTGCGCTGGATAAACGAGCTGGTTTTCCTGATCCAAGGCGACAGGTTCGTCCCAGTGCGTGCGGATGCCCGGATCCAGGAGACCGACGAGGGAAGCTTCTCTCTCGAAGCGCGCCTGGCCGGTGCTCCATTGGAGTTCGACGTCTACGGGTGGCAGGGCGAGATAAAGAGCGCGACGTTCCACGGGCTAGACGTGACGAAGGAGGGCGAGGACTGGCGGGCCCAGGTGATCCTGGACGTTTGAACAGCGCTCCTCCTGGAAGGAGCAACGATGAACATCGAGCACATCTTCGGCTTTAAGTACCGCATCCCCAAGGAAGGGAAGATGCGGGTGGATGCGACGTTCTACGCCTCCGAGAGCATCCTCGAGGACCTGAAGTCCGAGGACTACGCTTCGCTGCAGCAGATCTGCAACGTGGCGACGCTGCCCGGGGTGGTTGAGCCGGCCCTGACCATGCCCGACATCCACTGGGGGTACGGCTTCCCCATAGGCGGGGTTGCAGCGTTCGATCCGGAGGAAGAAGGCGTGGTAAGCCCCGGCGGGGTGGGCTTCGACATCAACTGCGGTGTGCGGCTCCTGGTCGCGGAACTGAGCCGGGAGGAGGTGGACCCCTACGAGGGCCGTATGGTGCAAGACCCGCGCAAAAATCGCCTGGCGGACGCGCTCTACGAGAGCGTCCCGTCGGGCGTAGGTAAGGGCCGCAAGGACGTCGGGTTCGGCAGGAAAGACCTCCAAGGTGTTCTGGTCGACGGAGCCGGTGCGCTGGTGGAGCGCGGGTACGGGGAACCCGAGGATCTTGAGAATATCGAGTCCAATGGACGGCTCCCCGGCGCAGATCCTGAAGAAGTCTCCGACCGGGCGTACGAGCGCGGCGTCTCCCAGCTCGGCACTTTGGGGTCGGGCAACCACTTCCTCGAGGTGCAGTACATCGACGAGATCTACGATGAAGAGGCGACCCGGGCCTACGGTCTTTCTCTGGGGCAGGTCACCGTCCTGATACACTCCGGCTCCCGCGGCCTCGGACATCAGGTCTGCCAGGACTACGTCGAGCGCTGCATGGAGGTGGCGCAGAAGTACGACATAGAGCTTGAAGATAGGCAGCTCGCCGCGGCGCCCATAAAGAGCCACGAAGGGGGAGCCTACCTCAAGGCCATGTACGCCGCTGCAAACTTCGCCTTCGCGAACCGCCAGCTCATCACCCACTTTACGCGTCAGGCCTTCGCGTCGGCGGGGTTTAGATCGAAGGAGCATCCTTTGAGGGTGCTCTATGACCTCGCGCACAACAACGCGAAGTTCGAGGAGCACGACGGCCACGAGGTGCTGGTGCACCGCAAGGGCGCCACCCGCGCATTCGGCCCCGGGAACAAGGAGTTGCCGGAGCGCTACCGACCGGTAGGCCAGCCGGTCCTGGTGCCGGGAGACATGGGCCGCTACTCTTTCGTGCTGGCCGGCACGGAGGGTGCTATGAGCGAGACCTTCGGCTCAAGCGCACACGGGGCGGGGCGCAAGATGGGTCGCCGCCGGGCGAAGAAGGCTGCCAAAGGCCGAAACTTGAGGCGGGAACTAGAGGACAAGGGCATCCTGATCCGGGCCGCGAGTAAGGCTACGATCGACGAGGAGATGTCCGAGGCCTACAAGGACGCGACCGAGGTTGTCGAGGCAACGAATGGCGCGGGCATCGGGAAGAAGGTGGCGCGTCTCAGGCCCCTGATTGTGGTCAAGGGTTGAGGGATCGGTGCGCCGTGCCACAAACTGGTTGTTGGGTCGCGGTCGAAAGGCGATGAATATGCGCTACGAAGAAACACCCTTTAGGGACAGGGAAGACGCCGGACGAAGGCTCGCCGAGCGGTTGGCCGGGTACCGGGACGAGAGCCTCATAGTCCTCGCGCTGCCGCGGGGAGGGGTGCCGGTGGGGTACGAGATCTCTAGCGCTTTAGACGCGCCGCTCGACGTCTTTCTCGCGCGCAAGCTCGGGGCCCCCGGCCAGCCAGAGTTCGGCATCGGCGCCGTCGCGCAGTGCGGGGTGCGCGTCCTCAACGAGCCCGCCGTCCGAACTTTGGGGATACCCGCCGAGTACATCGAACGGGTCGCAGAGAGGGAGACAGCGGAGATAGAGCGACGTCTCAAGCTGCTGCGCGGCGACCGCCCCGAGCCCGGGGTCCGAGGGAGGACCGCGATCCTGGTGGACGACGGCCTCGCCACCGGCGTAACTGCGCGGGCGGCTATCGAAGCCCTCCGCCAGCGTTCCCCGCAGCGCCTCCTCCTCGCCGTGCCCGTATGCGCGGCGCAGACGGCGGAGACTTTACGTTCCGAGGTCGACGAGCTGGTCTGCCTCGAAGCGCCCTCCGACCTCATGGCCATAGGTCTCTGGTACCGGGACTTCGAGCAGGTGTCGGACGAGGAGGTCATCGAGCTGCTTGAGAACGCCCGGAGCGCCGCTGCGGAGTAGGAGCGCTGATGAACAGCGAATCGAGACTTGGTGGAGAAGAGGGAGCAGTTCAGGTCACGGCCGAGCCGGTCGTCCTCGAAGGAAATCTGAGCGTCCCCGAAGTCGCGCGAGGCGTGGTGCTGTTCGCACACGGCAGCGGGAGCGGCCGGCACAGCCCCCGGAACCGCTACGTTGCAGGGACACTCCGCGAGGCGGGGCTTGCGACCTTGCTCGTCGACCTCCTCACGAGCGAGGAAGAGGAGGTGGACCTGCGAACGCGCCAACTCCGGTTCGACATCGGGCTGCTCGCCGAGCGGCTCGTAGGCGCGACCGACTGGATAGCGCAGAACCCGGACACGCGGAATCTCCCCGTGGGCTACTTTGGCGCCAGCACCGGGGCGGGGGCGGCGCTGGCCGCGGCGGCGGAACGCCCGGAGGAAGTAGGGGCGGTCGTCTCACGCGGTGGACGCCCCGATCTCGCGGGGGACAGCCTCTCTCGCGTCCAGGCTCCAACGCTCCTAATCGTCGGGGGAAACGATATCCCCGTGATCGGCATGAACCGGGAGGCGATGGAGCAGATGCACGTCGAGAAGGAGCTCGAGATCGTGCCGGGCGCGACGCACCTCTTCGAGGAGCCGGGGGCTTTGGAGGAGGTCGCTAGGCTCGCTGCCGAATGGTTCGTGCACCATTTAGGCTCTGCGCCGAAGACCGATGCAGGGTGAACCGATTGAACCCTACGGGATGGAGGGCGAAGGGGAGATCCCGGGGCTTGCCAAGGGCGGACCGGACTGGAAAACGAAGGAAGGAACGAGCGCGTGCAGTACGAAGAGTTCGTAGAGCGGGTTCGGCAGCGGGCCGAGCTTGCCTCTGACGCCGAAGCGGAGAGGGCGACCCGGGCAACCGTTGCGATGCTCGGGAAGTACCTGACCGGGGGCGGAGGACGGCTCGACGTCGCTTCCCAGCTCCCAGATGAACTTGCCGAGCACCTACGCTTTCAGTCGCCTATGGGCGACACTATCTCCTCATACGATGATTTCCTCCAACGTGTGGGCGAGAGCGAGGGAGTGAGATACGAAGAGGCAGAGGCACACGCCCGCGCCGTCATGGGCGTTCTGCGGGAGGTCATCGGCGAGGGGGACATGGAGAAGGTGCGCCGGCAATTCCCGGACGAGTTCGCTCCCCTCTTTATGGATGCGGAGTAGGTCGGGGGAGGCGGCAAGGAAGCATGGCGAAACCTTCCGAGAAGGAGATCGCGGTAGCGCTGCTCGAGCGACACGTACACGCCTTCGCCGGGGAGCTGGGCATCCCGATCGAAAAGAACACGCCTTCGCCCCTCTTCATGCTCCTTTACGCCACTTTGCTGTTCAGCACCAGGATCAGCGCGAAGATCGCCGTCCAAGCCACCGGAGCGCTCGCCGATAGGGGCTGGGCGACACCCGAAAAGATGGCCGAATCCACGTGGGAGCAGCACGCCAAGACGCTGAACGAGGCGGGCTACGCCAGCTACGACGAACGCACCTCGACGATGCTGGGGGATATGGCCCAACTTTTGCTCGACCATTACGGGGGAGATCTATGCAAATTGAGGGAGGAGGCCGACCGCGAGCCCGAGCGGGAGCGAAAGCTGCTCAAGGAGTTCAAGGGCATAGGCGATGTGGGCGCGGACATCTTCTTCAGGGAGGCGAAGGTCGCCTGGGAGGAACTGTTCCCCTTCGCGGACCGGCGGGCGCTCGTAGGGGCGAAGGAGCTTGGGCTCGAAGACGACGCCGAGGCACTCTTGCGGCTCGTAGGGGATCGGAACTTCGCAAGGCTCGTGGCGGCACTCGTGAGGGTCATGCTCGAAGGGGATCAAGACGAGGTGCTCGAGGAGGCCGGGCGGTCGGGGTAACCGCCGGCTAGCCAGAGCGCCGCAGATTCAACGGGCAAATAAGGGATAGACCGAGATCCAGAGGAGGCAGCCACGGTGAGGACGAGACGGGATCGTTTCTTCCGGCGCGAGGCGCAAGGTGCCGCGGAGCTTGCCGGGCGGGTTCGCGGGATGGCGCATCCGCTCCGGGAGACGGAGGACCTAGATCCGCTCCTGGACCGGATCGAGGATGCCAGGTGCGTCCTTTTGGGGGAGGCCTCGCACGGCACCTCGGAGTACTACACGTGGCGGACACGCTTGAGCGAGCGCCTGATCCGGGAGAAGGGTTTCTCCTTTATCGCGGTCGAAGGCGACTGGCCGGACTGCTACGAGGTGAACCGTTACGTGAAGGGGTACCGGGGTTCGGGGATAAACGCCCACGAGGTGCTCAGGGTCTTTGAGAGGTGGCCAACCTGGATGTGGGCTAACGAGGAGATCGCTGAACTCGCCAAGTGGCTCCGGCAACACAACGACGGGCTTCCGCAGGAGGAGAGGGTGGGCTTCTACGGGTTGGACGTCTACTCCTTACGGGAGTCGATGGAGGCGGTAATTGGATACCTCGAGCGCGTCAACCCGGAAGCAGTCCCGACCGCGCGGCGCGCCTACAAATGCTTCGAGCCGTACGGCGAGGACCCGCGGGAGTACGCGCGGGCGACGGCTTTCGTCCCGACCTCGTGCGAGGACGAAGTGGTAGAGATGCTCTCGGAGATGCATCGCAGGGCTCCCGAGCACCGGGACGATCCGGAGGCCCGCTTCGACGCCGAGCAGAATGCCTTGGTGGCGAAGGACGCCGAGGCCTACTACCGCGCCATGGTGGGTGGCGGCGCAGAATCGTGGAACGTCCGCGACCGCCATATGGCCGAGACCTTGGAGCGCCTGATGCGGTTCCACGGGCCTGACGCCAAATCCATCGTCTGGGAGCACAACACCCATATCGGCGACGCCCGCTTCACCGACATGGCCCGCGACGGCATGGTCAACGTTGGCCAGCTCGTGCGTGAGAAGCGGGGGGACGAGGACGTGGTTCTGGTCGGCTTCGGCTCGCACCGGGGCAGCGTCATCGCCGGGGCGGGGTGGGGAGCACCCGTGGAGCGCATGACCATCCCTCCGGCTCAGGAAGGGAGCTGGGAGGACGTACTTCACGACGTGGGCGAGGAGGACAAGCTGCTGATCTTTGCGGACGCGGAGAAAGAAGAAGGTCTCCTCGAGCCGCGGGGACACCGCGCCATCGGCGTGGTCTACGACCCCGCCTACGAGCGTTACGGCAACTACGTGCCCACCGTGCTACCCCGCCGCTACGACGCCTTCCTGTACATAGACGAGACGCAGGCGCTCTACCCCTTGGGCACGCGGCCGCGCGAGGACCGCGAACCGCCGGAGACTTTCCCCTCGGGGGAGTAGGGGGACCGACGGACCTTACGCGGAGGAGGTAGGGTGGGGGTACGTTTGTGGTTTGCGGGGTATGAAACCAGTGTAATGATCCGAGAACCCGACTTTGGTGCCGAAGCAAACGAGATCTATGACGAAGCCCTCGATGCAATGGAGCGGGCGGATATCCGCTACATGCTTGGCGGCGCCGTCGCATTGAATGCCTATACGGGCATCTGGCGCGATACGAAGGACCTCGACGTGCTCGTCCCCAAGCAGGACGTGGCGCGGGTCCTCGAAACGCTCCAGGCGGCTGGATTCGAGACGGAGATCGAGGACCCATGCTGGCTCGCCAAGGCGCGAAAAGGTTCCCTCTTCGCGGACATCATCCACGGCAACCACAACGCTGCCGTCTTTGTGGAGGAATCCTGGTTCGCTAACGCAAGGGAGGCCAAGGTCCTGGGCCGACGGGTCCTCGTCGTTCCTATCGAAGAGCTGATCCTCTCGAAGATCTTCGTAGCTTTTAGGGACCGCTGGGACGCGAGCGACGTGCTTCACCTCGTCTTCGCCACGGGTGGGGACCTCGACTGGGATCGCATCCTCGCCGGTATGGACGAGCACTGGGAGTTTTTGCTCGCCTACCTCCACATTTACCGCTACGTATACCCGAGCCATGCCCACCACTTGCCCCGCCGCGTCCTCGAGCTCCTTCGCGAGCGCTACGAGGAAGAGACCGAGGCTGCCCCCGAAGATAGCTTGCGCTTCCGCGGGACGATGCTCGACGATTCCTCCTTCGAGGTGGACGTGGAGGCGTGGGGCCTGCCCGACGAGCGCGCTACTAACAGGAGGGCGCGGTGCCCGGAAGAGGAGCGGGGTTAAGACGGTTTTAAGGGTCGCAGCCACCGCCGACGTCCACGCCCGCGTGGGGGACGCCAGACGCCTCCGCACCCTCGCCGAAGGGGCCTCGCGGGACGCGGACGTGCTCGTGATCGGGGGGGATCTAACCGACCTCGGGCGCGTCGAGCAAGCGGAGGTGTTCCTCGAGGCCCTCGACGCTTGCCCCATCCCCATCGTCGCGACTTTAGGGAACCACGACCACGAGAGTGGTAACGCGGACGTGCTCTCGCGCCTCTTCGCGGGGTCCGGCATCCACCTCCTCGACCGCTCCAGCGTCGTCATCGACGGGGTGGGTTTCTCGGGCGTGAAGGGTTTCTGCGGCGGGTTTGACCGGGACGTGGCCAACCCTTTTGGAGAGGACCTTTTCAAGGCCTGGGTGACCGAGGGCATCCTGGACGCGGAGGTCCTGAAGAGGGAACTCCGAGGATTGGAGACGGAGCGACGCGTTGCCGTCCTCCACTACTCGCCCATCCGCGCCACGGTCGAGGGCGAGCCGCCGGAGATATTCCCTTACCTGGGTACGAGCCGCCTCGCGGGAGCCCTCGACGAGGGCAGTGCCACAGTAGCCTTCCACGGGCACGCGCACCGCGGGTGCTTCAGGGGGAAGACCCAGGGCGGCGTCCCGGTCTTCAACGTGGCCGTACCTGTCCTCGAGCAGGGAGGGTTCGGGCAACCCTACTACGTCGTCGAGGTTTGAGTTAGCGGGACTACGGTAGGAAGCGGAGAAGGAACTGGAGCGTTCGTCCAAAACGGTGGTGAGCCGCCGAGTGTTTCTGAGGTTGGGCAGGGTAGGGGTCGCCGGGGCGATTTTGTCGGGCCGCTTTGGGGTGTGCTGGTGGAGGGGTGATGGGGAAAGAAAACCCTGAGAGGATGATGATCCCGGAAGAGCCCGAAGCGTTGCAAGGAGCGGTGGAGATCTCGACGCCGCACGGAACGGTGCGCGGCATCCTGTATCCCGTCGAGGGAGCGCGAGGCGCGATGGTGATGGTCGGCGGCGCCGGGGGCGACACTACCGGACCGTCCAGCATCTACGATGAGCTGGCCGGACGCCAGCAGACCGATGGTTCGACGGCCCTGCGCCTGGAGTACCGCGCGCCGAACCACCTCGAGGAGTGCACCTACGACGTACGCGCCGCCGTCGATGCCTTGGGAGGTCGGGGAGCAGAGCGGGTGGTGCTCGTGGGCTGGTCCTTCGGCGGCGCGGTGGTGATAAGCGGCGGAGCCGCGAGCGAGCGGGTAGTCGGGGTCGCGACCGTCGCGAGTCAGACGTACGGCGCCGCGGCCGTCGGGGAGCTTTCTCCCGAGAAGAGCCTGCTGCTCATCCACGGCACCGCCGATGGCGTGTTGCCGTACCGGCTCTCCCAGGACCTGTACACACGAGCGGGCGAACCAAAGGAGCTGCTCCTCTACCCCGAGGACGGGCACGGCGTAGAGCAACACCGCCAGGAGCTGCTGGAGAAGCTGCACGGGTGGAGCAGGGACCTCCTTTTGCTCGACGGGGGGAACGCCTGAGAAACCGGCGCTCCTGTAACCGAACTATGCCACGAGGAAGATCGCCGCGGATGGACGTGGAGGTAGGATGAAGCCCCAGGGTTTACCCACGTTGGCAAGGAGGGCGCATGATTCGCAGCCGCGCGTTTCGGTCGGCGATGCTCGTTATGGGAGCCATGTCCGACTCGACAGCCTGGTTGCTGCGGAGGGCCGTGCGGGACTACGGTCCCGAATTTGTCTCCGCCGAATGTATAAAGAACAGTATCGGCTGGTGCAACTGCCGGGCTTCCTGGAGGCGGCACTAGCCGCGTTGCGCGCCCAGATCCACCCTTGAGGACAGCGCGAAGTGCTGCTGGACCGGCTCCCCGATTAGAAGATGCCGACGCACGTCGTCTGGGGCACCTCAGGCCGGGTATTCCCCATCCCCCATGCGAGAGCGGCGGCCGCCCGTCTATAGTAGGGTTCCCTCAACCTTATCCCGGACTGCGGTCACCTGCCCCACGTCGAGTACCCCGACCACTTCGTCGCCACCCTAGACCGTTTCTTGAGTGAACGGACGTACCATTAACGGTCCGCAGACGTGCGAGGGTTGGCGCAACCCTCTTCGTTTGAGGAGGGCGACGAACGGGCAAAGGACCGGTGGAGAAGTTAGGGAGTAGGCGTTAACATCCGTGGTTTTGGCGTACGAAGAAGGAAGACGAGATGAGCGAAGACCAGAAAGAGCAACAGAACCCGGTAAACCGGTACCCGCATCCGGAGCTACCCGAGCAGGCGCTAGAGTGGCCCGGCCTGGAATCAGAGATGGATCCGCGGCCCGACTACGGAGAAGAGACCTATCAGGGCAGCGGTAGGCTGACCGGCAAAGCGGCTATAATCACCGGCGGGGACTCCGGGATAGGACGGGCGGTGGCTCTGGCCTTCGCGCGGGAGGGCGCCGACGTCCTGATCTCCTACCTGGAGGCGGAGGAATCTGATGCCCAGGAGGCGGTTCGGGTCGTGGAAGAGGCTGGCAAGAAGGCGGTCCTGGTGCCAGGGGACATAAGGGACGAGAGCCACTGCCAAGAGATGGTCGAGCAGGCCATGCAGGAGTTTGGCAAGATAGACGTCCTGGTGAACAACGCTGCCTACCAGATGGTGTGTAACGGCATACAGGAGATCTCCTCCGAGCAGTTCGACCGAACGTTCAAGACGAACATCTATGCGATGTTCTACCTGTGCAAGGCAGCGCTCCCGCACATGAAGTCCGGCGCGAGCATCATCAACACCTGCTCCAAAGAGGCCTACCACCCCAAGCCGTCGCTTATGGACTACGCCGCGACGAAGGGGGCGATAGTGACGTTCTCCAAGGCGTTGGCGGTGGAGACCACCCCACAGGGGATCAGGGTCAACGTCGTCGCGCCCGGGCCGGTATGGACGCCGCTGATACCGGCCAGCTATCCCCCTGAACAAGGGGTATCCATGTTCGGAGGGAGCCAGCCCATAGGACGGCCGGCGCAGCCGGTGGAGGTGGCGCCTGCGTACGTGTTCCTGGCCTCCCAAGAAGCCGGATACATCTCCGGCGAGGTGATAGGGGTGGTAGGTGGGGAGCCGCTGCCTACCTAGAGCACGCCACCTCGTCGTCCCGTTTTGCGCCGGTTAGGCCGGGCACGGAGACCGCATAGGGGCCGGAGGATGTAGGAAAGGGCAAGTACGTGCAATACCAGGAGTTCATCGGGCGGGTCCAGCAGCAAGCCGGGCTCGGATCGTTCGAGAGGGCGGAGGCGGCGACCCGGGCGACGCTCACCGCGCTCGGGGAGTACCTGTCCGGGGGCGAAGGGCACGATCTCGCCGCCCAGCTCCCGCAAGGGCTGGCCGAGCATTTGCACCGGCAACCGCCGGACCGCAGCTTTATCTTCTCGCTCAACGACTTCCTCCAGCGCGTCGGAGAGGAAGAGGGCGTGGAGATCGGAGCGGCAGAGGCCCACGCCCGTGCCGTCGTGGACGTTCTCGAAGAGGCCGTAAGCGGGGGCGAGATGCAGGACGTCCGCCGCCAGCTCCCAAGCGAGTTCGACCCCCTCTTCGGCGGGTAAAAGCGGGCTCGGCAGCGTCCGACTCCGGCGACAAGGATGAACGGGTCAACCGCCCAACCAGCGCTCGAACTCCCCGGCGATCTCTTCCTTCGATGCCTCCGACCGGAGCAGCAAAGAGAGGAAAAGTCGCGCCTTCGGGCCGTCGAGCATACCCGCGCTGATGAGGCCACGCGAGAGCAGGTCCGACTCCGAGCCGGTGAAGCCGTAGGTGTTCCTGTGTACCTCCCCGCCGCCGGTGCGCGAGGCCAGAACGACCGGCATCTCCCCGGCGAGATCCCCTAAACGCTCGGCCATGACCGAGTGCACGTGGCCGACGCCGAAACCTTCGACCACGAGCCCTTCGTACCCCGACTGACGGATGGTCGAAAGGAGGTGACCGTCGTCCCCCAAAGAGACAGTATACAGGGCTACGGGACGGTCTTGTGTCTTCTCCGGGAGGGCGACGTGACGGCGTCCGACAGGGTGGGTGACGATCCTCACGTTCTCCTCGGAGAGGTAGCCTATGGGCCCTGCGAGCGGGGACCGAAAGGTCGCGGGGTTCGAGGTGTGGGTTTTTCGCACGAAGCGGGCGGCGTGGATCTCGTCGTTCATAACCACGACAGCGCCGACACCGCGGACTGCCTCGCTCGCCGCGACCCGCACGGCGGCCAGCAGGTTCGCCGGCCCCTCGGCGCCGGGGAGGGTCGGGTTCCGCATCGCGCCCGTCACGACAACCGGCGCTTCTTCGTCCACGAGAAGGTCCAGCACAAAAGACGTCTCCTGTATGGAATCGGTGCCCTGGGTTACGACGACGCCTTTGACTCCCTCGTCGATGCGGCCCCTGATCTCCTGGGAGAGCCTGACCAGGTCGTCCAGGGTTAACTCCGAGCCGGGCACCTGGCGGAAGGACTCGGCAGAGACCTCGGCGACCTCTGAGATCTCGGGTATGTCCTCGACCAAGGCCTCGCCGGTCATCGTTGGCGTGACGCCGGGACCGCCCGAGGAGTCCGTCGAGGAGATGGTACCGCCCAACGAGAGCACTGCTACTGCGGGTAGAGCCATCCAGCCTCCTCCGTCCAGAGTACCTCGAACATTCATGCTACCGGCGCCCGGAACGCCGTTCAACGCAAGACGCGCCTCGACGGGGCCGCTTGAGCGAAAAGCCGTGGTTGGGGTACGATCCCCACGATCGGAGAAAGGGAAGAAAGGGAGAAGATGGCCGAGAAAGAAATCCTCTGTGCTTTTGGCGTTGATCTCGACACCGTCGCCGGCTGGCTCGACTCCTATGGTGGGGAAGACTCGCCGGACGACATCTCGCGGGGTATGTTCGCCGGCGAGGTCGGGACGCCCAGGCTCTTGAAGCTCTTCGAGGAGTACGAGATGACGACGTGGTTCGTCCCCGGGCTATCCATAGAGACGTTCCTCGAGCAGTGCAAGGTGATCGTGGACGCCGGGCACGAGATCGGCACACACGGCTACTCCCACGAGAACCCGGTCTCCATGACTCCTCAGCAGGAGAGGGACGTTCTCGAGAAGTGTATCGAGCTGGTCGAGGACCTCACCGGCAAAAAGCCGGTCGGCAACGTCGCGCACTGGTGGGAGCCCTCGGAAGCCACGAACGAGCTGCTCCTCGAGTACGATTACAAGTACGACCACTCGCTACAGCACAACGACTTCACCCCCTACTACGCCCGCAAGGGCGACACGTGGACCAAGGTGGACTACTCGAAGCCGGTTTCGGAGTGGATGATGCCGCTAGTGCGCGGCGAGGAGGTAGACCTCGTCAAGGCGACCGCTTGCATCGAGCCGCCATGACCAACGAGGTGCTGCACCACTACGGACTGCGTCTCAGCGACTGGAGTGTGAGCAAGTACATCCTGCGCGACAAGAAGGGGCGCTCCGAGCATGTGCAGGACTTAGGAGCTCTGTGGCCCGCGTCGCAGAAGCTCCTTGGCCGGCAGCTCGATCCTTTGGACCCGCCCTACACACCACGTTGCGCGTAGCTTCGTTCGACACTGACTTTGAGAACGGTGGCCCGTACGGCTAAGAAGCCGGGAGGAGGTGTCCTATGGGCGAGAAAGAAATAAGCAAACCCGTGGAGCTAGTTGGCGTCGGAGCCTCCGAGGGAGCGGTGGTGGGGCCGGTCTTCGTGCACGTTGCCAGAGAACTTAAACCGGAGCGAGAGAGCATATCCGAGGATGAGGTCGGGGCCGAGCTAGAGCGCGTTGAAGGAGCGATCGAGGCTGTAACGGAGAAGCTTTCGGCGACCGGCGAGAGGCTGCGGGATGTCGGCAACGAGGAAGAGGCGGCCATCTTCGACGCCCACGTCGAGTTGGCCCAGGACCCCGAGCTCTCTTCGGAAGTCGAGGAGCGTATCCGGAACCTGACGAGTTCGGAAGCGGCTGTGCTGACCGTCGGCGAGGAGTACGCGCAGATGTTCGCTGCAATGGAGGACGAGTACTTAGCGGCTCGGGGGGACGACGTCCGGGACGTAACGCACCAGATAGCGGCAGAGCTTATGGGCCGCGGTGCCGAGGAGCTTGAGGCCCTGGAGGTTCCGTCGGTCATCCTGGCCCGCGGCCTGGCACCCTCGGACACGGCTCGCATACCAAAGGGTATGGCCTTGGGTTTCGTCACCGCCGAAGGCTCGAAGACCTCCCACGTCTCGATCATGGCCCGCTTGATGGGGATACCGGCCGTGGTGGGAGTAGGAGCGGCGCTTGATAGGGCACTCGGGGCCGAAACGGTGGCCGTCGACGGCGGGGAGGGGTACGCAGTCGCCAACCCCGATCCTAACACGGTGGCCGAGTTCGAGCGAAAGCAAGAGGCAGTGGCCGAGGAGCGGTCTGCTCTTGAAGAGTTCAAGTACGTCGAGGGTCGGACCCGAGATGGGCGTCGCATCGAGGTCTCGGCCAACCTTGGCTCCACGGACGAGGTCGAAGAGGCCCTCTCGTGGGGGGCGGAAGGGGTGGGGCTCTTTCGCACGGAGTTCCTGTTTATGGAGCGCGAGGAACTTCCTTCGGAGGATGAGCAGTACGAGGCCTACCGACGGGCGGCCGAAGCCTTTGGCGAGAAGCCCGTTATCGTGCGGACACTGGATGTTGGCGGGGACAAGGACCTGCCCGGCATAGATCAACCTGAGGAGGAGAACCCGTTCTTGGGCTGGCGGGGCATAAGGATGAGCCTGGACGTCCCAGAGCTCTTCAAGCCCCAGCTTCGAGCCATCTTGAGGGCCGCGGCAGTAGGCAACCTGAAGCTCATGTTCCCTATGATCGCCGATATCGAGGAGTTGCGCGCTGCCAAAGAAATTCTCGAAGAGTGCCAAAAGGAGCTCGAGAGGGAAGGGGCGAAGATAGGACCGGTAGAGGTCGGGATGATGGTGGAGACCCCTGCCGCGGCTGTATGCGCCGAGGAGCTGGCTAAGGAGGTCTCCTTCTTCTCGATCGGCACGAACGATTTGGTGCAATACACTTTGGCCGCTGATAGGGGTAACGAGCGCTTGAGACGCCTGCAAAGCGCCGATCACCCGGCGGTACTCAAGTTCATAAGGTATACCTGTGAAGCGGCGGAGGAAACGGGCATCTGGGTTGGGGTGTGCGGCGAGGCTGCCGGTGAGCCGGAGCTGATCCCGAAGCTCGTAAAGTTTGGAGTTACGGAGCTCAGCATGAACACCCCGTCAATACCGAAGGCCAAAAAGATCGTCTCCGAACTGTAAGGTTTTTATGACCGTGAGCATCGAAAAGTCTCCCGCTCGTAGAAGAAAGGGCGCGAAGTGGTAGAGAGGGAAGCGACGGTAATGCCCGAGGCGGGCCTCCACGCCCGTCCGGCCTCCTTATTCGTCAAGACGGCCAAGCAATTCTCTTCGAGCATAATCGTCGTCAAAGACGGGCGGGAGGCGAACGCCAAGAGTCCGATGAAGCTCATGACCCTAGGCGCCAAGAAGGGCGATGGGATCCTCATCCGGGCCGAAGGCGAGGACGAAGAAGAGGCCGTGGACGCCCTCGTGAAGCTCATCTCCAAGGAAGAGGAGTAGAAGATCTGCGGCCAGGCCCTTCGCCGGGAACTGCTTACTCTACTGCTGTGTAGGAAAGCGTAGGCGAGGCGTGGCTTCGCGTATAATGCCTTCTCTCATGGAGAGGGAGCTATGGAAGATGGGAAGCGTGCCGGGGGACGTGCCCCTGGCGTTCGGGCGTACGGGGGAGGGGCCGGAACCCGTTTTGGCCCTACACGGCATTACGCAACACCATAGAGCATTCAACGCGGTCGCCAGGAACCTCCGTCACTCGGACGGGATGGTTGCCCTGGATCTTCGGGGCAGAGGAAACTCCGGGAAGCCGCCCTCCGGGAGCTACGGGCTCGGGGCGCACGCGGGAGACGTGATACGGACCCTCGACTATCTGAGCGTCGAGCGGGGCGTTCTCCTCGGCCACTCGATGGGCGCCTTCGTCGCCCTCCAGACCGCGCTCTCGTATCCCGATCGCGTAAGCGCGCTCGTCATCCTCGACGGCGGCTGGCCCCGTTCCGAGGAGCCCTCCGAGCCCGACGAGGAGGTCCAGGAGGGCCTCGAACGGGCCTTCTCCCGCCTCGGCATGGTCTTCGAGACCCAAAAAGACTATCTCGACTTCTGGTTTCCCGACCAGAACCTCACCTTCGAGGACCTGCCGCCCGACCTCGCCGACTTCTATCTCTACGATCTCGAGGAGGTGGAAGGCGGCTATACTCCCAAGGCGTCCCGCGAAGCGGTAGAGGAGGACACAGACTCGGTCTTCTTCGAGGGATCGACCGCCGCCGCTTTGGGGAGCATTGGCTGTCCCGTTACGCTCATCCGCGCGGGAGAAGGCTTCTTCCCCGGCAGCGAACCTTTGATCCCCGACGAAATCCGGGACGCCATGGTGAAGGGCCTGGGTCTTTTTCGCCAGGAGCGCCGCCTACCCACGGCCAACCACTACACTATGCTGTTCGAGCCTTACGTGCAGCAGTGGGTTGACGTTCTTGGCCCCGATAACTAACTTTTCGAGTAATAAACGGGAGCCGCGGAGACTACCCGCCTCAAAGTAAGCTTTCCAGAAACCGGGTAGCAGGAAGAAGCAGACTATGCCGTTCTTTCTTGTCAAAGGCACTTTCCACGTCATAGGCTATGCGCCGGACGAGGACTCCGTCCGCTCCGAGGCCGAAAACGAAGCCCATTGGACCAAGTCGTCCGGTCCGTCAACCTGAATGCTAGATGACATGCGCCGCTCCACTTCGAAGTATCGACACGCTGGAGACGCATTACCGTGGCGCGCATCAGCCCCTAGAGTTGGCGACGAAGGCTCTGCGCGAGAGCCTGAACTATCGCTTCCTCGAAGCGGGTCTGGCCTACCCTACCTACTACAAAGGGTTGTTCCCCGACTTACGCGCTGTGTTGACCTATGCGGCGAGCCGTGCGCGCAAGGCAAATCTCGAAATCTGGGCGAAGGATCACACGAACACGGGGCTCGTGGTCGAAGGACCGGAGTAGATCGCGGAGGAACACGTGATCCTGCCGAAATTGTAATGCTGCCTCGCCGAATACCTGGAAGCGGGCGGGCCGGTCTCCGGCTTCGAAGAATTCGTGGAAGCAAAAGCCAAAGAAACAACCATTATTCCGACCGTGTGTCCCACCCGCTTCGGTACCGTGGTAGAAGTTGACGGAGACACGATGAGGATGATGGAACCCCCGAAAATCTGATCTTCGAGGGATAGCTCGAGCCAGCCGCGTCGATCCTACTCCTCGGAGCTCCGCTCTTCCCGAAGAACCTCGTCCGGGTGGTGGGCGATGGAGGCCTCAACGGATCCGTACTGGGCGGCCACGTCGCGGATGCGCCCCTTTATGAGCCGTCGTTGCTCGGCGCCTCGTGCCTCTCCGTAGAGCCTGCGGAGCCGCTCTTGCTCCTCGCCGAGCTCCCGGGAGAGGGTGTGCAGGTCGCCGATCTCGGCTCCCTCCAGACCATCCTCGAACTCCTCCTCCCGTGATGACATGGCCCACGTGAGCGAGAATGCCATCCCCCGCCCCTCGATGCCTCGCGTGGAGAGCAACTCTCGCGGGTCTACGCCCAAGGCGCGAGCCAGCTTCTTGATGGTGCCGAATTGCGGACGCGAGATCCTGCCGCTCTCTATCCCCGAAACGGTCGTGGGACTCACCCCCGCCTCTTCGGCCAACCGCCCCTGGGTCCACATCCGATCCTCCCGGATAGCCGTTAGCCTGCTCCGTGCCTCGTCCCTCTTCATAGAATCCTCTCTAGCTTTTTGCCCGTCAAATCTACCATAAACTGTACCGGAAATGAATAAAAACAAAAAATTTCTGTAGTAAAGTTGTTTAGAAGCTGTGTCGGAGGGTATAATGGGAAGCGAAAGCGGGCAAGCCCCGCTTGGGATAGGACTACAGGCGAGAGAAGGAGGTAAGGAAGATGGCGATGAGTCCGTTCAGGGGTCGGGGGTTCTACGACGTGCAGAGCGAGATGAACCGCCTATTCGACGAGATGTTCGGCGGCCACATGCGTCGGTCGGGTGGTCAGCAGAGGGCCCAAGTCACCGAGTGGGCGCCGGCGATGGACGTGCTACAGAGGGACGGGGATCTGATGGTAAGGGCCGAGCTTCCTGGCGTGAAGCTCGAGGACGTGGACATCACGGTCCATGACAGGGTCCTGACCATCTCTGGTGAGCGCAAGCTCGAGGAGGAGACCGAGCGCGGAGGGTATTACGTCAGGGAGCGCAGGCACGGCTCGTTCAGGCGGAGCATGACGTTGCCGGAGGGCGTGGAGGAGGACAGGATCCGGGCTCGCTTCCAGGATGGCGTCCTGGAGGTGACCATCGAGGGGGCCGCGGCGGTACGTGAACCGAAGCGCATCCAGATCGAGGGCCAGACAAGCGAAGGGGAGGGCACCGGCGGCCCGGAGAGCGCCGGCGGTGGGGCTTCGAGCAGCTGAACTCGGCGCGAAGCTGAAGGCGTACCAGGGGAGCCGGGGCCTTGAGGCCCCGGCTCCCGTCTTTGCATACGCGGTTCCGCCGGGTTTAAGCATACAAACGTTTGAAGCAGGTCGGAGAAGTAACTAATATGTTTCCATTGGTGTTTTGTCCGGCTCGGAGGGTCGGGAAAGAGAGGTTTGCGAGTGCAGCCTCCAAGCGGACTTCCGCGAGCAGGAAGCTCGGGAAGGAGAGATGGCCGCGGAGCAACCCGCCGGCCGGCCGGCGACGAACCCCGGCGAGTAGGCCGGACCGCGCTTTTGTTCAGCACCCCTGTTCGGGGACGCGTCGCGGAGGGAGGGTTTCGTGTTCGAGGGTTTCGAGCGCATCCAGATCGAGACTAGTGGAGCGACCATCAACGCCGTTCGCGGGGGCGAGGGGCCGCCGGTGTTACTGCTGCACGGCTACCCGCAGACGCTGGCGATGTGGCACCTGATCGCGCCCCGCCTCACCGCTTCTTTCACGGTCGTCGCGACCGACCTCAGGGGCTACGGCGACAGCTCCAAGCCCGAGGGCAGGGAAGAACACGCCGGCTACTCGAAGCGCGCCATGGCCGCCGACCAGGTGGAGGTGATGCGGACTTTGGGATTTGGTTCCTTTGCTGTCCTCGGGCACGACCGGGGTGGCCGTGTCGCCCACCGGATGGCACTCGATCATCCACAAAGCGTCACGAGGCTCGCGGTGTTGGACATCGTGCCCACGCGCCACGTCTTCGAGACCGTGGACAAGGAGCTCGCGATGGCCTACTATCACTGGTTCTTCCTCAGCCAACCCTACGACCTGCCGGAGCGCCTCATCGGGGCCGACCCAGACTACTACCTACGCAAGAAGCTCGGCGGGTGGGGGACTGGCTTCGACTCCTTCGCCTCCGAAGCTTACGCTGAGTACGAACGCTGCTTCCGCGACTCGAGGACCATACACGCGAGCTGTGAGGACTACCGGGCCGCCACCACGATAGATTTGGAACACGATGGGGCCGACCGGGACCGTAAAGTCGGGTGTCCGCTACTGGCGCTCTGGGGGGAGCAGGGCGCCGTGGAGAGGCTCTACGACGTGTTGGGGGTCTGGCGCGGGTACGCCTCCGACGTGCGGGGCAGGGCGCTACCCTGCGGCCACTACTTGGCCGAGGAGAGGCCCGAGGAGACTGCGGAGGAGTTGGTTACGTTCCTCCACGGTTGAGGTTGCTACACTGGCGAACGTCGTGGAAGATGCAGAGCGGCGCGCAGAAGAGGAGAAGGCTCGGATCGAGGCCTACTACCGCGAGGTACTAAAGAGATCGGTGGATTTCGAGAAGAAGATCCGGGACCGCTGGCGGCAGAAGAACCGCGAGAAGAACAGGCGTATCGCGGAGCTCGAAGCTCGCGTCGAGGAGCTCGAACGGAGACTGAAGAACAAGGACTAGACCTGAAGGAGTGAAGCGTGGCGTATCGCAGGACAAAAGAGCGAAAGCTGGCGGCCCTCATGGTCAACGACCTGGGGATAGCAGACACCGAGGAGACGGAGATAACCGGGATCGAGGGTGGAGTTCGGGATCTCCCCGACGAGGAGCTGGACAGGACCCTCGCCGAGAGGCTGGACTTACCCTACCCGGTCGATGAGGAGGTCCTGGATCGTGCCTTGGCGCGCGTCGAAGAGCCAGGGCGGCTCTCGGAGAGGGGAGGTTTCACCGGTGCTCCGGACATGAGCCACGAGCCGCGCCCAGAGGAGCGCGAGGGCTAGGAGAAGCTGACGCCGGGCGCCCCGATCTCGGCGCGCAGAGCCTCGACCTCTTCAGTTATCTCCGAGAGATCCGAGCGGGCTTGCGTCATGCGGGCGTGTTCGGCGCGGACGAAGCGGGTGTAGGGGGCTATCGCCTCGCGCATCCTCTCGACGGAACGCTCTATCTCCGTGTCGAACTGCCGCCTCACAACCTCGCTAAGACGTTTGCGCAGCGCTTCGGTCTTCTCCCGGAACTCTCCACGCGCCTTGCGCCGCCGACGGGGGAGGATGAAGAGCCCTAGACTCGCGATCAGGAGCGCCGCCGTTATCCCCGTCACGTCCGCCGCCGCCGTCGTCGCGACCGCAACCGCCGCCGCCCCGAGGCCCAGAGCACCGACCTCTACCGCCGCGGTCTGGGCGACGGCACCCTGCAGCGAAAGGGCGAGCTGCTGCGACTCATACTCGGGGTCGTAACGCTGGACGACATCCGTCGAGTTCTTGCCGACGGATAAGAGGAGCTGCGAGCGGTTGTACTCGAAGTTGTCGCCGACCTCCCCGATCATGCGCTCGTCGTACCCTGCCTGCCGACGGCTGTTGACGTACTCCACGATCGCGCGCCACTGCTTGAGGTTCCGGTTCACCATCCAATCTATGAGCTCCTGCACCCGCTCGTCTATGCGCTCCTCGGTGTCGGCGACGACCTCGTCCTGGAAGCGGTCCTGTATCTTGTCCCGCTGCACGAGTTCGCGGACGTTCGCGAAGCGTATGTTCTCCTCGAACCACTCGTCGCCCCGCTCGTTCATCTGGAGGATGATGTTCTCGATCTCGGCCATCCGCGCCTCGAAGTCGCGCTTCATGTCCTCTTTGTAGAGTTCGAGCTGCGCCTCAACGTTCTCGGACATCTTGAAGTCGTCCTCGAGCAGGCTAACCCGCTCTTCGACCGCGCGTTCGTAGCGCCTCACCAGCTCCTCGACCACCCCCAAAGGGCTCTCCAGCTTCAACCGCACCCGGCCCTCCTCGTCCAAGAGGTCCGTGACGTAGCGCTCCAGCTCGTCGAAGCCGCTCGCCGAGAGCAAGGCGTCCCGCTCCAGCTCGTTCTCAGAGTTCTTCGCCCTCTGGGCCGTAGAGGACGAGACGAAGAAGATCGGGGGTCTCAAACCCAACATCGAACGCACGCCCTCCTCGACAAAAGAACGCACCTGGTCGCGCTTCGTCTGCGTGCAGCAGATCTACCTTGTTCACCACGAGGACTATCTTCTTGCCCCAGTCGCGGATGAGCTCCAGATACTCGCGCTCGGACTCGGTGAAGGGCCTGTCGACGGAGGTGACGAAGAGGACCAGGTCGCTACGCGGGACGAAGCCGCGGGACAGCTCCTTTTTGGTGGCGGATGATCGCGTTGGTCCCCGGCGTGTCCACGATGGCGATCTCGCGCAGCAGCGCGTGCGGGTAGCCCTTCTCCAGAACCCCCTCCCGAAGCTCCCTCTACGTAAGCTCCGGGCTGTGCCTAAGGACGGTGATGCGGTCGGTCGTGGGCGTTACGCCTTCTTCGGAGAGCCCGGCCCCCAAGAGGGCATTGATGAACGCCGACTTACCCGAGTTGAACTCGCCGACGATGACGAGCGATTCGACTTGAGCGTGGCAGGAAACCGCCAATCAAGGACCTGATAGTACTCGCGCCCAACAATGACCCATTCTACGCGGGGACCGAGGGTCAGCAGGCGATGGCTGAGTGGTTTGCCGACATCTTTGGGCAGACCACCGGCGCACATCTGAGGCGGATTCACTACCGCCTGGTAGCTCGGGGAGACGTTGTACGTGCCGACGGCGTGCTCTACGAGAACGATGCAAACAGCTGGGCGTATCTTAACAACGCGAGCCGTTACGCACGCTATCTCGGTCTTGTAGACCCCGAAAACATCATAGACCGGCGTAACCTCGCGCCGCACATCTATATGAGTCCAGGTTTTGAATTACGGCGGGCATGGAGTTACGAAGTAAACACCAATCCACTCGACCGTATCCTCACACACCTCGGCAATAACCTCTTCCCCCCCGTGGAAGTAGAGACGGAGGTTAGCGGCTACCTCTATGAAGAGGCTCTCCAGCCCTACCACGTGGAAGTGTGGGCGGAGAAAACGACGATGAACGATATCCGCCAGAGAGTTCTGGGTCCCATCCTTAGTGCGTCCCGAAAGAGCACCGGCATGAAGGCCGGAGTCGCATGGCGGACCGTAAGCAGGAGGGGGAGGAGGTGTCCGAGCATGGAGCGTTCCGACGGCACCCCGGCGGGCGCGACGAGCACCAGACGACGCACCAGCTCCGGTCGGCTGGCGGCGAGCCGGACGGATGCGTAGCCCCCCATCGAGTGGCCGACGAGGTGCGCTTGTTCAAGACCTACGGCCTCCATCCATTCCGAGAGCCACGTAACGATCTCGGCAAGGACGAACCGTTGGCTCCGCATCGCCCCGAAGCCCGTATGATCGACTAGGTACATCCGGTGCCGTTCGGCGATGGCCCGCACGTTTCGGGACCACCAGCGAGGCGATCCTGAGAGCCCGGGCACCAAGACGACGGGCTCTCCCTCCCCGACCGCCTCGTAGCCAATCGGACATCCCCCTACCCGGACTTCATGCCGTGAAGGCCCGATCTCCGTCTCCCAGTGAACTCGATTAGGGCGGTCCATCGCTGCTACTTCTCAGGAAGTGAAGATCTTAGCAAATACAACCTCGATCCGCTTACTAACATAGCATCCAACCATAGGTCCCTCTAACTTACACGAACCTCAAGTTTACTATTGTTGCCTTATCGTCCCACTCTGCGATCAAAGCCTCCAGATCCTTCTTCGCCTTATTATTCGACCAAGTGATGGACACCTTGGAGAGCTCGCCTTCGCTCGGCATAGCAATCATAGTCACTCTCCTCTTAATGAAGTACATCGCAAGTATGGCCAACAGGGCAGCACCGAAGGTAATGAGGCTCATGATGAGTAGGAAGCACCCCCACCTACGGGTCAAGATCGGACGGGACATAGATACTTGATTCTCGATGCGCGTCTCGATCTGGTAGCCCTTGTTCCGAAGATAAGCCATCGCACTATCCAAGCATTCTTCTGGGCTGCCGCGAAATAGGTATTCTGCACCGGTCGTTTTTCCTGGAATAGCCATGTCTTATCCTCCCCTTAGTCGCTAACTGCACAATATCCTATGCACCATGGCGAGCAAGAAGAGCTCTTCGAGGTCCCCGAGCTTCCGGCGCACCAAGGAGGCGTCCTCTGTCGGAGCGCCGAAACCTCCAAGGAACTCGACCAGTCGTTCGAGGAGGGCGCGTTCGCGGTCGGCGAGTCCCCTCCAGCGCTCGTCAAGGATCTGCATCTAACCCGTGCTCCTCAAAAAGGCGTTACCGACTCTATGCATTGTACCCTTTGAAGGGTGGTACCACCGGGGTGGTAACATGTCCCACCGTACGGACGGCGCGAAGAAGGAGGGCTGCGTATGCACTACAGGAAGCTCGGTGCCACCGGTCTCGATGTCTCGGAGGTGGGCTACGGGGCGTGGGGCATCGGCAAGGACGCGTGGCTCGGCGCCGAGGACGACGAGTCCATAAGGGCCCTCCACAAAGCCATAGACCTCGGCCTCAACTTCATAGACACGGCTCTGGCCTACGGGGAGGGGCACAGCGAGCGGCTCGTAGGCCGGGTGGTGAAGGAGCGCGACGAGACCGTGTACGTCGCCACCAAGATACCGCCAAAGAACGACACATGGCCCGCACCCTCCGGACTGCATCCAGACGAGGTCTTCCCCGGCGATTACGTGAGGGAATGCACGGACCGGAGCCTCGAGAACCTGGGGTTGGGGGCGATAGACGTGCAACAGTTTCACGTCTGGAGCGACGAGTGGGTCGGCGAGGGCGACTGGCTCGAGGCCGTCGAGGACCTCAAAAAGGAGGGCAAGATCCGTTTCTTCGGCGTCTCCATAAACGACCACCAGCCGGAGAACGCCGTAAAGCTCATCCAGGCCGGCGTCGTGGATACGGTGCAGGTCATCTACAACGTATTCGATCAGAGCCCCGAAGACGATCTCTTGCCCTTGTGTATGGAGCGCGGTGTCGGCGTGATAGTAAGGGTGCCCTTCGACGAGGGCGGGCTTACCGGCAGTATCACGCCAGAGACGAAGTTCGAGGAAGGCGACTTCCGCAACGAATACTTCAAGGGCGACCGGAAGAAGGAGGTCTACGAGCGGATCCGGGGGATAGCCGAAGACCTCGACGTGGAAGAAGATAAGATCCCCGAGATCGCGCTACGCTACGTCCTGAGCCACCCGGCGGTCTCGACGGTGATCCCTGGGATGCGCTCCGTGCGAAACGTCGAGCGCAACATGGCGGTCGCCGATGGTAGGGGCCTCCCCGAAGACCAGGTGGAAAGGCTTAAGGCCTACCGCTGGGTACGCGGCTTCTACCCCGAGCCGAGCGAGCCGAGCGGGGACACGGCTACGACCTGAACCGGCAGGCGCCGTACCCTAGCCGCCGGGCGTGGTGACCAGCTTGCCGTAGGTCTTGCGGCTACCCAGCAGTTCTAGCGCGTCCGGTACCTCCTCGAAGGGGACGGTCTTGAAGATGAGAGGATCTATCTTGCCGCTCTCGTAGAGCTCGATTAGGGCGTCGTGGGTCTCGTCGAAGAGCTCGGGCATGACCTTGCCGTAGAGACCCCAATGCAGTCCGACGACTGAGTAGTTCTTCACGAGGAGGTGGTTGGTGGGGGCGTCGGCGATCCTGCCGCTCGTGAAGCCTATGACGACGATGCGCCCCTCGAAGGCCACGCACTTCCTCGAAAGGTCGAAGACGTCGCCGCCCACAGGGTCGAGGATCACGTCTGCCCCTCGACCTTCGGTCGCCTCTTTGACGACGTCCACAAAGTTCTCCTCCTTGTAGTCTACGGCGATCTCGGCCCCCAAAGCGCGGCAGATCTCGACCTTCTCCGAACCGCCGGCCGTAGAGATCACGCGGGCGCCCGCGGTCCTCGCCAACTGTATGGCCGCCGAGCCCACGCCCCCCGCGCCCGCGTGCACGAGGATCGTCTCTCCTTCTTTGAGGCTCGCCCGCCGGTGGAGGCCGACGTGTGCCGTCTGGTAGGCGAGGTGCATCGCCGCCGCTGCCTCGTAGGGCATACTATCTGGGATGGGGAAGACGGAGCCCTCGACGGGAACAGCGACTTTCTCGGCGAACCCGCCTTTGGGGAGCGGAGGAGTGGCGATCACGCGCGTCCCTGCCGCGAGGCTCACGTCGTCGCCGGCCTCAACGACGGTCCCCGAGACCTCGGCGCCTGGGGTGAAGGGTAGCGGCGGTCTTTCCTGGTACTTGCCCTGGCAGAGGAGGATATCGAAGAAGTTCAGGGCCGCCGCCTGGACCTCGACCACGACCTCGCCCGGGCCGGGCTCCGGTTCCTCCACCTCCTCCAGCTTCAGGGCCTCCTTCGGGTCTCCGAGCTCGTACACCCGCCAGGCGCGCATCGTGAGATCCTCCTTCCGCTCTCTGGTACGGAGCCTGAGCTTACCAACTGTCGTCCGGCGGGACCAGCCGTAGCTGGCGTAAGCCTAGACGCGCTGGTAAGCTCGCAGAGGTGAACCTCTAAGGAGCGAGCAGAGGAGGAACTCTATGCTGCGGGTAAGGGACGCCATGACGCGGGAGGTCGTGACGGTCGGGCCGGAGACGAGCGTGGCCGAGGCTTGGGGACTGTGCAGGGAGAGGAACATCCGGCACCTGCCCGTGGTGGAGGGTGGGCGCCTGATCGGTATCGTCTCCGACCGGAACCTGAGGGACGTGAGCCCGCCTAGGGCAACGCTCGATCAGGAGAACACCCTGGGGTGGGTGCGTATAAGGGACGTGATGAGCCCCGAGGTCGTCACGGCGCACCCTTTGGATACTATAGAGCGCGCTGCGCGCGTGATCTACGAACGCAGGTTCAACTGCCTCCCCATCGTCGCCGAAGACGAGCTGGTAGGCATCATCACCTCCTCGGACCTCGTGCGTACCCTCGTGGAGCTCGTCGGTGCGACCGAGATAGGCAGCTGGATCGAGGTCGAGGTCCCGAACGAGCCAGGCCAGCTGGCGAACGTTACCGAGGTTATCCGGGATCGCCACGTCAACATAGGCGGCGTCTTCCTCGGCCCGGCGAGCCGGGAGACCTACCGCACCATCGTGCTGCGCCTTGAGACCACCGATCCCACGAGCATCGCTGAGACCCTCACCTCCGTCGGCTACGTCGTGACCTCCACCGAGTCTAGCACTCCCACAGAGCGCTACCTCGAACGGAGGTAGTAGGCCGGCACTAGCCGGTGCCGAACAGGCCCTCGCCAGCGTCTGGCTTCAGCTTGCCCTCCTCGTCCAGGTAGTCGCGCCAGGAGCGCTTCGGGCTGTAGCCGAGCATCTCTTGGGCCTTGGCGATGGAGATGCCGGAGGCGTCCTCGCGGGCTAAAGGTTTCTTTATCTCTACCTTGTCGCCGTAGTGCTCCCGGACGATCTCCTCGAAGGGGCGGTTGCCGACGTTGTCAGGGGAGGCGATGTAGAAGACCTCGTGGCCTGGCAGGTCGGACTCGGAGGCGAGCACTATCGCGTCCGCTAGGTCGTAGACGTCTATGTAGCTCCAGAAGTTCGGGCTCAAGACCGAAGCATCCCGGACCTGCGGCCCCAGGTTTCGCTCATAGTTGCCCTCGTGCTGCACCCAGGAGGGGCGGATCGAGATGCAGCAGATGTCCGAGCGGCGAACCGCCGCGTCCATGAGGAGCTCGCCGAAGTATTTGGCGGTCGCGTACGGGTCCTGCGGCCGGATCGGGTGCTCCTCGTCCACCGGCACGTAGTCCGGCAGAAAGTCGCGTTCGGGGAAGAAGAAGCCCGGCACGGTCTCACTGGAGATGTTGACGAAGCGTGAGACACCAAACCGGATCGCTGCTTCCAAAGCGTTGAAGACGCCCATGAGGTTATTCTGGAAGACGACGTGCGGAGGGTTATGCGTCGGCTCGGGGAGGGCCGCGGCGTGCACGACGGCCTCCATCCCTCGCACCACGGCGAACATCTCGCCCGCGTCGGTAACGTCGGCCTGGACGTACTCGGGCTCGCTTTCTACGGGGCGCTCGAAGACGGGTGGGGAGAGGTCTGTGGCCCGAACTTCGTGCCCGGCCTCCATAAGTGCTGCCACCGCGGCTTTACCGACCTTTCCCCGCGCCCCGGTCACCAGCACCCGCATGCCCTATCTCCCTTCCTTTGCCTATAAACATCGCCGGATGGTACACCAGCGCGCATGCTGCGGCGATTGTGGTGTTTCGCCGGTCGGTGGGGAGGGTAAGGGCGCACCATGCGAGTGGTCATCGTCGGCGCTACGGGGAACATAGGGACGAGCGTGCTGCGCTCTTTAGTGGGCGAGGATCGCGTCGACTCCGTCCTCGGGATCGCCCGCCGCCTACCACGACTCAGTATGCCGAAAGTCGAGTGGGCCGAGGTAGACGTTACCAGAGACGACCTCGTTCCCCTTTTTAGGGGCGCGGAAGCCGTGGTCTCTCTGCACTGGCTCATACAGCCCTCGCGGGATCTGAACAAGCTGTGGATGGTGAACGTCGAGGGTAACTCACGCCTCATGCGGGCCGTGGAAGAAGCGGGGGTGCCCGGGCTGCTCTACTCCTCGTCGGTCGGGGTGTACTCGCCGGGGCCGAAGGATCGCTACGTCGACGAGAGCTGGCCCAGGGACGGCGTGGCGACCTCGCACTACGGCAGGCAGAAGGCCGAGGTCGAGAGGAGGCTGGATCGCTTCGAGGCGGAGAACGAGGGCGTGCGGGTGATAAGGGTACGCCCGGCGCTGGTCTTCAAGCGCGAGGCGGCGGAGGGGATAAGGCGGCTCTTCGGGGGACCGTTCTTCCCGAGCTTCCTCGCGAGGCCGGAGCTCATAAACTACATCCCGAGGATCGAGGATCTCCGGGCGCAGGTGATCCACTCCTACGACGTGGGAGAAGCGTTCCGGTTGGCGCTCGTGAACGACAGCGCGCGCGGGGCGTTCAACGTCGCGGCGGAGCCGGTGTTGGACGCCGAGGAGATAGGCCGGATCCTGAACGCCAGGCCCGTGCCGGTCTCGGGACGGCTCGCCCGCGCGGGCGCCGACCTCTCGTGGCGCCTGGGGCTGCAGCCGGTACCCGCCGGCTGGTTCGACCTCGCGACGCAAGTGCCGATCATGGACACCGCTAGGGCTCGCGCCGAGCTCGGTTGGACGCCCCGGTACGATGCCAGGGACGCCCTCCTCGACGCGCTGGAGGGCTTGAGTACCGGCGCCGGGCTCGATACGCCGCCGCTCTCGCCAAGGACGAGCGGGCCCATGCGCATCAGGGAGATACTGACCGGCGTCGGTAGGAGGGAACCGTGAGAGCTGTGGTGTGGCACGGGAGAGAGGACGTGCGGGTAGACAATGTCCCGGACCCGATCATTCAGGAACCCACGGACGCCATAATCCGCGTAACCTCGACCGCCATCTGCGGCTCGGACCTACATCTTTATAGCAAGCTCTACCCCGTCATGCGGGAGGGCGACATCATCGGCCACGAGCCGATAGGCATCGTCGAGGAGGTCGGAAGGGACGTTACGCACATAAGCCTCGGCGACCGGGTCGTGATCCCCTTCAACATCTCCTGCGGCCACTGCTACTTCTGCAACGAAGAGCTCTACTCCCAGTGCGAGAACACGCGAGATCGGGGCAAACTCCCCCAGGCCGCGAGCCTTCTGGGGCGGGGCAAGGGCGCGAGCCTCTTCGGGTACACGCACCTCTACGGCGCCGTCCCCGGCGGCCAGGCCGAGTACCTGCGCGTTCCGCAGGCGCACTTCGGACCCGTGAAGGTGCCCGAAGGTCCGCCCGACGAGCGGTTCCTCTACCTCTCTGACGTGCTACCGACCTCCTGGCAGGCTGTCGACTACGCGGACGTGCCCGAGGGCGGAACTTTGGGGGTGTGGGGCCTGGGAGCGATCGGCCAGATGTGCGCCAGGATCGCCTACCATCTCGGAGCGGGACGCGTTATAGGCGTCGACAACGTCCCCGAGCGGTTGGCCCTCGCCTCGAAGTACGGCGTGGAGACCATCGACTTCTCGGCGGTGGACGACGTGAAGATGCTCGTGCTCGAGATGACGGCCGGCCGGGGTGTAGACGCCGCGATAGACGCGGTAGGTATGGAGGCGTCCGGGTCGCTGGTCGGTTCGATCCTCCAGACGACGAAGGTCCAGCTCGACAAGGCGACCGCCCTGCGCGAGTGCATGGCTTCGATAAGGCGCGGCGGGACCCTCTCCATCAGCGGCGTCTACGCGGGCCAGATACAGATGTTCGAGCTCGGGGACCTCTTCGACATGCAGATCCAGGTTCGAATGGGCCAGGCAAACGTCCGCAAGTGGGTGGACGACATCTTGCCGCTCCTCGGCGACGACGACCCTCTCGGGACCGAAGACCTCGCCACCCACGAGATGCCGCTCGAAGATGCGCCTTTGGGCTACGAGATCTTCCAGAAAAAACAGGACGGGGTCATCAAGTGCGTCCTGAAACCTTAGCCCGGCGACCCACGACCCGGCATAGACCGTAAGAGCACGGTCCTCGTTACCGTGATCCTTAGATCGGACCTAACGAATCAAGAACACGAAGAGACTATGTGCCTTGATGTGTTCTCCGCGTAAGAGGCACCCTCAGATAGACCGAGATGCGGGTAGCGGACGCGTCAGGCGCGCTTTCGGGATTCGAGGCCTTTTTTAAGGTTGGCGAGGTTGGACTTTATCTGGGGTTGATCTCGCGTCCCACCGACGTCTCGAAAAGGCTAAAGAAGCCGCTCATGCGCCCCTCGCCCCTGGCGGTGAGCCTCGTGCCCGCTTCGTGGAGGGGCACGAAGACGAAGCCGAGCACGAAGGACGCGGCTTTCCGGGCGTAGGCGAACGAGAGTATCTCGTCCTTTTCGTACCCTATTGCTTCGCCGAGGAGCTCTATCCGCTGCCCCTGGACGTCGAGGCCCTGCCGGAACGCGTTGCCTACCTCTACCGAGCCGCGGGTATCTTCTCGCTCGTACGAAAATCCGACTGCCACCACGCCCAGTTCTCGAGGTCGGCCACGAAGGCGGAGACCTCTTCAGATGGCCTGCGAATCACCACGCTCTGCCCGACCTCTATGATCCCGACACTCCTTTAACTACCTCGACGGCGTGGCTCGATCAACGGGAGTGCACCGCCTCTATCGCCGCGCGCCAGAAATTGTCCTTCTCGCCCGGTACGAAGGGCAGGTAGAGGGCCACGCGATCTATGAGCCCTTCGTACCGCTCTCGTAGCGCGGGACCGACCTCCTCCGGGGTGGTCTCGACGGCGAAGGCATAGAGCATCTCGTCCGTCACGAGCTTCGGCATCTCGTCCCACTCCTTCTCTCGGGCGAGAGAGCCGAGCTTCTCGCCGACCTCTTCCCAACCGTGCGCTTCCAGCACGACGCGGTAGCTCGGCGTCGAGGCATAGAAGGCGGCCTGAGCGCGCATCTTTTCACGCTGTTCTTCCACGTCCTCTGTGTTCTCCCCGGTGATGACGAAGACGCTGGTGGCTAGCTCGACGTCTTCGGGGTTGCGGTCCCCTTCTCTGGCGCCCCTCTCGACGGCGGGTTTGACGACCTGGCGCACATACTCGGGGGTGTGGAAGGGATGGACGTGGAAGCCGTCGCAGAGCTCGCCGGCTAGAGCCGCCAGGCGAGTGTTGACGCCCGCGATGTAGATCGGGACCTCGGGGTGCTCGATGGGGCCGGGGTTGAAGAACGGGGTCATCAAGGTGTGCCGGTAGAACTCACCCTCGTAGTTCAAGGGGCCTTCGGTCTGGAACGATTCCCAGATCGCCCGGAGCGCGAGGACGTAGTCCCTCAGGCGGGAAGCGGGCTTGTCCCAGGGCATAGAGAATCGGCGCTGTATGTGGGCCTTGACCTGGGTTCCCAAGCCGAGGATGAAACGGCCGCCGGAGAGGTCCTGCAGGTCCCAGGCTACCTGCGCCGTCGTCATCGGCGAGCGGGAGAAGGCGATAGCGATGGAGGTGCCAAGATCCAGGCTCTCCGTGGCGTTGGCGGCCACCGCCAGCGGGAGGAACGAGTCGTGCTTGGTCTCGCTGGTCCAGAGGCCAGCGAACCCCAGCTCCTCGGCGGCACGTCCTACCTCGACTATCCCGGGGAGGTGCTTCCCCTCGACCGCGAGCCCCGCGTCTAGCTTCATCTCACTGATTCCTTAAGGTAAGAGTATGAGCTTGCCGGTGGTCTTTCGGCCTTCAAGGTCGCGGTGGGCCTGTTCGGCATCGGAGAGCTCGTAGGTGCCACCGATGCGGACGTCGAGGTTGTTCTGCCCGATCCAGGAGAAGAGGCTCTGGGCTCGCCACAGGAGTTCTTCGCGGGTCGCGGTGTACTGGGCGAGCGCCGGACGGGTGAGGAAAAGGCCGCCCTTCTGGTTGAGGATTTGGGGATCTAAGGGGGGCACCGGCCCGCTCGATGCGCCGAAGAGGACCATGTAACCGCGGGGCCTCAAGACGTCGAGGCTGCCATCGAAGGTATCCTTGCCGACGGAGTCGTAGACCACGTCAACGCCCTCTCCGTTTGTGAGGCGCTCCGTCTCCTCGACGAAGTCCTGCTCGGTGTAGAGGATCACCTCGTCCGCTCCCGCGCCTTTGGCGAGCTGGGCCTTCTCCTTGGTGCCTGCGGTTCCGATGACGGTAGCCCCGCGCATCTTGGCGAGCTGACAGAGCAGGAGCCCCACGCCCCCCGCCGCAGCGTGCACGAGCGCCGTCTGGCCTTCCTCTAGGGGGAAGGTGCTGTGCGTCAAGTAATGGGCCGTCATGCCCTGGAGCATCACCGCCGCCGCCAGTCGGGCCTCGACTAATGTGACGTTGAAGGAGACGAGCCTCTCCGCCGGTGCGACTATGTACTCGGCGTAGGCGCCCATCAGATTCGCGAAGGCTACATAATCTCCTGGTGAAACCTCCTCTACCCCCTCGCCCACAGACTCTATTTCGCCTGCGCCCTCCTGGCCCAAAGTGAACGGCAGATCCATAGGGTAGGTGCCGGTGCGCTGGTAGATATCTATGAAGTTGACCCCGGACGCCGCTAACCGTACCAGTGCCTGGCCCGGGCCCGGCTCGAGGACTTCCACGTCCTCGTAGCTCAAGACCTCCGGCCCGCCGTTCTCGTTCACCCTGATGGCCTTCACACTCTCTCCCTTTTGCGTTGTGTATGTTCTTCCTCATTGCTCCTATGAGGCACCATTGTACGGGGAGCGGGGCGCCGCCGCTGGTCCTCGGGGATGTGAAGCCGGTGGGATTGGGGGTATCATTCTCGTCGTGCAACGTACCCTTGTAGACGATCGGTATACCCTGGTTGAGCCTTTGGGCGGCGGGGGGATGGCGAAGGTGTACCTGGCACACGACGAGGTCCTGGGCCGGGACGTGGCGCTGAAGATCCTGATGGATATGTACGCCGAAGACGAGGAGTTCGTCGAGCGCTTCAGGCGGGAGGCGCGGAGCGCCGCTAGTCTTTCGCACCCGAACATCGTTCAGGTCTACGATCAGGGGCGCTCGGAGGACGGCGCCTACTACATCGCGATGGAGTACGTAGCTGGTGGAACCTTGAAGGACCGGATCTTGCGCGACGGGGCCATCGAGCCGTGCGCGGCGACCGGGGTGGGATCGCAGATCGCCGACGCCCTTCAAGCGGCCCACGAGAAGGGCGTGATCCACCGGGACATAAAACCCCAGAACGTCCTCGTGACCGGCACGGGCGACGTAAAAGTGACGGACTTCGGCATAGCGAGAGCCGCTTCATCTCCTTTGACGGCGACGAGCGCCGTCTTGGGAACCGCGGGCTACATGTCCCCCGAGCAGGCGATGGGGGAGCCGGTAGGCCCCCAGAGCGACCTGTCCTCCTTAGGCGTGGTCCTCTACGAGATGCTAACAGGCGACCTTCCCTACAGGGCCGAGAGCCCGATCAGCCAGGCGATGATGCATGTGAACGAGCCGCCGCGCTCACCACGGGAAGCAAATCCCGAAGTCTCGGAGCCCCTGGACGCCCTGACGCTGAAGCTCCTCTCCAAGAACCCCGAGGACCGCCACGCCAGCGCGGGCGCTCTGGCGAACGACCTGGATCGGATACGGTCTGACTTCCCCCCGGTCTCCACGGGTGCGCGGGAAACCGAGAGGATGAGCGCACCGCTCCCAGCCGGAGGACGGACGAGGAAGACGGTGACCCAACCGCCCGCCACGGCTCCCGGACGCGACAGGAGGCGCCGGGGTATGCTCCTCCCGCTCCTCGCAGCGCTGCTCTTTGGCGTGATCCTGCTCGGTGCCCTCGGCTGGGCCTCGGGCTTCTACGAGGGCTTCGACCTGAATGGATCGGGCAGCTCCGACTCCGGCGAGAAGCAGACGGCGACCAACGGGGTAGAGGTGCCCGACCTCGCGTACTTTTGGGAGGCGGATGCCAGGCTAGCCCTCTCCAACGCGGGCCTGAGCCTCGGGACCGTGAGGAGGGAGGCAAGCGACACGGTTCTGGGGAGGCAGGTGGTCCGGACGGACCCGGGCGCGGGGGAAGAGGTAGATCGGGGCAGCGTGGTAGACCTAGTCGTCAGCACAGGCCCACAGTGGCAACAAGCTCCCGTCCAGATCGCCCCACAGGCCCCTGCTCAAGAAAAGCAGCAGGAGCGGTTGCAGGAGCAGCAACAAGAACAGCAAGAGCAACTGCAGGAACAATAAGAGAAAGATTAGTAGGGGTAGTAAGGGAAGTAGTGGGTCGCGAGAACGGTGGATCGGGTGGTCCGCCAGGCGGGCCAGGGTCGCTCTCTCTGGTATATTGCCGACCCGCATAGGTAGAGCTCTCTTGGGAGGAGTAGACATTATGGGCACGGTCCGCGAGGTCACCTTCGATCTTTTGCGCGAGCTGGGGATGACGACCGTCTTCGGCAACCCGGGCTCGACAGAGTTGCCGTTCTTGCGTGATTTCCCGGACGACTTCCGGTACGTGCTGGCGCTGCAGGAGGCGAGCGCTTTGGGGATGGCGGATGGGTACGCCCAGGGGACCGAACGGGCGGCCCTGGTCAACCTGCACACCGGGCCGGGCCTCGGGAACGCGATGGGAGCGCTGGTGTCGGCCTGGCATAACAAGACGCCGCTCGTCGTGACGGCTGGGCAGCAGGACCGGCGACACATCGCGCTGGATCCCCTTTTGAGCGCGAACCTCGTGGATCTCGCCCGCCCCTACGTGAAGCGCAGCCACGAGCCGTACCGGGCGGAGGACGTGCCGCGCGAGATCCTGCGCGCCTACCACACCGCGATGCAAGCCCCCCGAGGACCAGTCTTCCTCGGGATACCTATGGACGACTGGGACGCCGAGGTCGAGCCGCCCCCCTGGCGGGAGATCTACCACCAGCCCGCGCCCGACCCGGAGGGGCTGGAAAGGTTCGCGGACGTACTCAAGCGGGCCGAGAGACCGGCGATCGTCGCAGGGGCCTGGGTTGACCGGCAGGGAGCCTTCTACGACGCGGTGGCCCTTGCCGAGAAGCTCAAGGCCGCCGTCTGGGAAGCCCCGATCTCCTCTAGAGCAGGATTCCCGCAGAATCATCCCCTCTTCATGGGTCACCTCGCCCCAGCCCAGAAGCAGGTCGCCGAACAGATCTCGGGGTACGATGTCGTGCTCGTCCTCGGAGCACCCATCTTCCTGTACTACCCTTACGTTCCTGGCCCCGTCGTCAAAGAGGGCACCCAGGTGCTCCAGATCACCGCCGACCCAGATAAGGCCACCCGCGCCGCCGTCGGGACGAGCCTGGTCGGGAACATCAAGCTCGCCGTGCGCCGTCTCACGGAGCTGCTGCCGAAGGAGTCGGGTCGCTCCGCTCCTCCCGCACGAGAATATCCCCCGATCCCCGAGGTGGAAACGCCAATACCGGCCGCGTACCTAATGTATGCTCTAGCCGAAGTTCTGCCAGAGGAGGCCGCGATCTTCGAGGAGTCGTCTTCCACCAGGAACAAGTTCCACGAGTACATAAGGCCGAGCCGCCCGGGCGGGTACTACAACTCCGGCGCCGGGGGGTTGGGGTTCGCGATGCCCGCCGCGGTGGGGTACAAGCTAGCGCAACCTGAGAGGCCGGTGGTGTGCGTGCTCGGGGACGGTTCGAGCATGTACTCAATCCAGGCGCTCTGGAGCGCCGCCCGCTACGGCGCGAACGTCCTCTTCGTCGTCGTGAACAACAGGGGCTACTACATCCTCAAGGGATTCCGCGACTCTTTGGGCGTCGGCGATACCGTCCCCGCTCTCGACGTCCCCGACCTCGACCTCGTCAAGATCGCCGAAGGCATGGGCGTCTTGAGCGAGACGGTCGAGGAGGCGGACGCCCTCCGCGAGACCCTGGAGAGCGCCCTCGATGCGGGGCGGCCCCACCTGCTCGACGTGGTTGTCGAGCCCGAGGTTCCGAAGCTGCCTGGTTAAAGCGAACACGCCTCCCTGGACTTAAGCCAGCTCCGACGCCCCAAGCAGTACCGCCCGTCAGCATCGAGGATGCCGGCTACCTACTGGTCGCGCCGGAGAAGAAGACGATATTGTAAGTCTGCAGTTCTACGGGCTCGAGGCCCGCGTGATCGAGGAGGCTCAGAACCTCTTCGGGCTCGAAGAAGCGGACGCCGCTCGTAGAGAGGAAGCGCTGCAGGCGCCGGCCGCGGGGAGACCGCGTCCACAGAATGCCCATGATCGCCACCCTCCCTCCGGGTTCGAGAACCCGCCTCATCTCCCGCAGGGCGCGCGACGGGTCGCCGAACTCGTTCAAAGAACCGCCGCAGACGGCCCCGGCGAAGGAGGCGTCGGCGAACGGCAGGTTCTCTGCGTCGGCCCGCAAAAGGGAGGCCCCGCTCCCTTTCGAGCGTCGGGCGGCCTCCTTGAGCATGGAGGGGGAGATGTCTATCCCGACGACTTCGCCCCTGCTCCCGAGCCTCGCCGCGAGGCCGCGCGTATACAAGCCGGCCGAGCAGCCGAGGTCGAGGTAGCGACCGCCGTGGTCCAGCTGGACGAGGTCGGAGATAATCTCCAGCTCGCGCTCGTTTGGGAACCTCTCGCCGGTGAGTAGGCTCAGGGAGTGAACCCGCCACAAGGGCTCGTACAGGGGACCCGCGCCGGGCAGGAAGTTGGTCAGGTTGGCCACGTTGTCGGCGCCGGAACGGTGTCCGAGAAGGTCGAGGTAGCCGTCCTTTACAGGGTAGGTCTTCCCTGTCGTGGGATCTATGGCGAGGCCGGAGGTTATGTGGCCGTCCTCTTCCGACCCTTCCAGAAATTCGAGGCCTCTGCCGTTCTCAGGGTTGGGGCGGACGTAGGACAGGAGGCGCCGCCGGAACAACTAGCGGCGTCTCCGGTTCGCGATGCGGCTCGTGCGCACGTCGAAGCCTCGGACGGAGTCCACGAAGGCACCGGAGTCCCCGAGCTTAGGGGCGGCTTTGAGGGCCGGGTAGGAGCTCTCGTGGAAGATCAGTGGCCCCTTGCGCGTGTCGCCCGCGTGGATGGCGACGACCCGACCGAGGAAGAGGTCGTGGTCGCCGCCGGGATAGACGGTCTCAAGCTCGCACTCTATCGCCGCCAAGGCGCCCGCCGCCAGAGGCGCGCCCGTATACCCGTACCCGCCGCCCAAGGAGTTGATTGCGGAAAGGCCGCTGGAGCGCTCGGGGGAGGCGAAGAGACGGCTCAGGCCCTCCTGGTCGGCGGCGAGGAGGTTGACTGCGTAGTAGCCCTCCTCCTTGACGCGCCCGTTCAAGCGGGCCTCCTTGTGGACGCTAACCAGGAAGAGCGGGGGATCCAGGGAGGCCGAGATCACCGCGTTCGCCGTCATGCCTTCGACCTTCTTACCACGCCCGGTGGTTACGACCGTAACCCCGGTCGGGAAGAGGCTCATCGTCTCGCGCAGGGCCGCCGCGTCGGCTGCGCGGGTCTGCCAGCCGTACTCTTGGAGATTTTTCTCTTCGTCAGGAGGCAATACCGTCTCTTCCGTGGGCCCGAGCGGCGCCTGCGTATGCCCGGAGGCTACTATGCACGGGGCTCTTTCACAAGGCGACGCTACGCGGCAGCGCTTGGGGCCACCATCGCTCGACCGTCTCCCGGTCGGAGCCGTACCAGCGGCCTTTGAGGCCGCCATAGAAGCGACCGTGGTAGAGGTCGTCGAGGACGAGGTGCTCGGCGCCCGGGAGCAGGGCCGCTTCCAGGGGCACCTCCCCGTCTCCTTCGACTCGGCCATCCTCGACGAAGCGCTCGTAGCGTCTGCGGGTCTTCTTCGAGGAGGCCCCGTCTACGGCCGTACCGGCGACGCAGAGGTAGCGGATGCCGGGGTGGAGGGCACCGGGGAAGAGCTCGTTGACTTCGGCGATCGGGGCGAGGCGTCCTTCTTTTGGGACGTTGTGGGGGGTGCTCAAGGTGATGAGGTGTGAGACGCGGCGGTGCCCGGAGTAGCGGCGCCCGCCGTAGGGGGGATCCCCGCCTACGTAGACCCGGGCGAGGATGCCGCCTGCTGAGTGGCCGACGAGCACGGCCTTGTCCGAGGCGGACTCGAGCAGGGCCTTGTCTACCGTGCTCGCCACCTCGAAGACGAGCTGGCCGTAGCCCCTAAGGCGACCCAGGACCCAGTCCAGCGGGGTTATCGGGACGACGCGGACCTCAGAGCCGGAAAGGGTTGCCAAGATGCGCGCCAACGTCCGGTAATTCACCGGCCAGCTCATGTACCCGCCGATCACGACTATAGGATCGCGCGTCTCGGAGTCCTGAACCATCTCCAAAGTATATTTCAGACGAAGCTATCGGCCGCAGTGCATCATTGGAAATCACGAGCGTCCCCGAGATGAGCGTTCACACTTGTAGTCTCGTGCAGCATGAAGGAGGGTCTTACCTGCTTTGATCAGCTCGCGGATCTTCTTGGGCATGACCGCAGCCCGCCGCTCGTGCACGAGGTTCGCGCAACGTCATCCGGCGGTACTGGTCGTCTCGGATGGTACCCGCCACAGGTTGCGGTGGGAGCGTGCTCTCGAAAGCAGGCCTTCGTCTACCCGGCCCTCCTCGGCCGCGTAGTGTTCGCCCACCTCCGTAGAGAGCGCCCCTAGCACCTGCGGCACGCTCACGCCTTTGAGGTCCCCTATGCTGCCTGGCCTGAACGGGACGTCCAAGGAGCCGTAGAAGTTCCTTAAGACGGGGACGAGCTCCCCGGTCTTCGAGACGAGGATGAGGGTCTCTAAGCGCGCGGCCCGGCGCGTTACCCTTTGGGCGAGCCCCGCGTGCTTGACGCCCCGGGGGCCGCCGGAGCGGACCGAGTAAGCCCCGGGGCAGAACTCGCCTTCGACCTCGCCGGCCTCGGCCTCCACGCCGACCCGCCGCAGTGCGGCCGCCACGAGCTCCACGCCTTCGGTGTAACGTTCGTAGAGGCCGTGCCGCAGGTCCTCTACGGGAAAGGTCAAAGACAACGAGATGCTCCCCTCGTTCGCCGCCACGGCGCCCCCGCCAGAGTTTCGAACCAGAACCGGGAAGCCGACCTCCTCGGCGAGCATAGCCGCCTCACCGAAGCTGGGGAAGCGCGTCTCCAGGCGGGTGGCCCCAACGTAGCTGGAGGAAGTCCACATGAGGGCCGACGGCCCACGAGCGCCTGCGGCCACCTCTTCGAGCACGGCCTGCTGGAGACCGAAGCCGTCTCCAGGATACGCCAAGTGTTCCGCGATCAAGATCTGCACGGTGCTAAGGTACCATCTCCAAAGCACCAAACCATCCAAGCTTCGCTTCCGTGCCCTGCTGACCGACGGCGCGCGAGAGGTACGCTTTGAGAAGCTTCTTGGATAGAGGCCTCTTCCGAATCCGGCTTTTCTTAGGCCGCGTAAGCGCTCAGGATCCGGTCGAGCACAGGATCGGGAAGGAGGCGAACCAGCAGGGCCCCCAGGCGGGCGTCCGGCCCTACCGGGTAGCGGGTCCGGGGCCTCTTCGCCGTCAGCGCGTGCTCGACCGCCCGTGCCACTTTCTCCGGCGGCGCACCCCACCTGGCCGCCTCGAGCGCGCCCCTCTGCATTTCCTCGATGGCGGGGCCGTAGAGCTCGAGTGCCCGACGGGGTAAGGCGCCAAGGAGCTCGTCAGCTACCTTCAAGGACTTCTGCCAGATGGGGGTCGCGATCCGACCGGGCTCGACGATCGAAACCGCTACGCCCCAGAGACTAAGCTCCCGGCGGAGGGTGTCTGTCAGCCCTTCCATGGCGAACTTGGAGGCCGTGTAGGTCCCAAGAAGAGGGCTCGCTATCCGGCCACTAACCGACCCGATGTTCACGATGCGCCCGCTGCCTTGATGCAGCAGTGGGAGGAAGGACTGGGTAACTGCGATCTGACCGACCACATTGACCTCCAGCTGCCTCCGCAACTCACCCAGGGGCAGAAATTCAAGCGGAGCCGCCACGTCGGTGCCGGCGTTGTTGACGAGGCCTGCGAGTCTCACGCCGCCCGTGGCCGCTGCCACAGAATCCGAGGCTGATTGGGCAGAGAGAGGGTCGGTGACGTCCAACATCACCGGGGCGAGGCGCTCGGACGCCTTGCGGCGCAAGGCGTCGCTGTCTTGTTGGCGACGTACACCGGCGAAGACCCGGAAGCCAAGGCCGTCGAGACGCAGCGCGCAAGCCTCGCCGATGCCGCTCGAGGCGCCGGTCACTACGACGGCGCGTTGCCGGTTCGAAACCACAAACTTCCTCCTCCTTATCTGATCGCGCCCTGCTCCTGTATATATTGTAGGGACACAAAGACATATGCATCAGCCTAGCTCAAGGGTGCTGCCTAGAAGGCACTTTAAGACCATTGGGCCCTTACGCTCGCGAGACAATGGGACCTAACGACGAGCTAAGGTAGCATTTAGCGGTTCGATTGCGCCATTAGGAATCGTGCCCTAGAAAGCAGTCTCGATATTCTGCCCTTTCCACTGGTCCTAGCGCATAAAGATCCAACAGAGTGAATGCGGGTTTCCTAAAACATTCCTTGTCAGCAACTGGGTGAATAGGGGAGCAGAGAACCCTAGCAAAGCTCAGGCAACAAAGAAGCGGGACTGGATCAGCCGCCCGGTTCCGCTCGCCTCCATTTGGTGAATAACAACGATGGGTATCGAGTCACATCCATGGTGCCCCTTTTGTTCGGGAGGGGGCGTTTCTGAACTCTTGCCGCGCCTATGCATATGTGTTATCAGCGTTTCCATAAAATAATCTCCACGGATAGCCCGTGCTTCTACTGAACAGCAGGGCTCCACTACTGTCGAACCCAAGATAGACGACGGGCCCCAGATACTTCGGGTCGAGATCAATAGGTTGACCTTTTATTCTCCGATAGCAATACCTGGCTATCACGTAACTAACGAAGTCGGCTACTTCTAAACATGGTCTGGAAGCAGGACTGACAAATACTGGTTCGGGGATCTCAATGCCCCTGGCTAAGTAACCGAACAACAAATTTATTCGGCTCCCATGGAAAGCATCTCGTGCCCAACCATGGATCACACGATCTGCTTCGCTGTCTTTTTCCGAGTCAAATATAAAAAAGGCTTGATCCCAACTTTCGTACAGTCGCCGATAATCTTCAGCAGTAGAAGGGAGTATGCTTGCTGCCTTACTTCTCTCTTCTCGATCTTGCGCTGTTTGTTGCCCTTACTCTTATGATAGTTAGCCGTAATGTTGTTCACGACGAATGCTTCGTCAAAGTTCCTGACCAGTGCAAAAAACCGGCTCGTGAAGTCCTTGACGAAATCTTGGTCCCAATCTTTGAAGATAGGGTGCCTGCGCCTTGCGTGTTCCGGCCAAATTTCTTTCATGTGTAGATGCCAAGAATCAGGCGACTTAGAGGGACACAACTCAGCCTTGAACTCTCTCACGGCTTCTTCAACTTCGGCAAGCCTTACGCTATTAGTACCTACCAACGAGTAAGTCAGCAGCTCCAGATCGTCTATGGACCTATATGCTTCGTCCCCAAACAAGCTATATTCAGCTTTTTCCTCCTCGACGGGCAACGGGAACATTAAGCTCTTTTTGCAGTTAGGACATTCGACCTTCTGTGCAGTGGGAACCCAAACCCCTGGCCCGACATCCGGCCTGACTGGATGGATAGGGGGAATCTTTTTCAACCAATCCGGCGGAAACGAAGTAGCGCATTCCGTATTTGGGCACCTAATCCGAATCCGGGCCAGGTCCTCCGGCACGTGACGCAGCGCCTGCGCAGTAGTCTCGTACGTTCTTTTCGGCATATACATTCAGTTCAAGCTTCTATTAGACCATTAAACCTCTAATAGCATAGTTGTTTTTCTGATTGAGGTTTTCCTATTCCTTTAGCTCTACTCTTTAGCTCTACTATGTGTGCAGGAACATTTTCTCATCACCAAGATCCTGAAGGGATGCTAGTGTGCACCTCTATCCGTGCCCCCCCGCAAAAGCGTAATAATCCCCCATAAACTCACTAGCGCCCACACCGCTTCAAGCAGGATGAAACCCCATTGCACTTCGATCACGGCTATCACCGTCAGCACGGTGGAACCGATGAAGTTCATAGCCGAGTAAGACATGTTCGACGGACCTATGAGGCGGAACTGGTTGGCGACATAAGCCCCTAATATGGCTAGAGCCCCGAGAACCGAAATGATTTGCAGCATACTTACCTCCATCACGTTAAGATAGCAGCTTGATACTTATGGACGTGCCGGAGGAAAACCGTTGAAGGTCGTTGCCCTAGCCGGTGGGGTCGGCGGCGCGAAGCTCGCGGCGGGGTTGCAATCTGCTCTCCTACCAGGCGACCTCTCTGTAGTTGTCAACACCGCCGATGACTTCGACTTGTGGGGACTGCGCGTCTGCCCCGACCTCGACACGGTGATGTACACCCTCGCCGGCGTCGTCAACAAGGAGACCGGCTGGGGCGTTGCTGACGAGTCCTTCACCGCCCTGAACATGATCTCCGCCTACGGCGAAGACGCCTGGTTCAAGCTTGGCGACAGGGACCTTGCGACCCACATACTGCGCACGGAGCGGCTCCGCAAGGACGTTAGTCTCACGGAGACTACCGCCGGGCTCGCTGGCGCTTTGGGGGTGCAGAGCAGCATCCTGCCGATGTGCGACGAGCCCGTCTCGACCATCATAAAGACCCCGGAAGGTGTTTTGGAGTTCCAGGAGTACTTTGTGCGCCGCGGCCAGAGGGACAAAGTCTTGAGCGTAAAGCTGCGCGGGATAGAAGGTGCTCGTGTCCCGTCTGAAGTCCAAGAAGCGATCTCACACGCGGAGGCCGTCGTCTTCTGCCCCTCGAACCCCATCGTGAGCATCGGGCCGGTACTCGCCGTGCCGGGGATGGGCGAGCTACTGGCGAACTTTTCCGCGCCGAAGGTCGCGGTGAGCCCCATCGTCGGTGGAAGGGCGCTCAAGGGCCCGGCGGACAAGATGCTCCGCTCCCTCAACCACGAGGTCTCCGCCACGGGCGTCGCCCGAATGTATGAAGGGGTCGTGGACGGGTTCGTTATAGACCGGTTCGACGAGGAGGAAGAGGCCGGGATCTCGGCTCTAGGGATGCATGTCTTCGCGACGGACGCGGTGATGCACGATGAGGCCGACCGGGAGCGCCTGGCGCGGGAAGTTCTCCTATTCTGCTCAGGGTTGGGGGCTTGAGGTGACGCTCTTCGCGGTGGTGCCAGTGAAGGACCTCGTGGGGACGAAGAGCCGGCTCGCGCCGGTCCTGAACGCGTCCGCAAGGGCCGGTCTGACGATGTACATGATGAAGAACGTCCTCTCGGCGCTCCGGGGTGCCGGGGTGGAGCGGGTGTGTGTCGTGAGCCCGGACCGGACGGTGCTCGAGATCGCCGACGAAGCGGGCGCCGCTATGTTGCTGCAGGAGAGCAGCGGTTTAAACCCGGCACTCGAAGAGGCCCGGCACTGGGCGGTCGAAAGGGGGGCGTCGTCCCTGCTCGTCTTCCCGGCCGACCTGCCGCTCTTGAAGGCGCCGGACGTTGGGGCGGTCCTGGAGGCGGCGGAAAGGGCGGAAGGGCCGCTCGCGGTGGTCTCGCCGGATGCCGGGCGCACCGGTACGAACGCTCTGCTGTTGCGTCCCGCGGATGCTTTGCCGTTCGCGTTTGGCCCGAACAGTTTCGACGCTCACCTGAACGCGGCCCGAGAGCGGGGACTCTCGATCAAGGTGTGCGAGGGGACCCGCCTCGCCTTCGACCTCGACACCGCAGAGGATCTAGCACGGTTCGGCGACGAGCCTCAAAGCGCCCGTGCGGAGGCCGACTCGAAGGCCCATAAACCACCGGAGGAGTTGCGGGTTTTGCCCGTAGGCGGTATCCCCGAGGTCCGACCGGGCGACGACCTGGCCAATCTCATCGCCGGGGCCGCGGGAGACGAGCTGCTCGAGGAAGGCGACGTGGTGGTGGTGACGCACAAGGTCGTGAGCAAGGCCGAAGGACGTCTTGTGGACCTGGCCACCGTCGAGCCTTCGGTCCTCGCCAAGAGCTTTGCGGCTCGGTACGACAAGGACCCGCGCCAGATCGAGGTCGTACTCCGCGAGAGCAAACGCGTCGTGAGGATGGACCGCGGTATCGTCATCTCCGAGACCCGCCATGGCTTCGTCTGTGCGAACGCCGGCGTCGACGTCTCGAACGTCCCCGGCGACGAGACGGTCTGCCTCCTCCCTTTGGACCCTGACACCTCCGCCCGCCGCCTGCGCGACTCCCTCTCCGCAAGGACGGGGGTGGACCTTGCCGTGATCATCTCCGACTCTTTCGGGCGGACGTGGCGGCAAGGCATCACCAACGTCGCCATCGGCGTAGACGGCATGAACCCTTTAGCCGACTACAGGGGCGAGAAGGATCCCCACGGCCACCCCTTGATCGCGAGCGTCCTTGCGGTGGCCGACGAGCTGGCCTCTGCCGCCGAGCTCGTCATGGGCAAGACGGCCGGTATCCCCGTCGCCGTAGTTCGCAACTACCCCTACAAGAAAGGACCGGGCACCGGCCAAGACCTGCTCATGGAGCCCGAGAGGGACCTCTTCCGGTAGGGATTGGGGCAAATTTTTAAGAGATTATTTAGTATTCCGACAAAAAATGTCGTATTTGGCGTTGACGGGGGCAGGGTTTGGTGCTTAGTATCATGGGCATGAATTCGGGAGCCGAACGAGGACATACGGGGAGACTCGCTCACCGGACCTGTGGCGCGCGCGTTCGATGTAGCGCCTATCGCTAAACCCCATCCGTTTTTCTAGCAATCGAAAGTCCTATCTCTTTCTTTGGAAGGAGTTTAATGTCTGAGGCTCTGCGTTCGAAGCAAAATTTAGATATACCGCGTGCTCTTCCCGGCCCCGAAGACCTTGCATGGGAGGCGGCCCGGCTCGAGAGCGCCCGGCCGGAAGAGATCCTAGAGTGGGCTCTTGGCGTGTACGGGGAGAGGCTGACGCTCTCGGTCTCCTTCGGTAACCCCGAGGGGATGGTGCTCCTCGACATGCTGGACCGCATGGCGGGTATTCACGGGGCGCCGCGGGCGCGGGTCTTTACCCTGGACACAGGTTTCCTCTTCGAGGAGACGGTACGTTTCCGGGAGGAGGCCATGCGACGGTACAACCTGCCGCTGGAGGTGATGCGGCCGAGGCTGACGCTGGCCGAGCAAGTCGCGCTCTATGGCGAGTCGCTCTACAGTTGCAAGCCGGATGTTTGTTGCCAGATCCGCAAGGTCGAGCCGCAGAAGAGGGCATTAGAGGGCTACGGCGCGTGGGTCACCGGCGTACGGCGAGACCAGACGCCGCAGCGCGCCGACACGCCGGTAGTGGGGTGGGAAGAGCGCTTCCGCGTAGCCAAGATCTCGCCTCTCGCCGCTTGGGACGCCGCGCGGATCGAGGAGTACGTACGGGAACACGACGTCCCGCTCAACCCCCTGCTTAGCATGGGCTACCGCAGCATTGGGTGCGAGCCGTGTACTAGGCCAGTGGCGCCGGGGGAAGACCCCCGGGCGGGCCGCTGGTCGGGGACGGACAAGACCGAGTGCGGGCTACATTTCGCAGGGGGAGCTGTACGTCGTGCAAATCCTTAGAGAACAGAAGCTAAACAAGGTAGAACAGATAAAGCTCGAGCGTCACCCGCTCGAGGTGCGCCAGGCGATCCTCGACACCTACTCCAAGGAAGGCATTGAGTCCCTGCACGCCGTCCCCGGGGAGGTCGAGCGCCTCAAGTGGGTCGGTATTTACCCGCAGAAGCAGGGCGGGGACGCGTTCATGATGCGCGTGAAGGTGCCGGGCGGGGTCTTAACACCGGAGCAGGCGCGGGTAATCGGCCGGATCGCCTCCGACTTCGCTAACGGACCCATCCCCAACCCGCACTTCGGCAACAACTTCTTGGACATGACGACGCGCCAGGACGTGCAGATGCACTGGCTGAGGATGGGGGACATACCGGAGATCTGGCGCAGGCTCGAAGAGGCCGGCATCACGACCGTCCAAGCCTGCGGCGACTCGGCCCGCAACGTCCTCTGCTGCCCCGTCTCGGGATTGGGGCACGAGGAGGTCATAGACGCCTACCCCGTGGCGCAAGCCATCTCTAACTACTTCACGGGGAACCGCGAGTACGCGAACCTGCCGCGCAAGTTCAAGATGAGCGTAACCGGGTGCCTAGAGGACTGTGCCCAGGCAGAGATCAACGACATAGGGATGCTCCCCGCGAGGCTCGAGGACGGTACTTTGGGATTCAACCTGCGCGTGGGGGGCGGGCTCTCGGACGGGCCAAGGATGGCGTCGGACATAGACGTCTTCGTCAGGCCCGAAGAGGCCGTGGAGATCACGCGCGGTATCGCCCAGGTCTTCGGGGAGCTGGGCGACCGCGAGAACCGCTGGACCGCGCGAATGCGCTACCTGGTGCAGGAGCTCGGGCCCGAGGGATTTCGGGAGGAGCTTGAGAAGCGCGTCGACTTCGAGCTTACCCCGGCGGGCGAGGACCTGACCAAACGCTACCGGGGCGACCACGTGGGCGTGCACCCGCAGAAGGAGGACGGGCTCTACTACGTCGGCCTCAACGTGCCCGTCGGGCGGATGAGCGGGGAGGACTTCGAGGAGGCGGGGAGGCTTGCGCAAGAGTACGGGAGCGAGGTGCGTCTCGCCACCGACCAGAACCTCATCGTCACCGGGGTGGCCGAGGACCGCCTCGACAACCTCCTCGCAAAGCCCCTGCTGGAGCGGTATTCGCCGAACCCCGGTGCGTTCGAGCGCGGGGTGGTGGCGTGCACGGGGTCCGAGTTCTGCCGGTTCGGCATCGTGGAGACCAAGATCCGGGCCGTCGAGTGGGCGCGGGAGATGGACGAGAGGGTCGGTGACGGGATAGGCCAGGAAGCGGTAAGAATGCACTTCTCTGGTTGCTCGGCCTCGTGCGCCCAACCCCAAATCGGGGACATCGGCTTTAGGGGCGAGACGGCGAAGACGAAGGACGACATCGTCGAGGGCGTGGACATCGGGCTCGGTGGTAGCCTGGGACGCGACGCCGCGTTCATAGACTGGGTCGAGGGGGCCAAGCCCGCAGACGACGTTCCGGACGCGCTCTTCGCCGTCTTCGAGAAGTTCAAGGAGGAGCGCCGGAACGATGAGCGGTTCCACGAGTGGGCCCGCCGGAGGCCGAACAAGGAGCTCCGGGCCGCCCTGCGTAGCCGCGGCAGGAACCGGGGGCGGGGCTAGTGGCTGGCTTCGACATCCGGGACATGATGAACGACATCGACGAGGCTCCGGGTAAGGTCTGGTTCTGGGACCTGGAGAAGGCGGTCATAGACGCTGACCGGTGTGTCCAGTGCGGGGTGTGTGTCGCCGCCTGCCCGAGCGATTCTATCGGCATCGGCGAGGACGACCTGCCGAAGCTGGTCAAGATGTGCACCGGGTGCTCGTTGTGCTGGGATTTTTGCCCGCGCGGGGGACTTCAGTACGAGAAGACGTGGAAGATAGTAGGCAACGCCGAGGCCCGGACCCTCGAAGGGATCGGGTACGTCGAGGAGAGCTACACGGCGCGCGTTGACCCGATGATGGAGGGCGTGCAGGACGGCGGCTTCGTGAGCGCGTTCCTGATCTCGCTCCTTGAAGCCGGGGAGATAGACGGCGCTCTGGTCGCCCGCGAGAGCGAAACGGAACGGTGGAAGGGCGAGGCGTTCCTCGCGCGTACTCCCGAGGAGGTCATGGAGTGCGCCGGGAGCTTCTACAACCAGACGCTCGCGCTGGGGCACGTGGACTTCAAGGGGTACGACCTGCCGCCGAACCCCCGGATAGCGGTGGTGGGGACGCCGTGCGAGGTCGAGGGGATAAAGGCGATGCAGGCGAGGCCGTGGACCTGGGGGTCTTCGCAGGTCGAGGCGATCACCCTCACCATCGCGCTCCTTTGCACGAAGAGCTTCAACTACGAGAAGCTGATGCTGGAGGAGATCCGGGACAAGCGTGACGTTGACCTAGACAACGTGGGACGTGTGGACGTCATCCGCGGGAAGATGATTCTGCAAGACCTCGAAGGAGAGACGATCTTCGAAGAACCCATCCGGGACTTCCACGGGGCCGCTCTCAAAGGCTGCGACGAGTGCGCGGACTTCATGGGCCACGCGGCGGACATCTCCGTCGGGAGCGTCGGGAGCGCCGACGGGTACTCAAGCGTCGTCATCCGGAGCGAGGAGGGGCTCGAGGCGTTCGAGCACGTGCGCCCGAATCTGGAGCTACGGGAACTTGACAAGCCGCAGGCCCTGGATAAGCTAGACACCTTGAACAAACGGGTCGCGTTCAAGAGCCTGAAACGGGCTTTTGATCCCGATGCCCCCCTGTTTATAGATTTTGAGGAGCATCTGGAGAACTACTCTGGGACGGACAGGGCGCCCGTCGAACATGACGCTGTGAGGTACTAGCTTTGGACGATCCAAGCATAGAACTCGTACCGCCCGACGAGCCTAAAGAGCTGCGGGCCGAGACACGCGCGCTCGTCGAAGGCTCGCCCGAAGAAGGTAATCGGCTCGTGAAGGATGGGCGTTTTCTGGCGGACACTCTGTGGGAGGAGTGGGGCACGGAGCTCGAAGATGCCGGTATGGGTTACGAAAGGTTCCTGGGGATAACCCGCGGGTACGAGGCGGAGGTCCGGCTCTGGGTCATGGGCGAGCGGCCGTGGGATCACTGCGTCGCGGGCCTGAGGGGTCGCCTGCTCAGGCGTTTGCCCCGGCGGTGCCGCGAGCAAGAGCCGGCCTTAGCGGAGGTTCGCGGATGAAGAGCGCGACGGAGTATACGGTGATAGCTCCGCACGGCGGGGAGCTCGTCGACCGGCGGGTCCCGGAGGGGGAGCGCGCGGAGAGGCTGCAGAAGGCCCAGGAGCTTAAGAGGGTAGTCCTGGGGCCGCGCGCCCTGTCGGACCTGGAGATGATCTCGACGGGGGTCTTCAGCCCCTTAGCCGGCTTCATGGTCCGGGAGGACTACGAGAGCGTCGCCGAGACCATGCATCTTGCGAATGGCCTCGTCTGGAGTATGCCTATCACCCTCTCTATAAGCGACGACGAAGCGAACGGGATAGATGAGGGCGACGAGATAGCTCTCGTCAACGGTGAGGGACGCGTGGTCGCCACCATGACCGTCGCGGACCGCTACGCCTACGATAAGGACCGTGAGGCCAGGGAGGTCTACCGGACGGACGACGGGAACCACCCGGGCGTGGCCGCCCTGTACCGGCAGGGGAACGCCCTGATCGGCGGGGAGGTGACGCTGCTCGATGAGGAGCCGAACCCGAGACCGTTCCCCGGCTACTACTACGAGCCAGAGCAGCTCCGCTCTCTCTTCGCCGAGAAAGGCTGGAGGCAGGTCGTGGGCTTCCAGACCCGCAACCCGGTACACAGGGCGCACGAGCACATCCAGAAGAGCGCTTTGGAGACCGTGGACGGCCTCCTCTTAAACCCGCTCGTGGGCGAGACCAAGTCCGACGACATCCCGGCTACGGTCAGGATGAAGTCCTACGAGGTCATCCTGGACAGGTACTACCCGAGGCAGCGGACCGTCTTAGCGGTCTTTCCGGCGGCGATGCGCTACGCGGGGCCGCGGGAGGCGATCTTCCACGCCGTGTGCCGCAAGAACTACGGCTGCACCCACTTCATCGTCGGGCGCGACCACGCGGGGGTAGGCGACTACTACGGCACATACGATGCCCAGCACATCTTTGAGGAGTTTGAGCCCGAGGAGCTGGGGATAACGCCGCTCATGTTTGAGCACGCCTTTTTCTGCCTGAGCTGCCAGGGGATGGCGTCCACCAAGACCTGCCCGCACGACAAGGAGCAGCACGTCTTCTTCTCCGGGACCAGGGTGCGCGAGATGCTCTCCAAGGGAGAGTACCCGCCGCCGGAGTTCAGCCGCCCCGAGGTCGTCGAGGTCCTCATCGAGGGCATAAGGGCCAAAGTAGCCGGCGAGTAGCGCAAACTCACCAAGCAAGGAGAATTTTAGTATGGAGAGTGGCAGGTTAGAACGTGGGTTCACGTTGTGGTTCACGGGGCTCTCCGGCGCCGGCAAGACCACCATCGCCGAGATCGTCGAGAAGGAGCTCAAAAGGAGGCGCAGCGGTAGCGTGGAGGTCCTCGATGGCGACATAGTGCGGACGAACCTCTCCAAGGGCTTAGGCTTCTCGCGTGAAGATCGGGACACGAATGTCCTGAGGATCGGGTTCGTGGCCAAGCTTTTGGCCCGCAACGGGGTGGCGGTGCTCGTCTCGGCCATTTCGCCGTACAAGGAGGCGAGAGATAGGATCAGGCACGACATAGGCGAGGGCTTTATCGAGGTGTTCGTGGACGCCCCGGTCGAGGTTTGCGCAAAGAGGGACGTGAAGGGGTTGTACGAGAAGGCGTTCTCTGGAGAGATAAAGGGCTTCACCGGGGTTTCGGACCCCTATGAGGCGCCGTCGGCAGCGGAGCTGGTGTTGAAGACGGCCGAGGAGGGGCCCGAGGAGAGCGCGGGCAGGGTGGTTGCCAGGCTCGAGGAACTCGGATACTTGAAGCCGGTGGAGGAGCTTAGCCGAACGTGAGCTTGGAGCCCGTCCCCGCCCTCGTCGGCCTCTTAGTCGGCTTTCTGGTGGGTCTCACAGGGGTGGGGGGCGGCTCGCTGATGACACCGTTCCTCATCGCGGTCATGCAGGTGCCTGCGCCCACGGCTATAGGGACAGACATGGTCTTTGCGACGACGACGAAGATGGTCGGCTCGGTGCAGCACTACCGCCAGCGCTCGGTGAACCTCGAGGTCGCGATTTTCCTGGGGCTCGGGAGCATCCCGGCGAGCCTATTGGGGGTGTGGACGCTGGAGTGGATCAAGGGCGCCTTCGACCCCGAGGAGGTGCGCGACATCATGGTGACCATCATCGCCGCGACGCTCGTCCTGGTGGGAGCCTCGCTCGTCTTCCGCGCCTTCCTGCCGGAGCGTTGGATCGGGAGCCGAAGACCACGTGGGACGGCAAGACCTCGATGAACCTCAAACGGCGCCTCTTCACCGTCCTCCTCGGGGCGACCGGCGGCTAACTCGTGGGGCTGACCTCCATAGGAAGCGGGAGCGTCATGGCGGTGATACTCCTCTTGATCTACCCGCTCGCCCCGGCCGTGATCGTCGGCACCGACATCACCCACGCTACCGTCCTCTCGTTCGTCACCGGCTTCGCCCACATGCTCAACGGTAACGTGGACTTGGGCTTGACCGGAACCCTCCTCTTGGGCAGCATCCCCGGCGTCCTCATCGGGAGCCGCATGGCTCCCTGGATCCCGTCCCGCCCACTCATCGTGATCCTCGCCGTCATGCTAGTTTTCGTCGGCGCCCGGTTGCTGCTCTCGTAGATATCCCGACTGCCTACAGGGCGTAGTCGCCGGTGTAGGCCTCTTCCAAGTAGCGAGCGAGAAGGTCTACGCAGGCCTCTACGTCCGAGGCATTCACCATCTCGTTGGGGGTGTGAACGTAGCGGGTCGGTATGGAGAGCGTGATTGAGGGGATACCGCCGTGGAGGCGTTGGACCCCGCCCGCGTCGGTGCCGCCTTGAGGCAGTATCTCCATCTGGTGCGAGATCCCCTCGCGCTCGGCTATGCGTCGGAAGTGCTCGACGAGTTTGGGGTGGCAGATCAGGGAAGAGTCCATGATCTTGATCGCCGCTCCCTTACCGAGCTCCGTGATGGTGTTCTCGTTGCCCCCACCGGGCACGTCCATCGCGATCGTTATGTCCAAAGCTACTACGACCGTGGGCTCTAAAGCCGTGCCGCTGGCGGCGGCGCCCCTCAAGCCTACCTCCTCTTGCGAGGTCGCCACCGCGTGGATCGTCGCCTCGTGGTGCTCCATCGTCCTCAAAGCCTCGATCATGACGAAGAGACCGATGCGGTCGTCCATCGCCTTGCCCACGTAGTTGTAGCCCACCCGCTCCAGCGAGCGGTCCATCGTCACGTAGTCGCCGATGCGCACCGCTTTCTTGACTTCATCGGCGCTCATCCCCAAGTCCACGAAGAACTCGTCCGCCCTGGGGAGCCTCTGCTGATCATTATCGCCGCGTGCGAGGTGCGGTGGCTTGCGGGCGGGCTGTAGCGCGCCCCGCAGTGACTCTCCGTCCGCGGTCGTGACCAGGACGCGCTGCGAGACCATGTTCGCCGGGTCGTGTCCGCCCAAGGTTTGGAGCCGCAAGAAACCTTTATCGTCTATATACTTGACGAGGAAGCCGATCTCGTCCAGGTGCGCGGCTATCATCACCCGCTCGTCGTCGCGCCCGCGCTTCGTGCCGATGACGCTGCCCAAAGGGTCGGTGCGAACCTCGTCGGTCAAAGCCTCGAGCTCCTCGCGGGCGATCTCGCGCTGTTGTTCCTCCCGCCCCGGCACACCGGGCGTCTCGATCAACCGCTTCAATAGCTTCTCGTTTAATGTCACCGGCCTTTCCTCCTTCGTAAGTCTTCCACAAACCTTCCCGGAGCGTAGCAGCGGCCCGGCTACACTTCAAAGCCGCTACCCAGCGGCTCGGAACGCGAAGACGGAGACGTTCGGATGAACCGGGTTTGACCCAGTGTCAGGCGATGTTTTACTCTGCCAACGGGCGTTCGGCTACGGGGCCCACGTCTTCTCAGTACGGCACGTTTGGGAGGTTCCGGTTTGTCGAGGCAGGGTGCGGTCGGTCGCAGGGAAAGGTACTCGCTCGCGTTCGTGGTGGTCGTCGCCCTGTTCGTTACCACCCTCATCACAGCGAACATAACGGCGGTTAAGCTCGTCGGTTTCTGGGGGCTCGTGCTGCCGGCGGCCATTATCATTTTCCCCGTAAGCTACATCTTGGGCGATGTTCTGACCGAAGTATACGGCTACCGGGCGGCGCGGCGTGTGATCTGGTTAGGGTTCTTCTGCAACCTCCTCGCCGTCGCCGCCATCTATCTCGGAGGCATCCTACCCGCCGCACCGTTCTGGCAAAGCCAGGAAGCCTACGAAATCATCCTGGGCTACACACCCCGTCTCCTGATCGCTTCATTCTTCGCCTACCTCGTCGGCGAGTTCGCCAACGCCATCGTCCTCGCCAGGATGAAGGTAGCCACCAACGGCCGCTTCCTCTGGAGCCGCACCATCGGCTCGACCCTCGTTGGTCAGGGCCTCGACTCCCTCGTCTTCATCGTCCTCGCGTTCGTCGGGACCATCCCTGCGTCTGCGATACTCGCGGCCATCGTGACCCAGTGGCTCGTCAAATCCCTCTACGAAGCCCTCGCCACGCCGCTAACTTACCTTGTCGTAAACCGCCTCAAGCGCACCGAAGGCTTGGACGTCTACGACCGCGACACGAACTTCAACCCGCTCCTGGTCGGCCGTTGAACGCTAAGTTGCGCGCTGCAGATGCTCCTTAATCAGCTTTGGTACTAAAATGCTGAGTGTGGCAACTCGAATACAGCGAGGAGAGCATCATGATGTTGCACCCGCGATTGCCTACCAGCGCAACCGCTACGCCGAGTGGAGCACCGACCGGGGTAAGCCAAAACCGAAGCCAATGCGGCCCGAAGAGTTGCCGTGGGAGCGGTATTTCGTCGGCACCCCGGATCAGGTCGCCGAAGGCCTGATCGCTCTCTACAAAGAAGCTCCTTACGACCGCTTCTGTTTCTGGGACCGGCTGCCGGGCCTGAGCCACGAGCAGGCCCTGAAGTCTACGCGCATCTTCGCCTCCAAAGTAGACCCGAAAGTCCGCGACGCGGTGTAGAGCGTGTGAAGGCCGAACCTACCGCCCTCACTCCTGAGCAGGCCGCCTTTCTCGTCCGCCAGAGGGTGGCCCGGCTTGGCACCTCCGGTGAGGAGGGGGAGCCGCATGTGGTTCCGGTGTGCTTCGCCTACACGCCGGGCTCGATCTACATAGCCCTCGACGAGAAACCCAAAGACGTCCCGCCGACCCAACTGAAGAGGGTCAGAAACATCCTGGAGAACCCGCAGGTAGCGCTTGTGGCCGACCGGTATGCCGAAGATTGGGACCTTCTAGCGTTCGTCATGGTGCGCGGTCAAGCGAAGCTGGTAGAAGCTGGTACAGAAGAGCAGGCCGCAGCCGTGCGGCTCCTGCGCGGCAAGTACCACCAGTACGAGCGGATGAAGATAGAGGAGAATCCGGTAATCTCCATCCGCCCCGAACGCGCCGCCTCGTGGGGCGCGCTGGACACCCCGGATGGCGCCGCAGAACCGCTCATGAACGCCCTTTTGGGCCGCCGTTCGGTGCGGCGCTACCTGAACCGAGGGGTGCCCGAAGAGGTCATAGTGAGGGTGCTCGAGGCCGCCCGGTGGGCGCCGTCGCCACACGGCAGGCAGCCCTGGCGCTTCGCCGTTATCTCGCAGGAAGAGACGAAGACGCGTCTGGCGGAGGCGATGGGGGAAGAGTGGCGGGCCAACCTGGAGATGGACGGCCAGAGCGACGAGGTGGTCGAGAAACGCCTCGAAGGCTCCCGAAAGAGGCTGATCGCAGCGCCAGTCTTAGTACTGCTCTGCCTGTACTTAGAGGATCTAGACATTTACCCGGACTCGGCTCGTCAGCACAACGAAACGGTGATGGCCGTTCAGAGTTTGGGGGCGACGGCCCAGAACATGCTGCTCGCCGCCTACTCCCTGGGATTGGACGTAGGCTGGATGTGCGCTCCATTGTTCTGCCCGGAGAAGGTCACGGAGACACTCGGACTTGATCCCAGACTTATCCCACACGCGCTCCTCACCCTAGGATATGCGGAAGGAGATCCCCTGAAGCGCCGCTCTCGGAAGTCGCTCGCCGAGCTCGTGGTTTACCGGGCCTGATACGCTCGCGCTCTGGGGCCCCGTAGAGGGTGTTGCGGCGACGGGCCATATCTTTAGTCTTAGTGCCTCTGGCAACATCTCCTGGCCGTAGTTCGCACCGGTGGTTTCAGTGATTGACCATCTCCCTGGCTTTGGCCGCGCTTCGAGCACGAGGGACGTTGACGTTCGTTTTGGTGGGTAGTACAGTCCTCGCGTGCCACATCAACGGGACGAACACCAGATGCATCATACGGTCTACAGCCTCATCCAGCGGCCAAAGTAGGCGGGCGCGGTTTGATCGGCGAGGAGGGTACTTGAGAGCAGGTTTCAATAAGTGGTGGTTGCTGCCGTTCGGCGTTTTGGCGGCTCTGGCGCTGGTCGCGTTGGGCATCGTCGTCGTCGGGCCGTCTTTCACGGATCGTTCGTCCACCAAAGTAGCCCAACAATCGGCGGGCGAGCCGACCACGACTGGTGAGACGCCCGTGGATTGTTCCGGTGATTTGGCGAGCGACTACGCCTGCTACCAGGAGCGTTACCAGGGCCTGGTCCGTGGTTCCGGCGTCAAAGCCGCCTTCGCCGAGCTCAAGGACGAATACGAGAAGAACGAGTTCGTGAAATCCCAGTGCCATCAGCTGACCCACGTAATAGGCCGCGCTGCCTTGGACCTCCACGGCGATTTATCAAGTGCTTACAGCCGGGGCGATAACTTCTGCTGGTCGGGTTACTACCACGGGGCCATGGAGGCCATCGTGGCCAAGATCGGACCCGACGAGATACTGGAGGAGGCCAACTCGATCTGCGCCGATATGCGCAAGAACCAAGCGGGTTCTTTCTATCACTACAACTGCGTCCACGGGCTCGGCCACGGCTTCATGGGCATCCAGCAGAACGAGCTGTTTGAGTCTCTCGAGACGTGTAACACGTTGAATGACGATTGGGAGAAGCAGTCTTGTTACAGCGGGGTGTTTATGGAGAACGTAATGGCCCAGAGCAACCCGAGCCACCCCACCAAGTATCTGAAAGCCGAAGAACCCCTGTACCCTTGCACCGACGTAGAGACCAAGTACAAAACCGAGTGCTATAAGATGCAGACCTCGTACGCCCTGCAGACGCAGAACTTCGACTTTGCCAAGGTCTTCGACCTCTGCGCAGGGGTCGAGGACGATTATCGGCCGACGTGCTACCAGAGCCTGGGGCGGGACGCTTCCGGGCAGAGCGTTAGCGACGTGGAGAAGACCAGTGATAAGTGCATGCTGGGCGGAGATTACGAGGCCAGGTCCAACTGCGTCATCGGAGCGGTTAGAGACTTCATTTCGTATTACAGTGACGACACGCAAGCCAAGGAGTTTTGCGAATCCATAGACGCGGACTTGCGCGACTTGTGCCTCCAAGAAGCCGAAGAGTTTTACAAGAACTATGACTTTGATACTGCTCCAGAAACTCGTCCAACGTGACGAAGAACATCGCTATAGTTACGTTTGTCGGCTTGATCCTCGGCTTCGCCATGATCGGAGGGGCCCTCTACTGGCTGCTGGGATCGATGGACGGCAGCAGCACCACCATCACCACCAGCAGCAGCAGCAGCAGCAGCAGCAGCAGCAGCAGCGGCGGCGCCGTCGTTGATGAGAGCGTCAGTCGTTCGTATACGCTTGAGGAACTTGCCCTCTACGACGGCAAGGACGGCAACGATTGCCTCGTGGCGGTCGACGGCGACGTGTACCTCATAGAGGGCTTCGCGCTGTGGGTGGGGGGCGAACACATAACGTCCGGGGGTAGAGCCCGTTGCGGGTTCGACCTCACCGAGGTCATAGACGAGTCACCCCACGGGCGAAGCAAGCTGGAACTGCTCAAAAAAGTCGGCACCCTCGAGTAGGGGACGCCCTCCAGCAAGCTACCGAGGCGATGGTCCTCACGAGTAACGCAGGGCGCTAAGACACCGCTGGCGCAGTGAGAAACAGGGAGGTACACCCGGTTGCGGTCAAAACGTGTTCGAGAAACGGGTGCGCCCGAAGCATGTCGGGGAGCCGGGGCGCGACGAGGATGTAGGGGTAGCGTGCGAGCGCCAGGGCCGACGCGGTCATGTACGTGTCCTGCCAGATTGCTGACCACCTCGCAGGGTAAACAGCAGGACGAGGAGCTCTTTTGAGGGCGCGTTTGAGCCGTCAGGATTGGGTTTACGTGCTCAGCCTCCTGATCCCTTTCGGGGTCTACAACCTTGCGCTGAAGGCCCTGATCCTGGCTTCGCGGAACACCGAAAGCGTCGGGCAGTTCAGGGTTTCGACCTCCCGTATCCTCGCGTACGGAATGTGGTCGGACGTATTCTTCGTCCTGGGGTACGCGTTGCTTATGATCGGGCTCTTCGCCGCCGCGCGTAAGGGTCCTTTACGCTGGGGCGTGCTGGTTCTCTTCCATGCTACCGCGATACTCGTGGTGCTGGTCAAGACGATCGCCTACCAGTACATCCAGGAGACCGGAACCACGCTCGACTACACCATCTTCGCCCTATGGCTCCCCAGGTTCGATGAACTCCAACCGATGATCGGCCAGGGGATTCCGATCTCGGCTTGGGTGCTCCTCGTGGCCGCCCTCTCCTACGC